>Ga0316222_1002182_pt1 | contig 21569 bp, 17 predicted proteins | sample TBH18011metaG_FD_206008 | JGI IMG/M metagenome (GOLD analysis project Ga0316222, IMG submission 206008) | Freshwater microbial communities from Trout Bog Lake, Wisconsin, USA - TBH18011 | ecosystem: Environmental > Aquatic > Freshwater > Lake > Hypolimnion/Profundal zone | place: USA: Wisconsin...
GCGGAGCTCCGTCCGCCTTGGCTTTCGCCGCACGAGCGGCGCGGCCGCAGTCGCGCCCGACCGTGTCTCGATGAGTCGCGCTCATCGAGACACGGTATTAACCGGCATCGCAATGATGTTGTGCCGTAAGAGTGGGGCGCCCGGCCGGATCGGCATGGCGCTCCGTGGAGAATGAAATGAGCAAAGCCGAAACCCTTCTCAAGCGTCTCCTCACGGCCAGCAAAGGCGTCAGCACCTCCGAGCGCCAGGCCGAGGCGCGGGTCAAGACCAACGATTACTTCGATCTCAACAAGCAGGAACTGAAGGCCGAGGGATTGCGTGCCGGGATTTCGGAGGTGGCGTCCGAACTCCAGCGCCTGAGTGCCGCCGCCGCCGCCATCGGCGATACCACCCTGGTCGAAGTGTATGACGCTTCGCTCTCGGTCTTCACCAAATGGACCGGAGTCCAGGACGCGGCCTGATCCATCGGGCGCAATCGCCAGAAGAGCCGGCAAATGCCGGCTCTTTTTATCCGTGTTCTCGGAGGCGGATGGTTGCGCTATCATCCTTGCCGGTAATACCATGAAGCCTTGGTTCGGGGATCTGCTTCCCTGTGCATCGCAATAATTATCGGTTCTCGTGGTCCTTGTCGTTGATGGTGCGTCGCCAATTTTCATGATTGGAAACCGGGCATGCCGAACAACACTGCCGATGGTGACGATGCGCTGATCGCCATCGAGAACGATCAGGTCCCGGATGTCGCCACGGGGGGCTATGCCCCGGCGCCGTGGCGGCTGCTGGTGATCGACGACGACGAGGAAGTCCACCGGGTCACGCGCTTCGCCCTGCGGGGAGTGGTGATCGAGGGCCGCCCCCTGGAACTGCTGCATGCCCATTCCGCCCGCGAGGGTGAGGATATTCTGCGGCGTGAGCACGACATCGCCTGCATCCTGCTGGATGTGGTGATGGAGACCCCCGATGCCGGCCTGTCGCTGGTGCAGGTGATCCGCGAGGTCATCGGCAACACCATGGTGCGGATCATCCTCCGCACCGGCCAGCCGGGACAGGCGCCCGAGCTGGACGTGGTCCAGCGCTACGACATCAACGACTACAAGCAGAAGTCGGAACTCAGCAACACCCGGCTGTTCACCACCCTGATCGCCGCCTGCCGGTCCTATCAGCAGTTGTATTCCATCGAAGCCAATCGGCGCGGCTTGCGCATGATCATCGACGCGACCCGCGACCTGATGGAGGAAACCAACCTCAAGCGTCTAAGCGGCGGGGTCCTGACCCAGGCCTGTTCGATCCTCGATGTTCCGACCCAGGGCGCGGTCTGCCTGCGCAAGGGGGCCGGCGAGGATCTGCGGGTGCTGGCGGCGGCCGGCAAATACCAGGACCTCGCCGGTGTGAAGGTGGCCGACATCGCCGATCACGATATCCGCGATTTTCTGATGAATATCTTCACCCAGCGCAAGGTCGTCTCCTGCGCCGATGGCCGGTCGAGCCTTTATACCGCCCTGCCTTCGGGGGACGAGGTGGTGGTTCATGTGGACCATCCCCGCCCGCTTCCCCAGATCGAGCAAAGCCTGCTGGCGGTGTTCGCCTCCAATGTCTCGGTGGGGATGCGCAATGCGGAATTGTTCGAGCAGGTGGAGGCCCTGGCCTATCGTGACAGTCTGACCGGCTTGCCCAACCGCACCAGCTTCGGCAATGAGATCCGGCGCATGATCGCGCAGGGGACCGCATTCGTCGTCGCCGTCGCCGATCTCGATCGGTTCGGCACCATCAACAGCGGGTTGGGGCACGGCTTCGGCGACCGGATGGTGGTGGAAGTGAGCCGGCTGCTGTCGGGGGTGGCGGCGGCGGCCGGCGGTTCGGTGGCGCGGTTGCACTCGGACGTGTTCGGCCTAGTGGTTCCCGCCACCTCGGTGGCCGAGGCCGAGGCGGTCCTGGCCCGGGTTCAGGCCGTCCTCTGCGGCCTGCTGGACCTGGACGACCACGCCGTCTGCCTGTCCGTGTCCATCGGGGCCGCCCGCTATCCGGCCGATGGCGAACTGGCCCAGGACCTCTATCGCTGTGCCGACATGGCGCTGCGTCAGGCCAAGCTGCGCGGGCTTGGCCAAACCGCCTTCTATGCCAAGGGCATGGGCGAGGCGCTGCGCAGCCGTCTGGAGATGATCTCCCGGCTGCGCAAGGCGTTCGTCACCCGCGATCTGCGGGTCTTCTTCCAGCCGCAGATCCAGCTGGCGAGCGGGGCCTGCGTCGGGGGCGAGGCGTTGTCGCGCTGGCCCCTGCCCGGGGGCGGTTTCATCTCGCCGGCGGACTTCATCCCCGCCGCCGAGGATTCCGGATTGATCCACGATATCGGATTCTGGGTGTTGGAGGAAACCTGCCGTTGGCTGGATCGCTGGTCGGGCCGCCATAAAAGCGATCTGCGGATCGCCCTCAACATCTCGGCCATCCAGTTTCGCCAGCCCGGCTATTCCGACCGCCTGATCGACGTCGTCGCCGCCACCGGAATCGATCCCAGGGGGCTGGAACTGGAGATCACCGAATCGTGCCTGCTGGACGATGCCGACGCCATTATCGCCCAGCTCCACGATTTTCGGAGCAAGGGGATGCGCACCGCTCTCGACGATTTCGGCACCGGCTTTTCATCGTTGGGCCGGCTGCGCCATCTGCCGATCGATACCTTGAAGATCGACCGCAGCTTCGTCTCCGACATCTGCGTCTCCACCGAAAGCCACAACATCGCCGAGGCCATCGTGCGCATGGGCAATCTGATGGGTAAGGACGTGGTGGCCGAAGGGGTGGAAACCGCCGAGCAGGCCGCCAGCCTGCGCGCCATGGGCTGCGAGTACGGGCAGGGGTTCCTGTTCTCGCCGGCGGTGCCGCCCGAGGAGTTCAGCCGTTTTCTGACCTGAGCGTCCTAGATCGCAAGACCATCGGGGAGATACTCCATGCCCTTCCAACTCTTCGGCCTTGAGGGCCTGGCGCCACACGGCACCTGCCTGCTGTGGATCAGCCAGCTCTTTTGGACCCATGCCGCCTCGGATACCATCACCGCGGCGTCCTATGCGTCCATCAGCCTCTCGCTGGTCCTGGTCATCCGCAAGCGCGAAGAGGCCTTGCTGCGCCGGATCGGGGCTTTCTTCGCCGCCTTCATCCTGGTCTGCGGCAGCAGCCATGCCATGGATATCTGGACGCTGTGGTTTCCCGATTACGGCGCCCAGGCCATGGTCAAGCTCACCACCGCGACGATCTCGGTGGTGACGGCGATCCTGCTGTGGCCGCTGCTTCCGCGAATCCTGTCCCTGCCCAGCACCGCCCAGCTCGAGGCCGCCAATTCGGCGCTGGGCCAGGAGATCGCCGAACGCCGGCAGGCCGAGGCGACGCTGGCGGCCTATGCCGACGAGTTGAAGCGCAACAATAACCACCTGGAACAGACCTTGAACCGGCTGGAGCAGACCCAGTCCCAGCTTTTACAGTCGGAAAAGATGGCATCCCTGGGCGGTTTGGTGGCGGGTATCGCCCATGAGATCAACACCCCGGTCGGCAACGGCGTTACCGTCGCCAGCAGTTTGAGCGAATTGGCCCGGCGCTTCCAGCAGCGGATCACCGGGGAGGCGATCAAACGCTCGCATCTGGAGACCTTCGCCGCCGATGTGGAGGAGGCGGCGGGGTTGCTCTCCACCAATCTCGACGCAGCAGCCGAACTGGTGCGAAGCTTCAAGCAGGTGGCCGCCGATCAGGCATCGTCTCAGCGCCGTCCGTTCGACCTGCACGAAACCATGGCCGAGATCGTCGCCACCTTGCGCCCCCGGTTCAAGCGAACCTCCTTTACCATCGCCATCGCCATTCCGGCCGGCATCCTCATGGAAAGCTATCCCGGACCGCTGGGACAGGTGGTCACCAATCTGGTGACCAACTCCCTGAATCATGCCTTCGAGGGGCGAGAGCAGGGCGAGATGACTCTGGCGGCCCGCCGCATGGAGGAGGGGCGGGTCATCCTGACCTATCGCGACGACGGCGTTGGCATTCCGCCGGAGTTCCAGGAACGGGTGTTCGAACCCTTTTTCACCACCCGCCAGGGACGCGGCGGCACCGGCCTCGGCCTCCATGTGGTCTACAACATCGTCACCAATGTGCTGGGAGGGGCCATCACCCTGCGCAGCGCTGCCGGACAGGGGGCCGAATTCATCATGGACCTGCCGCTGATCGCCCCCAATCTGGTGCAGGAACGGCGGGATGGCTAGCCCCGTGGACCAACTGATCGCGATCCAGGACGAGGATGACGGTGATCGCCCGGCCCATCGAGCGGAAGGGGCATGGCGGCTGTTGATCATCGATGACGATAACGAGGTGCACAAGGCCACCCGTTTCGCCATCCGCGGGGTCGAGATCGAGGGCCGGCCGATCGAGGTGCTGTCGGCGCATTCCGCGGTCGAGGGCGAGGCGATGATGCGGCGCGAGGCCGATATCGGCTGCATCCTGCTGGATGCGGTGATGGAGACCCCCGATGCCGGCCTGTGCTTGATCCGGCGGATCCGCGAGGAGATGGACAACGCCATCGTGCGCATCGTCCTGCGCACCGGTCAGCCGGGCCAGGCCCCCAAACTGGAGGTGGTGCAGCGCTACGACATCAACGATTACAAGCAGAAGTCGGAGTTGAACCGGACCCGGCTGCTGACCACCCTGATCGCCGCGTTCCGCTCCTATGATCAACTGTGCATTCTGCGGCAGCGGACCACCGAGCTGGAGGCCAGCAGCGCCGAATTGATGCGCAAGTCCAAGGCCATGGAGACGATCCTCGACAATATCAGCCAGGGAATCACCCTGTTCGACGCCGATCTGCGTTTGGTCGCCTGCAACCGGCGCCTGCTCGACCTGGCTGAATTCCCTCCGGAATTCGCCCGGCCGGGAACCCCGTTCGAAGCCTTCATCCGCTTCAACGTCCGGCGGGGTGAATATGGGGCGGGTGATCCCGAATTCCATATCCGCAAACGGATGCAGTGGGCGCGGGAACAGTTACCCCATCACTCCGCCAGGACCCGTCCCGACGGCACCGTTCTCGATATCATCGGCCAGCCGGTGGCGGGCGGCGGTTTCGTTTCCACCTATACCGACATCACCGAAATCGCTCGCCATCAGGAAGCGCTGGAAACCCTGTCTCGGGCGGTGGAACAGAGTCCGGTCTCGGTGATCATCACCAATCCCGATGGTTCGATCGAATACGTCAATCCCAAGGTAGTGGAATTGACCGGCTATACCGAGGCCGAACTGCTCGGCCACAATCCGCGTATCTTCCAATCCGGCCTGACCCCTCCCGAGGTCTACAGCAGGCTCTGGGGCACTCTCGTGGCCGGGCAGACCTGGGAGGGCGATATCCACAACCGGAAGAAAAATGGCGAATTGTACTGGGAGCATGCCTCCATTTCCCCGGTTCGCTCTCCCGATGGCGTGGTGATGCATTACGTGGCGGTCAAGGAGGACATTTCCCACCGCAAGATCGCGGAGGCGGAACTCCACGCCGCCTTGGAGGCGGCGCGTGCCGCCGATCACGCCAAGACCGTCTTCCTGTCGCATATGAGCCATGAACTGCGAACCCCCATGACCGCCGTCCTCGGCTATGGCGAGATGATGGAGGCCGAACTGGTCGGTCCGCTCAATCCCACCTATAAGGAGTATGTGGGCAATATCCTGGGCAGTGGCCGCCATCTGCTGGACATCATCGACGACCTGCTCGAAATCAGCCGGATCGAGTTGGGCCGCTACACCCTGAACCTGTCGGACTTCGATCTGGCCGAGACGGTGGCGGCATGCACCAAGATGATCGTGCCCATGTGCGTCGAAAAGGGCATCGCCCTGACAGTCCACGCCCCCACCGGCCTGGCCATGCGCAGCGACGAGCACGCGATCCGCCAGATCATGGTCAACCTGCTGAGCAACGCCGTGAAATATACCCCGGCGGCCGGCTCGATCACGGTGGGGGTCGGTGCGGAGGGGGATGTGGCGATGATTACCGTGGGCGATACCGGGCGGGGAATTCCCGACGACCTTCTTCACAAGGTGTTCGATCCGTTCCAGCGTGCCGATCCCATGCGCGCCGATCCGTCGCGCGGGGTCGGCCTCGGTCTGGCGATCTGCCGGCGGATTGTCGGAGCGCTGCGCGGCCATATGGAGATCCGGTCCCAACCGGGACAGGGGACGGTGGTCACCATGACGCTTCCGCTGCGGGGGAATGGGTGTTCTCGTGGCCCGATCCTTTCGGAAGGTATACCTCCCGAAAGGTGAATCGGCCCACAAGATATTGAAATAGTGCTCTGATCCTGGCAGACGATTCACTGAGGTGAATCATCTGCCAGGACAGACTCCTGGAGCGGGATGATTTCAACTCGACTCATCCCGCGTCAGAGGCCGTTGAGGCCGAGGCCAAGCAAACCGGAGGTTTGCGCCCGGCGAGGGACATACAAAATGGCGAGAGCATGATGCGACCTGATCGCATCATGCTCTAGCGAACTTTGCTGACATATTCGCTGACCGTCCGGCTCAGCGACTCGACCACGGCGCTCAGCATCTGCGCGCTCCAGATCACTCGGACCGTTCCGCCGCAGGATTGGGCGGAAGCCTTGGACATATGGGCGACGTTGAGCGAGACCTCGGCCGCCCGGGCGGCAACCTCGTTGATGTGGCTGGAAATCTCGCGCGTTACCGCTTCCTGTGTCTGGACCGCGCCGGCAATGGTGGCGGAAATGCGATCGATGCTCATGATCGTTTCGACGACGCCGTGAATGCCGGACGATGCGGACTGTGTCGCATCCTGGATTGCGGCGACCTGGCCGTTGATATCCTCGGTGGCCTTGGCGGTCTGATTGGCCAGGGTCTTGACCTCGCCGGCCACCACGGCGAAACCCTTGCCGGCGTCGCCCGCCCGCGCTGCCTCGATGGTGGCGTTGAGCGCCAGCAGATTGGTCTGGGCCGCGATGTCGTGGATCAGTTTGACCACCTCGGCGATCTGGCGGACCGAGCCGGCCAAGCCGTCCATCCGCTCGACGGTTCGGGCGATATCGCCGACGGCGCTTTGCGCCACACGGGCCAGTTGGATGATCTGCTGGGCGATCTCGTTGATCGACGAAGCCAACTGGGTGGTGGAATCCGACACCGCTTCCGCCCGTTGGGTGGTGACCTCGGCGGCCTCGCCGACGTCGAGGGAGCGTCCGCCGGTGCTTTCCGAGCGCGCCGCCATGGTGGTGGCGGTCCGGCTGATGCCGACCGTCGCGACGGAAACATCCGCCACCATCTTCTGTACCGACTCCTCGAACTTGCTGGTTTCCTGATCGCGGGCCTCCATGTCCGCCAGGACCTTGTTGATTCCCTCGGCATAGCCGAGATAATCCCCCCGCAGCCCCTGCAGTGGAATGTGGCGGAAATACCGCTTCTGGCCGGCCAGTTTCATGGCGGCCCCGGTATCCTTGGCGAACTCCTCGGTCAGGTCGAGAACCCGGTTGATCCCGGTCATGATCCGGCCAAGCTCATCATTCCGGGCGATGCGGAGAACGCGGGCGTTGAAATCGCCCTGGGCCGCCTGGGACGTGACCGCCTCGCCGCGTTCGATCAGGTCGATGATGGCATGGAGGTGGCGATGGACGCCGAACGCCAGGAAGAACAAGGCGCTACCGGCCAGCAGGGCCGATGCGACCATGGTGTAACCGAAGATCCGATGGCTCGCGACCGCCGCGTCCAGCGGCTGGCGCCACGCATCCCCACCCTTGGCGGCTGCGGCCAGGGCGTCGGCGACGGTTGCGTCCATCACCAGGCCGTAGCCGATCGCCGCATAGGAAATGGCTCCGGTGGCCAGCAGGGCGATGGCGGTCAGGGCGATGGAAGACCAGGTCGTCCGGCGGAGCGAGGGGGAAGACATGAGGAGGCTCCTAGCGGCAGATGGTCATGATCAGGCGGTCATAACTATCGAAGCCGAGGTCGCCGATGGTCTTGACCAGGGCGGCGAAGGATTGTTCCAGGCCCAGCTTGCGATCCTCCGCCCGGTTCTCGATGCCCAGCAGGGTTTCGTAGAGCGGCTTGACCGTGGCCACCGCCTCGGGTTTCGGCACCCGGCGGTTGGAGTGGTAGCCGATCATCTGGCCGTTGCGGTCGTGGCACGGCGTGACATGGGCGAAGACCCAGTAATGATCGCCGTTCTTGGCGCGATTGAGCACATAGGCGAAGACCTCGTGGCCTTGCTGGATGCGATCCCACAAGAACTTGAACACACAGCGCGGCATGGCGGGATGGCGCAATATGCTGTGCGGCGCTCCCAGCAATTCGGTCTCGGTGTAGCCGCTGATGCCAATGAAAACTTCGTTGGCATACGTGATCCTGCCCGTAAGGTCGGTTTTGGAGACGATAACGTCGTCCCATTCGAAGGTCCGCTCGACACCGGAAAGATGCATGCCAGCCCTGCCTCCCATCAATCCTCCGCGGATGCTTCCACAGTCGCGTGCCCCATACATTCGAGATATATCTCCGCACTCCCGGAATGTCGATAGTGAAGCGGTCGTTCCTCGCCACCGCGATGATCCGCGGAGTCCGGGGCGGCGAAGAAACAGGTAACGATTGCGTTGTGTTCGTATCGACCGCAAGAACTGTTCATAAAACTTTGGTATTGCTTCTCGGCCCGCCATTTCGTCCCCTGGTCAGGCTCATGGGGGAGGGCGGAGGGCTGCCGGTCGGAGACATCCACCGGCGGCTGTGTTTGGGAGGGGAGATATGCGGCTCAAGACCTCGATGAAGATGGCGCTGTTGGCCTTGGTCAACGCGATTCTGGTGGCGGTTTCCGTCGCGGCGGCGGGTATCGCCATCATTGATCGCGACGCCATGGCGGTGGCGCGCGAGGCGATCGACCGCAACATGCGGATCGCCTGGCACGAGATCGCCCTGAAAGGCGACGGGTTTCGTCTGGCCGACGGCAAGCTGATGGCCGGGGATGCGGTTCTCGACGGCAATTTCGCTCCCGTCGACAAGGTTGTCGAACTGGCCGGCGGTGGCACCGCGACGGTGTTCAACGGCGATGTCCGGGTGGCGACCAATGTCAAGAAGGACGACGGCTCTCGCGCCGTCGGCACCAAACTCGCCAGGAACGCCGCTTACGAATCGGTGTTCGTCGCGAAAAAGCCGTTCCGTGGCATCGTCGATATCCTCGGCAAGCCCTATATCACCGGCTACGACCCCATTTTCGGTTCCGATGGCCAGGTGCTCGGCATCTTGTATGTGGGAATCCCCATGGCCCAATTCCGCGCCGCGTCGGAGGCGGCCCAGGCCTGGATGACGGCCGCCGCCGCCGGCTGCGCGGTCGCGGGCTTCATCGTCTCGCTGCTGCTGTCGCGGCGGCTGGTGGGGGCGCCGTTGCGCCGGCTGGTCGAGGATATGGGCGCGGTGGCGGCGGGACGGCTGGAACTCACGGGGAGGCTGGCCGGCCGCCGCGACGATATCGGCGACATGGCCCGTGCCGTCGAGGTGTTTCGGATCAACGCTTTGGACCGCCAACGGCTCGAAGCCGCGCGCAAGCAGGAGGAGGAGCGGGAGCGTGCCGCCCATGAGCGCACCCTGACGGTGAACAATCTCTCCGACATCTTCGAAAAGACGGTCAGCGCCAAGGTCGCCGCCGTCGAGCGGGCTTCCCGGGGGATCACCACCACCGCCCAGGCCATGGCCACGCGTTCCGAGCATAGCGGCGGGCGCTCGCTGGATGTGGGCGAGGCGGCGCAGATCACCACCGAGCGGGCGGCGGCGGCCTCGGAGGCGACACGGCAGTTGTCCCAGGCGGTCAACGAGATCGCCCGGCAGGTGACGCAGTCCGGCGACATCTCCCGCAAGGCCGTGGCCGAGGTCAACGCCACCGCCCAGCAGATGGGCGGATTGGCCGATTCGGTGAAGGCCATCGGCGAGGTGATCCGGCTGATCAATGACATCGCCAGCCAGACCAACCTGCTGGCGCTCAACGCCACCATCGAGGCGGCCCGGGCCGGTGATGCCGGCAAGGGCTTCGCCGTGGTCGCCAATGAGGTCAAAACCCTGGCCACCCAGACCGCCAGGGCCACCGATGACATCGCCCGTCAGGTCACCGCCGTCCAGGAATCCACGCGCGGCATGGCGCTCAGCATCACCGCCGTGGTGGACACGATCCGCTCGCTCGACCATGCTTCGGCGGCGATCGCCGGAGCGGTGCAGGAGCAGGAGGCGACGACCCGCGCCATCGCCACCAATATCGACGAGGTTGCCGAACAGGCCGACACGGTGTCGCGCAGCGTCACCGCCCTGGCCAAATCCTCGACCATGGCCTGTGCCGGCACCATCCGGGTGATCTGGAGCGCCGAGAGTCTCACCACGGTGGTGCGGGAGTTGAACATCGAGGCCGCCCAGTTCATCGAGCGCGTCCGGCAATGACAGCGCGGCAGGAAGATTGAAATGGTGGTGCAGCGTCTCCGTGTTCTGCTGGTGGAGGATGAGCCGGGCGATGCCACGCTGGTTCTGCATGCCCTGAAGGAATCGCGTGTCCCCAGTTTCGCCGTCATCCACGAGGCGACGCTGGCCGAGGCCATCGAGCGGATCGGGATGAGTGCGGCCTTCGACGTCGTCCTGCTCGACCTCAACCTGCCTGATTCCACCGGCCTCGAAACCCTATCCCGGATGCTGGAAGCCGAGCCGTCGCTGCCCATCGTCATCATGACCGGCTTCGACGATCCGGTCTTCGCCGAGCAGGCACTGGATGCCGGCGCCCAGGATTACCTCGTCAAGAGCGAGACCTCCGAACGCATGGTGGTGCGCTCGATTCGCTATGCGGTCTCCCGCAAGCTCGCCGATCTGGAACGCAAGGCCATGGCCGACCGCCTGCACGACAGCTCGGCCGCCGAATTCGAGCGGATGAACGCGGATCTGTCGCTCGCCCGCAGCATGCAATTCGATCTTCTGCCGCGGCGCCAGCGGCTGGAGGGCTATCTGCGGAGCCATGGGCTGGCGGTCGACGGCTTTTTCGAACCGTCCTTCGATGTCGGCGGCGATCTGTGGGGCTGCGCCACCGGCGGCGGGGGCCAGGCGGTCTTCTACACCTTCGACTTTTCGGGGCACGGGGTCTGCGCCGCCTTGAATGTGTTTCGCCTTCACGCCCTGCTCAGCGAGTTGGACGGGCACATCACCGACCCGGCGGCAACCTTGGGTCGGCTCAACGCCATCCTTTTCAGCCTTTTGCCGCGGGGGCAATACGCCACCATCTTTCTCTGCCTCATCGATGTGGAGGCGGGCACCCTGACATGGTCGGCGGGCGGCGCGCCGCGCCCGATCCTGGTGGACCGCGCCGGCGCGGTCCAATGGCTCGATACGCGGGGCCGGCCCCTGGGCATTTCCGGCTCGGCGCAATATCTCAACCGGGTCGTGCCGTTTCCGCCCGACAGCAGTCTGTTTCTCTATAGCGACGTCATGACCGAGTCGGTGCTCGACGGCGGCGATATGCTGGAGGAGGACGGCCTGCTCGGGATGGTCCGCGAATGCCATACCGCCGGCGGCATCAACCTCGCCAAGCTGGTCGGCCGCTTCATCGATACCGTCGGATCGCCCATGGACGACGACATGACGGCGGTCTGCATCACCCGCGCCGCCTGTCCGCAGACCCTGCCGGCGATGCCGGAGGCCATCGGTCAAGGCGAGCCTCCGCTCCTCCCGTCGCCACTGGGCGGGCGGCGTGCCCCGGGACCCGCCATGCTGGTGTCGCGGCGGCTGGAGGCGATCGCAACCGGGCTGTCGCTGCCCTATAACGGCTTTATCGAGATTACCGCGGCCGGCCTTGATGATATCGGGCCATCATGCCTCGATGCCGGGGAGCGCGGAGGATTCGGCCTGTCGCTGACCGCGGCCAGCGCATGGTCCTGCGACGTGGCCGGCCTGGTTTCGGCGGCGATCCGGCAAAGATTTGCCGGCTACCGCGACTGGGACGGCATCGATATCTGCCTGACGGAGGCCATCGGCAACGCCATCGTGCATGGCAGCCTCGGCATCAAAAGCAGCCTGCGGGAAACCCGGTCCGGGCTCGAGCAGTATAGCGAAGCGCTGTGCCTCGGTCTGAGCGATCCCGCCCGCGCCGGCAAGCGGGTGGAGGTGACGGTCATCCCTTTACAGGATGGACGGCTGGAGATTGCCGTGTACGATCAGGGGGATGGCTTCGATTTCGAGCGGCGCGGCCGTATCGCCATACCGCGGGATGCAAAGCACGGACGGGGCCTGTCGCTCATCCGGAAGACCGCGGGATCGGTGACGAGCAGTGAAGGCGGCCGCACGCTCACGATTACCATTTAGGGAGGCCAAGAGGATGAATTTTCAGATTAGCGATGATGCCTCGGGACTGTGCATCAAGATCACCGGGGAATTGAATTTCTCCGCCAATGATGAATTCAAGGGGATCGTCAACAAGCTGGCCGGCGCCAACGGCCGCCCGGTCACCTTCGACCTCGCCGATGTCAGCCGCATCGATTCGGTCGGGCTCGGCCTGCTCTATATCGCCAAGGAGGAACTGGCCGGTGCCGGGGGCAAGATCCGCCTGAAGTCCCCCAAGGCCGGCGTGCTCAAGATGCTGAAATTGACCGAGGCCGATGCGGACTTCGACATCCTGTCCTAGCCCGGATTTCTCACACTGTCGCCATTTTTTCCCCGCCCGCAGGGTTGCGTTGCGGCGGGCGCAGGCCCGCGATCATTTGGTTTGCCGGCGAAGCCGGCGGGCGCCCGGTTTCCCAACGCCCTCGACGTGGCCGCCAGCCACGCCTTTGGTCGTCGGATTGCCGGATCGCTACCCCGTAAACGCAATCGTATCTCGCGAGAGTGTGAGAAATCCGGGCTAGCGGTTGTTCGATTACCGCCCCGCGTCCAGCAACATCTCCCGGAACAGGGCCAGCAATTTCTGGTCGAGTTTGGTGGCCATTTCGTCGGTCATGATGTGCAGGGCGCGTTCAGCATCCATGGGCGGCCGATAGACCCTGCGTTCGCTCAGGGCGCAGAAGACATCGACGATGGCGGCCATGCGGGCGAGTTCGTTGAGGACCGGCCCCTTCAATCCCAGGGGATAGCCGCTGCCGTCGAGCCGTTCGTGGTGCTGGGCGGCGATCACGACAAGGTTCTTGGGGATGTCGGGGCATTTGCCGAGATATTGAAGGGTCAAGGGGACGTGGCTCTTCATCACCTCGAATTCCCCCGAAGCGAGGCTGCTCGGCTTGTTCAGCACCTCATAAGGGATCAGCATCTTGCCGACGTCGTGCAACAGGCCGCCGCTGCCCAGCAGCGACAGGTCGGGTTCCTTCAGTCCGATGGTGTGGCCGAACAAAAGCAGCAGCGTGGCGGTGCCCAGGCTATGGGCGTAGGAATAATTGTCGTGGTCGCGCACCCCGTTCAAGATGTCCTTGTATTCGCGCATGCCGACCGCCTCGACCAGCGGTCCACAGGCATCCATGACCGTGGCATAGGCGATCGGTTCCCCTTTTTCGACGACGTCGCTGATGCTGTTGAAAACGTCCATGGTGCCGACCAGCGCCTTGCGCTGCAGTGACGGCAACGCCTCCCATTTCCGTTCGACGTTCTTGTTGATTTGCTGCGAAATGACGCGGATCAGCGAACTGCGGCGATAGGGTTTGCTGAGGAACGCATTGGCGCCGCATTTCGCGGCCTCGGCCTGGACGCTGGCTTCATCGGCATGGTGGGTGAGGATCACGGGAATATCGGACAGCAGCTTTTCACGATGCAGCATCCGGATGAAGTCGGCACCGCCCAGCGGCGGCGCCGTTTGGTCGACCAGAACGGCGCAGGGGGGCATGTCGCGCAGGACGGTGATCGCCTCGTTGGAATTGGCGAAGGTGATGACGCGATAGAAGGAGGTCAGCGCCTGGGCGACCTGGCGGCGATGTCCCTCGCTGGCGTCGATCACCGCGACCAGCCCCTTGCGGGACGCGGCCTTTTCTGCGGCGGACAGGTCTTCCAGCATGAATTCCGCCTCACGGTTCAACGACAGCGATGATGTTTGTCGAAGAAGGAGGAAACATACAACTATAGTTTTCCTGGGAATCGTTTTTTCGGGCTTGTGCCACCGGATTGCCATGCCCGACCCCGCCCAGCTTGGCCGCGCAGCCCCGACTGCCGCCGTCATAGATCGACGCCAGCGCCAACAGACGCCGCGTCTGATCGGCATCATCCGAGGCGCAGGCAAGACGGCGAAGAACCGAACCATCAAAGTCGGGACGAAGTGGTATCGGGGCACCCATGGCAAACCTCCCACTGTTTGCCGCAGTGACTTATAGTCCGACGTTCTTGGGAATCCCCAATGTGAGTCTCATTCAGCGCAGGCTGGTGTAGGTTTGGCCATATGCTGAGAATCGACATCGGGCGATTTCAATAAGTTAGCCGGCTCAGTTTTGGCCATAAAATGAGAAAATTTTGCCGTAAGCTGAGAAATGCCTACCAAATCAGGGTATAAGTTGCGACAAACCTACGGGCACAACATGATGTGCTAATCGATCGGATCGGCCTACCGCATGATGCGGTCTCGTCATCTCGATATTTTTTGCATAAGTCGGAGGCGAACGAATGCGATCCGGCCCGCTCTCTATCAGGCCGACGCCTATACCGTAAAACGGATTAAGACGGAGGGGCGCGAAACTAAGCGCGAAGAGGTCTTGTCGACCGACAAGGTTGATCTCGAGGAGGCCATCGACGCTGGCCGTATACGAATGGCTCAAGATGTAGATTTTTTGTCTCGCGGAATAATTTTAAAAAATTTAATAAGTGAATAGAATTTGTTCGTAATTGGTCCCGTTTGTCAAAAAAGTGGTCGTCAAGCCGGAGGAAACGATGAATTTACTCAAGGTATCCACCTCTCGACGTGGCCCAAGACCGCCGGCGGATCGAGATGCTCGCCGCCGACCTGGATCAGCCTGCGAGTGCCCGATCTAGGTCGGCGTAGAGGTCGTCTGCTGCTTCCAATCCCACCGACAGACGCAGGAGGTCGGTGGGAACGGGTGATGTCGGCCCCTCGATACTGGCTCGATGCTCGATCAGGCTTTCCACTCCACCCAGCGAGGTGGCTCGCTTCCACACCCGTATCCGGCTGGCGGTGGCAATGGCGGCCGGCTCGCCGCCCTTGACTCGGATGGACAGCATGCCGCCGAAGCCGCCGCTCATCTGGCGCCGGGCGAGGTCATGGCCGGCGAAACCGGGCAGGCCGGGATAGAGAACCTCGGTGATGCCGGAGTGCTCCGACAGCCGCTGGGCCAAGTCAAGGGCGCTGCGGCATTGCCACTGGACCCGGGGAAACAGGGTGCGCAGGCCGCGTTGCAGCAGCCAGGCCTCGAAGGTGCCAAGGATGCCGCCGTTCTGCGACTGCACCGCCTTGATTCGCGCCCAGGCCTCGTCCTTGCGTGCGGTGGTCAAGGTGCCGGCCACGACGTCGGAATGGCCGTTGAGGTATTTGGTGGCCGAATGCATGACGATGTCGGCGCCCAATTCCAGCGGCCGGGTCAGTACCGGCGTCGCCACCGTGGAGTCCACGGCGAGACGGGCGCCAGCGGCGTGGGTCAGCTCGGCGACGGCGGCGATGTCGCTGATCGACCACAGCGGATTGGCCGGGCTTTCCAGCCAAACCAGGCGGGTGCGGCCGGGCTTGATCGCGGCTCCGACCGCTTCCAGATCGGTGGTGTCGACGCCCTCGATCTCCAGGCCCCAGCGCGTGGCGAAGCCGTGCAGCCAGGAGCGCAGGGCCCAGTACATCACCTTGGGCACCACCACATGGTCATCGGGCGCCAGCGACAGGAACACCGCCGTCGCCGCCGCCATGCCCGAGGCGAACAGCAGGGTCTGTTCGCCCCCCTCCAACGCCGTCAGCAAATCGGCGGCGGTGTCGAAGGTGGGGTTGTCGGCCCGGGCATAGACCCGGCCCCGCGAATAGCCGAGATCGGCGTCGCGGAGATAGGTGGTACTGGGATGCAGCGGCGGGATCAGGGCTCCGGTGGCCTCGTCCTCGCGGCCGAGAGCTGTGGCCGCGAGGGTTTCCGGCCGCAGCGGCTCAGTCATGCTGCTTTACCGTCCCATGCGGCTTTACCGTCAAGGTCAGGGCCGGCGGCTTGGCCAGGGTCTGAAACACCACGCAATAGCGCTCGGTCAGCTTGGTCAGTTGATCGATGCGCTCCTGCGGTTCGGTGGTGTCGAGATCGAAGCGCAGGCGAATCTGGCCGAAGCCCACCGGCGCGTCCTTGGCGACGCCCAGCGTGCCGCGAAAGTCCAGGTCGCCCTCGGCCGAGACGGCTCCCCCCTTGAGGTCGAAGCCGATGGCGGTCGCCACCGCCTTGAGTGTCACGCCGGCACAGGCCACCAGTGCCTCCAGCAGCATGTCGCCGGAACAGGCCTGGAGGCCGCTGCCCCCGGTGGCGGGGTGAAGGCCTGCCTCGATCAGGGCGCGGCCGGTGTCTACCTTGCAGGCGATGCCCTCGCCGTCCAACTCTCCCCTGGCCTTCAGGGTGATCACCGCCGTGGCGGGATCAAGCTTGTACTTGTCCTTGATCGGGGCTTGGATGGCGCGAAGGTCGTCGGCGTTCATGGGGCTCTCCGTACAGGTCAGATGGCGGCGGCGGGGGACAGTTCCTCGGCGGCCTTCGGGCGGGACGCGTGGTCCAATTCGGCCAGCAGCCGGTATTTCCATTCGAGGAATTCGTGGTCAAGGCGGTCGCGGGGGCGCGCCAGCGGTGGCGTGACTTCGACCCTGATCCGTCCGGGATCGGGCTGCATCACCACGATGCGGTCGGCCAGGACCAAGGCCTCCTCGATGTCATGGGTCACCAGGATCATGGTCGGGCGATCATATTGCCACAAGTCGAGCAGATGATCCTGGAGGTCGCCGCGGGTGAGCGCGTCGAGCGCGCTGAACGGCTCGTCCAGCAGCAGCACCTGGGGGCGGCCCACCAGGGCGCGGGCCAGGGCCACTCGCTGGGCCTGGCCGCCCGACAGTTCGCGGGGCCAATGCCCGGCATAGGCGGCAAGGCCGACGCGGGCCAGGGCCTCGCCGGTTCGGCTTTTCTGCTCGGCGGCGGGCAGATGGCGGATGCCGAACCCCACGTTCTGGTCGATGGTGAGCCAGGGCATCAGCCGGGGCTCCTGGAACACCATTCCGATCTCGGGACGCGGTTCGGTCAGCGGGGTTCCGTCCAGGCTGGCCGAGCCCGAACTGGGAGCGTCCAGGCCGGAAATCAGCCGCAGCAGCGTGCTTTTGCCGCAGCCCGACCCGCCGACGATGCCGAGAATCTCGCCTGGACGGACCGACAGATCGAGCCCGGACAGGGCGAGGTGGCCGTTGGGATAGCGCTTGGAGAGGTTGATCAGGTCCAGCATGGCGCCTCTACTCCACCGGCTTGAAGCTGTCTTGCCAGCGCAACGCGCGGGCGGACAGGGAGGCAAGCAGCCAGTCCGTGGTCTTGCCCATGATGGCGAAGGCGGTGATGGCGGCCAGGATGGTGGCGGGGCGTCCGGTCTGCTGCCCATCGACCAGCAGGAAGCCGAGCCCTTCCTCGGCGCCCATGAACTCGGCGGCGACCACGAACATCCAGCCCAGGCCCAGTCCGGCCCGTAGCGACAGGATGTAGGAGGGAAGAGTCGCCGGCAGCAGGATGCGGGTGATCATCTCGCGGTGGGAAAAGCGGAAGATGCGGCCCACTTCCACCAGCTTGCGGTCCACGTCCAGGATCGCCCCCGACAGGGCCAGGTAGATGGGGAAGAACACGCCCACGGCGATCAGAATGATCTTGGAGGTCTCGAATATGCCGAACCACAGGATGAACATGGGCACCCAGGCGATGGACGGGATATTGCGCAAAGCCTGCAATGTCGGATCGAGCAGGCGCCGCGCCAGGCTCCAATAGCCCGATACCGCGCCGAAGACGGTTCCTGCCGTCACCCCAAAGACGAAGCCCAGCACCACCCGCTGCAAGGTGGCGAGCAGATGGCCGGGCAGGGTGCCGTCCAATCCCAGCAGCCACAGGGTGGCGATGACCTTGGATGGAGTCGGCAGCAGCCGGCCATCGGCCCAGTGCAGGGCCACTGCGACTTCCCAGCCCAGGGCCAGCCCCAGGGGAAGGATCAGCCCCAGCGCCGAGCGGCCGAGCCAACGAAATCCCCCGCCGCTTTGGGCGGCGGGGGCAATGTCTTGAAATTCACTCACCGAATTGCCTCGTCACTTCACGCCCAGCTTGGTTACGAACGAGGAGTCTACCAGGGAGGCGGCTACCGAGGGAACGTTGACGTCGGCGGTGATGACGCCTTCCTTCTGGAGGGCGATGCCGGCGGCCTCGATGGTCTTCCTTTGACGGTCGCCGATGGCGGCTGTGGACAGGTCGGTGCGCTCCAGCTGGCGGGTGGCGACGGCTTCGTTCAGTTTGGCGGCCTCGCCGATGATTTTCTTCAGTTCGGCCGGATTGGCGATGGCGAAGGCTCGGGCCTTCTCGTAGGCCTGGATCACCTTGGTCACCAGTTCGGGATGGGTGGCGGCGAAATCCTCGCGGGTGTTCAGAACACCCCAGGTGTTGATCTCGGCATTGCGATAGAACAGGCGGGCATTGTCATCCACTTCGGCTTGGGCCATCAGCGGGTCGAGGCCGGCCCAGGCATCCACGTCCCCCTTCAGCAGGGCCAGCTTGCCGTCCTGGTGCTGGAGCAGCACCACCTTCACGTCCTTTTCGGTCAGGCCGTATTCGGCCAGGGTCCGCAGCAGGAAGATATGCGGATCGGTGCCACGGGTGGCGGCGATGCGCTTGCCCTTGAGGTCCGTCACCTTCTGGATGGGACTGTCCTTGGTGGTGACCAGCGCCGTCCATTCCGGCTTGGAATAGACGTAGACCGACTTGACCGGATTGCCGTTGATGCGGGCCAGCAGGGCGGCGGCACCGGCCGAGGAGCCGAAATCCAGGCTCTTGGCGTTGAGGAATTCCAGCGCCTTGTTGGAGCCCAGCGACAGCACCCACTTGACCTTGATGCCATCCTTCTTGAGCTCGTCCTCAAGCCAGCCCTTGTTTTTCAGCAGCAGGCTGACCGGGTTGTAATAGGCGTAGTCCAGGGTCACTTCCTCGACCTTGTCGGCGGCCCGGGCCTGCCCCAGGGTCGCCAGTCCCATCAGGCCGACCAACAGCGTGCGCCCCACCAGCTTGGCAATCGACATCAATCATCTCCGTTAATCACAGCGTTACGATGTTGATACCCCGTATAGTACATATATTCAATAGACAATAATTTCATTCTCCCCGTCGGCGGCGGACAATGTCCTCCACCACGCTGGGATCGGCCACGGTGGAGGTGTCGCCGAAATCCCCGAAGTCGTTGGCCGCCACCTTGGTCAGGATGCGGCGCAGAATCTTTCCCGCCCGGTTCTTGGGCAGGGCCGGGGCCCATTGGATGATGTCGGGGCTGGCGATGGGGCCGATGCGCGCGCGCACCCAGTCGGTAATTTGTCGCTGCAGACCGTCGGTCTCGTCGATCCCCTCCTTCAGGGTGACATAGGCGAAGACACCCTGGCCCTTGATCTCGTGGGGATAGCCCACGACCGCCGATTCCGCCACCGCCGGGTGGGAGGAGATAGCGCTCTCCAGTTCGACCGTCCCCAGCCGATGGCCGGAGACATTGATGACGTCATCGACGCGGCCGGTGATGCGGTAATAGCCATCCTCGTCGCGGCTGGCGCCGTCCCCGGTGAAGAACAGGCCGGGGAATGGGGAAAAGTAGGTGCGGATGAAGCGGTCGTGGTCGCCCAGGATGGTACGGGCTTGACCCGGCCACGAGCCCTCGAAGCACATATTGCCCTGGCCGGGGCCGTCGATTACCGCGCCCTTGGCGTCGACCAGTCGGGGAGTGATGCCGAAATAGGGCTTGCCCGCCATGCCGGGTTTGTTGGGGATGGCGCCGGGAATGGGAACCAGCAGCACCCCACCGGTCTCAGTCTGCCAGTAGGTGTCCACGATCGGGCAGCGGCCTCCGCCGATCACCGAATGGTACCAGCGCCAGGCCTCGGGGTTGATGGGCTCGCCCACCGACCCCAGCACCCGCAGGCTGGACAGGTCGTGCCTGCGCACCGGCTCCTCTCCTTCCCGCATCAGGGAACGCAGCGCGGTCGGAGCGGTGTAGAAGATGGTGACCCGGTGGCGCTCGATGATCGACCACCAGCGTGATGAATCCGGCCAGTTGGGCACGCCCTCGAACATCACGCTGGTGGCGCCGTTGAGCAGTGGCCCGTAGATCTTGTAGGTGTGGGCGGTAACCCAGCCGATGTCGGCGGTGCACCAGAACACGTCACCTTCATGCCAGTCGAAGATCGTCCGCCACGAGGTGCCGGCATGGACCAGATAGCCGCCGGTGGTGTGGAGCAGCCCCTTGGGCTTTCCCGTGGAGCCCGAGGTGTAGAGGATGAAGAGCGGGTCCTCTGCCCCAACCTCCACCGGCTCGCACCAAGGCTCGGCCGCCGCCAGGGCCTCGTCGTACCAGACGTCGCGGCCGGGGGTGAAGGGAGCCGGTGTGTCCGACCGGCGGATCACCACGATATGGCGGATGGTGGGCTGGTCGGCTACCGCCGCGTCGGCGTTGCGCTTGAGCGGAACGACCCGGCCACCGCGATAACCCTCGTCGGCGGTGATCAGGACCTTGGCCCCGGCATCCTCGATGCGGTTGGCCAGGGATTCCGCCGAAAAGCCCGAGAACACCACGGAATGTACCGCCCCGATGCGGACACAGGCCATCATGGCGACGAAAGCTTCGGGGGTCACCGGCAGATAGATGGTGACCACATCGCCCTTGGCTACCCCCAGGCCCTTGAGGACATTGGCCAGCCGATTGACCTTGTCCGCGAGTTCGGCCCAGGTGACGACGCGGCTGTCGCCGGGGCGGTCACCCTCCCACAGGATCGCAGGTTGTCCGGCCTTGGCGGGCAAGTGGCGGTCGATACAATTGACCGAGGCGTTCAGGGTGCCGTCGGCGAACCAGCGGATGCGCAGATCGGCGGGATCAAAATTGGTGTCGCTCACCTGGGTGAACGGGCGGCGCCACTCCAGGAACTCGGCCTGGCGGCGCCAAAAAGCCTCCGGATCGGCAATGGAGTGCCGGTACTGGCTCTCATACGCTTCGGCATCGACATGGGCGCTTGCGGCGAAAGCGGCGGGAACCGGGTAGATCTCGGTGGCGGTCATGGGGTCTGTTGATCCTAGGGGCGAGACGCCTCAACCTCCGCCACGGCCTGTTATTTCACAAGTGCATTGCGCGCATGGGTGTGTGGCACCGAAAAATAACATAATAAGACAGTTAAATATGGGTATTGCCTACAGCGATTTCCCTTCCGATGGGCTGACGTCAACCATGCCCTGTTCACGGAAGTGCTCCAGGGTGGTGGTGATAGCCGTCGCGGGCGATGATCTCCTGGGCCTCGTCGGTAAACAGGTATTCCAGATAGGCACGGGCTGCCGCTTCGTGGCCGTTAGATGCGACGTTGGAATCGACCCAGGCGACCGAAGGCTCGGCCAGAATGCTGATGGAGGGGA
>Ga0316222_1002185_pt1 | contig 21539 bp, 19 predicted proteins | sample TBH18011metaG_FD_206008 | JGI IMG/M metagenome (GOLD analysis project Ga0316222, IMG submission 206008) | Freshwater microbial communities from Trout Bog Lake, Wisconsin, USA - TBH18011 | ecosystem: Environmental > Aquatic > Freshwater > Lake > Hypolimnion/Profundal zone | place: USA: Wisconsin...
CTTCGCCCTCAACATCATGCGCAAGAACGGCATCTCCAACGTGGCACAGGCCCTCTGGAACGGCGCTCTCAGCCTTGATCACATCCTGGCATACAAGGCGATCTGATCAGCGTTAAACAGCCCTGGGGGTCTGACCCCAGTTTTTGTGACCCCAGTTTTTGGGACGGGCGGTGGTAACGACTTGCACTTCTCGGATACGCCATTACGTCCTACGCAAGTGAAAATTGGCGGAGAAAAGAAGTGTTGCAGGATTTTAACGTGATACAGAGTGACCATCTGTACGATGGCGTTCTCATCTATTGCCAAAATGGGCGTAGTCCCGTTTTTGCACTCGTGACAAACACGACGCTTGAAGATTACTTTAAACGAGGTGGCACAGGCCTAACCCGCCAAGAGGCAAACCTCGTGGTGGATCGCAATCTCCAAGCCTTCAGTCAGATTGTGGACGCGAAGTTCCAACAGGGCACGAACGCGACACATCCCGGCGGGAGTGATGCGCATCCTCTGGTTCATGTGACCCTCGACGACATGCAACAAAGCGGGGAAGCCTTCACCGACTCCGTCGTTGATATGTCCCGGCAGGCGCATTTCTAATGCTGGACTTCCCAATTATCCCGACGTCAAAGCTGTTACTTTAGTGGCAAGTTGAGGCGATAGATAATCGGGATAGATAATCAGATAATCTTGGTCTGACCCCAGTTTTTCCAGTTTTTCTTGTGGAACAGGAAGACGGCGACAACTGACCAACAGCCTGCGGGAAGGGCCGCTTTACAAGCATGAAAAATCGTAATTACCATCGTATTGCGTACAAATTTGTCTGCGATGTCAGCTCGTCTTCCAGGCCGTGCGCGTTCATTTCATCATTGGCCATAGTATTTTTGTTATTATCTAACAATAATATGGCATATTCAATGGATGAGATGGATCCATTTGAAGGAATATCAAATAAGCTTGAAACGCTACTGAAGTGTGATTGGGAAAAAACTCCCGTGCTAATGGAGTGTGCAACTGATAGCATCGGAGGAACCGTATTTTTGGAAAAAGCAGACCAAAATAGCAATATCAGCTCAATAGAGATAACTGCTATGTTGCAATCTTACCCAAGAGATAAAAGTAAAGAAACAGGCAACAAACACATGACTCAGCGAATTATTCAAACAATTTTGCCGGATTGGCACGACTCTAGGCGGTGGCTTGATGCTGCTTTCAGGAAGGCGGGGAAATCGGAAGAAATTAGCGAAATTAAAGTAGGCGGCGTCAGGATCGCCGTGCAGAATTCTATGCCTGCAGACATTCCAGGAACATACGTGGCCATCATAATAACCACAGACACTGAAGGAATGAATAAATGAGCTCGTGGATTACTGCGCAACAGGCCGAAGAGTATCTTAGAACGGACAATCGGGGTCTGACCCCAGTTTTTAGAAAGCACCAGCCGCTGTTCGCCGTGAAGGCGAGCGGCGGCTTTTTTATGTCGGCTCTGAACTACGAGCCGCCGCCCATTACTGGATCATCCCGCTTCACGAGTAACGTTAACGGCCTCCACTTTGAATATATCCACAAGCCAAAAGCAACAAACGAGCCGATGAATAGTGTAAAGATAAGTGCGATCATGACGCCAATAAACGGTGATGAAATAAACGCCGTTATGCCATGAAGCTGCTCCTTATTCCACGTAATGGTGTTGGCGCCAAACAACGCAAATAACCCAATTATACTAGAGAACGGAACTAATGTTGCGAGAAGTCCGATGGCTATTATTTTAAATGTGCTGCCTGCAGACAGGCGCTTGACTTCAATTTCTTGGTACATGGCTGCTCCATTGATCTGAGGCGGCAATTCTCAGTTGAGGATCATGCCGCCATGAATATGGAATGGCAATGCCGAAATTGGATGCCCCATTCAAAACGGGCTGCACCATCTGCACCCCGGCTCTTTGAATGGTAGCGCCAGACACTCACCAGTTGCTCTTGGCTTTTCAGCGCTCCCAGCCCCTGTCCCGCTGCGGCGGCTTGATAGTCGCTTCGGTCATGATAGCCCACGCCTCCCGCAGCCAGGCCATGACACCGTCCCCCATGACCACAAGCCACGTCAACATGGTTAGCGGTATAAAACTCGCTAAACGCCAGATAATCGGGGTCTGACCCCAGTTTTCGTATTGGCGTCAATACGGCCTACGAACAGAGCCTCTCTTAAATCGAGTCTCCGCACCCTTGATACACTAATCCCATCCTGATAGGATGCAATATGGTTGACGTTGATCATGAACTTGAGTGCCTGCTGGGGCTTGATGGTCACGAATTCCAGTTTGGCGCAGGCTTTTACGTCAAGCTGGAAGCGCAATCCGTTGGGGCCACGGCAGGCAGGCCTGCGGGGATCAAATATAGCCTTACGTTACACGATCCCGGCGGGCATCGAATTTACGGGATGGACAACGCCCACGGCATCCGGAAGCATCATGCCTACGATCACCGGCATGTGTACGGGGAGCCCGCAAGATCGTGCCCTACGGCTACCGAGGTCCTGCCACTTTGCTGGAGGACTTCTACCGCGAGGTTGAGCGGATTTTACAAGAGCGGGGTGTCAGATGAACGAACGCAAAACGGGAAGCTTTGATGATTTCAAGGCATATACGTTGGCCATCGTGCGCGGCGAGAAGAGCGCTGAACTGGCGGAACCGAAAATCTGGGTGGAACTTGCCGAGGGCGAAGACCGCGCCGTTCGATTCCAGTCCATGGAAGCGGGCGCAAAGCTCCTATCTGGTAAGAACCGCGCTCTCTTGCGCATGATTTCAGAAAAGAAGCCAGGTTCGATCAGTGAACTGGCGGTGCTGACGGGTCGAGCCGAACAGAATCTGTTGCGGACGTTGCGGAAGCTATCAGCGGCGGGGATTGTACGCCTCGACAAGGGCGAAGGACGTGCCTACCGGCCAGTTGTGACCGCCCGCAAGGTGCATTTCGAGATTGACCTCCTTGCCAGCTAACGAATAAAGCCGCTCAGCGTTTCGCGGCCCCGCCGCGATTCAGTTCGCGCATGGCCCCGTCCAGCCCCTCCAGGGTCAGCGGATACATGCGGTCGCCCATCAACTGGCTCAGGATGCCGGTGGAGTGGGTCCACTGCCAGCGATCCTGCGCCGCCGGATTGAGCCAGACGGCGCTGGTCCAATGATCGGTGAACCGCTTGATCCAGACCTGTCCGGCCTCCTCGTTCCACTCCTCGACCGCGCCGCCGGGAGTGGTGATCTCGTAGGGGCTCATGGCGGCATCGCCGACGATGATCAGCTTCCAGTCGGACGGATAGGTGTGGATGACGTCCCAGGTGGCAGTAACATCCTGGTGGCGGCGGCGGTTGTCCTTCCACAGGCCGGAATAGGGGCAGTTGTGGAAGTAGAAGTGTTCCAGATGCTTGAACTCGGAGCGCACCGCCGAAAACAGCTCCTCGCAGGTGCGCACATGCTCGTCCATGGAGCCGCCGATATCGAGCAGCAACAGCACCTTCACCTTGTTGTGGCGCTCGGGCACCATCTGAAGCTCGAGCATGCCGCCCGAACGCGCGGTGGAGCGGATGGTGCCGGGCAGGTCCAGTTCGGTGGCGGCGCCTTCGCGGGCGAAGCGGCGCAGCCGGCGCAGCGCCATGCGGAAGTTGCGGGTGCCCAGTTCGATGCCGTCGTCCAGGTTCTTGAAGGCGCGCTCGTCCCAGACCTTGACGGCGCGGCGGTGGCGGGACTCGCTCTGGCCGATGCGCACCCCTTCCGGGTTATAGCCATAGGCGCCGAACGGCGAGGTGCCGGCGGTGCCGATCCATTTCGAGCCGCCCTGGTGGCGCTCCTTCTGCTCTTCCAGGCGCTGGCGCAGGGTCTCCATCAATTTTTCGAAGCCGCCCTGGGACTGGATCTGCGCCATTTCCTCCGGGCTCAGATGCTTTTCCGCCAGCTTGCGCAGCCATTCCTCGGGAATGGCGGCCTTGATCGCCTCGGCCAGGGCGTCGCCATCGCCCAGCACCCCCTTGAACACCCGCGCGAACACCCGGTCGAACTTGTCGAGATTGCGTTCGTCCTTCACCAGGCAGGAGCGCGACAGATAATAGAAGGTGTCCACCGACAGTTCCGCCACCCCCGCCGCCAGCGCCTCCAGCAGGGTGAGATACTCCTTCAAGGTGACCGGCACCTTGGCATCGCGCAGTTCGAGAAACAGGGTCAGAAACATGGAGGAAAACCTACAGAGTGTGCCGGGCCTTGAGCCAGGCCGCGTATTTCTGGTCCTCGATCAGGATGTGGCCCTTCAGCCAGCTCCACAGGAAGTCGCGGACCCGGGGGTCGGTTTCGGCGATCCCGCCCTCGCGGTACTGCTTCAGCATGGCTCCCACCTGATTGGTGAAGACGTCGTGCTGATCGCGATGCCCCGCCATGCCGGGATAGCCGATCTGTTCCAGATGGGCCTCCTCGCGCTCGAAATGGCTGCAGGTATAGTCAAGCAGCTCGTTGAACAGCTCGAGGAAGCCGGCATCGGCGTAATGCAATCCGTTGATCAGGTGGATCAGGTGCTTATGGTCGTTGTCGAGGGCCTCGACGCCGACGCTCATGGCTTCGGTCCACTGGATGGTGGTCATGGGGAGGCTTCCTTTCTCCGGTCCGCAACCACGAAGCGATGGAGCATCCAATCGGCCTGTGGCGCAAAGCCCTGCTTTTCATAGAAGACGCGGGCGCTGTTCCAGCTCAATACGTTGACATCGATCCGGCCGCAATGGCGATCCTCGGCCAGACGCTTCGCCGCCGCCACCAGGGCGGTGGCCACCCCCTGGCCGCGCGCCGCCGCGCGCACGAACAGGTCGTGGATCACCAGTCCCGGCAAGGCCAGCCAACTGGAATAGCCGGGCAACAGGGTGATGAACCCGGCCACGCTGCCCTCCGCCTCGGCGAACAGGCATTCGAACCGGCGGCCGGGGCCGAAGCCGTCGCGGCGGAACGCCGCCTCGGTGCAGCCGAGCGCGTCGGGCGGGGCCTGCTCGAACGCCGCCAGTTCGCGCAGCATCGCCAGCAGTTCCGCCATATCGTCCGGGATGGTGGGCCGGACGACGACCGTCATTATTCACCCCCCTCAAACGCCGGGCGGGCGTGCCCTGGGCTCCTCCGCTGCGCTCCGGGTCGCTCCCACCGCGCGAACGCGCGGAGTCCGGATTTGTCGGCAGAGCCGACGGGGCTCCCGCGCTCGCCAGGCTCGCTCATCAGCGCCCTTCCCGCCGGCTCATGAAGGCCAGCCGCTCGAACAGATGGACATCCTGCTCGTTCTTCAGCAAGGCGCCGTGCAGCTTGGGGATCAGGCTGCGCGAATCCGTACTCCGCAGATCCTCCGGGCTGAGATCGTCGGCGACGATCAGCTTGATCCAGTCCAGCAGTTCCGAGGTGGAGGGCTTTTTCTTCAGCCCGGCCACGTCGCGGATCTGGAAGAAGGCGGTCAGCGCCTCGTTCAGCAGGGCCGGCTTGATGGCGGGGAAATGCACCGCCACGATGCGCTCCATGGTCTCGCGGTCGGGAAAGCGGATGTAGTGGAAGAAGCAGCGGCGCAGGAAGGCGTCGGGCAGTTCCTTCTCGTTGTTGGAGGTGATGATGACCAGGGGCCGCCGCTCGGCCCGGATGACCTGCTTGGTCTCGTAGACATGGAACTCCATGCGGTCCAGTTCCAGCAACAGATCGTTGGGAAACTCGATATCGGCCTTGTCCACCTCGTCGATCAGCAAGACCGGCGGTTCCGGCGCCTCGAACGCCTCCCACAGCTTGCCCTTGACGATGTAGTTGGAGATGTCGTGGACCCGCTGGTCGCCCAGTTGCGAATCCCGCAGGCGCGCCACCGCGTCGTATTCGTACAGGCCCTGCTGGGCCTTGGTGGTGGACTTGATGTGCCACTGGATCAGGGGGCGATCCAGGGATCGGGCCACCTCGGCCGCCAGCACGGTCTTGCCGGTGCCGGGCTCTCCCTTGATCAGCAGCGGCCGCTCCAGCCGCAGGGCCGCATTGACCGCCACCAGCAAATCCTCGGTGGCTACATAGGTATCGGTACCGCGAAAGCTCATGACGCACTCCTCCTGCCCCCAAGGTAGTGGGCGGACTGCTTCAGGGCAAGTGATCGCGCGTTGGACCGGACAAAAGCGAACCCCGGCCATGGGAGGATGGCCGGGGTTCTGTCCGTCGTCGCGAATATCCGAAACTGCGGGATGGGGGGAGAGTCCCGGACACCCAATGCGGCGACGGCAATGTCGAGGAGCCCCGACGGGGGAGGACCGCGAGGCCCCTCGAAACGTCTAACCTAGACGCCTAACCTAGGCGGCGAGCTTGGTCAGCGCCTGCAAGGCGGCGAAGCGGGCGCTCAGGGGCTCGAAAGCGGCGGTGAAGGCGGACGTGGCCAGCTCGGCCAGGCTACGGCCGTCGGCGATGGCGGTCTCGATGGACTCGCGGGCCAGCTTGCCCTGGAGATCGGCGAACTCGGCCGGGCTCTTCACCGCGAAGATCGCCTTGACGGCGGCGTCGGCCTTCTCGACATTCTTGGCGACCACGGCCTGCTGGGCCTTGGTGATCTCCTCGAACGCCTTCACGGTGGCGGCGCCGCTCTTGGCGATGGCTTCGGCATTGTCCTTGCCGAGGGCGACAAACTTTTCGATACCGTCGATCTTGAAGCTCATGGGAAAACCCTTTCCGAGATTGGTTAGGCGCCTTATTGTGCGCTGCAACATAAGGCTAATCTACCCGGTTTTTGCCGCGGCGCAACATGTTATTTTGCACTGCAACAAAACAGTCTTGCATGGGCGGTATGCAGAAACGCGAACGCCCCCGGAGCGATGGTCGCTCCGGGGGCGGCGGCTTGAAAACGTGTCGGGATCAGCGGGTGACGGCGAAGTCGCGCAGCACGCTCATCTCCAACTGGGCTTCGTGCAGGCGGAAATTGACCGCGTCGCCGATGGAGACGATGCCCAGCAGATCCCCGTCCTTTTCCAGAACCGGCAGGTGGCGGATGCGGCGTTCGGTCATCACTTCCATCACCGACTTCACCGTGTCGGCGGGAGAACAGGTGACCACCGGGCTCGACATGACATTGCGGACCGGCATTTCCAGCGCCGCCTTGCCGTACTGGGCGAGGCCCTTGACGATGTCGCGTTCCGACAGCACACCGACCAGCTTGCCCTTGGCATCGCACACCACCGCCACGCCCACCCGCTTGGTGGTCAGCAGCGCGGCGGCATCAGCCACCGAGTGCTCCGGCCGGACGGTGAAGACGTTGCTGCCCTTGGTCTTGAGAATGGCTTCAACGGACATCGATAAATACCCCTTTGGATGTGTTTTGATCGACTTCGTAGCCGGACTGACGGAAAGGCCCTCGGGGCCTGCCCGGAATTCTCCTCCAGAATGGGACGCGGCGCCAAGAATTTCAACGCCCAACTGTTAGAGCGCCACGCCGCTGAGGGCGAGTTGCCCGGTCAGGGCGGCGCGCAGATGCTTGAGGCCCTCGACCGAGGCCGCCTCGCAGCGGGCGACCAGCACCGCCTGGGTGTTGGAGGCGCGCAGCAGCCACCAGCCGTCCCCGGTCTCGACCCGGACACCGTCGATGGCGGAGAAGGTGGCTCCCGCCGCTTCCAGCCGGCCGCGGACCTCGGCAACCACGGCGAATTTGCGCTGGTCGGGGCAATCGAAGCGGATTTCCGGGGTATTGACCATATGGGGCAGGCGATCGCGGCGATGGGCCAGGGTCTCGTGATCCCAGCGCGCCACGATGCCCAGCAGCCGCACCGCGGCGTAAAGGGCGTCGTCGAAGCCGTAATAGCGATCGGCGAAGAAGATATGGCCGCTCATCTCGCCGGCCAGCGGCGCCCCGATCTCGGCCATCTGGGTCTTGATCAGCGAGTGACCGGTGCGCCCCATCACCGGCTTGCCGCCCAGGCGCGCCACTTCGTCGAAGAACACCTTGGAGGCCTTGACGTCGGCGATGACGGTGGCGCCCGGTCTGGTTTTCAACAGATCCTCGGCCAGGATCACCAGAATCTGGTCGCCCCACAGGATGCGGCCCTCGCCGTCCACCACCCCCAGGCGGTCGCCGTCGCCGTCGAAGGCGATGCCGAGCGCGGCGCCCTCGGCCAGCACCCGGTCCTGCAGCGCCACCAGATTATGCGGCTCGGTGGGGTCGGGATGGTGATGGGGGAAGGTGCCGTCAATCTCGCCGAACAACACGGTATGGCGTCCGGGCAGGCGCTTGACCAGGGCGTTCAGCACCTCGCCGGTGGCGCCGCTGCCGCAATCCCACACCACCGTCAACCCGCGAATCCCGTCCCAGTCGGTGGCCAGACGGGTGACGTATTCGTCAAACACCGCATCGTCCACCACCGTGCCTTGGTCACCGCCCGGGGTGAAGCCGGCGGCGGCGATGGCGCCCAGGTCCGAGATATCGGCGCCGAAGAACGGCTTGCCCGCCAGCACCATCTTGAAACCGTTGTGATTGGCCGGATTATGGCTGCCGGTGACCATGATGCCGCCATCGGCCTCCCGCACCTTGGCGGCATAGTACAGCATGGGGGTGGGGCCGCGCCCGACCCGGCGCACCAGACAGCCGGCGGCTTGCAGCCCCTCGGTCACCGCCGCGGCCAGCTCCGGCGACGACAGCCGCCCGTCCCAGCCGAGACAGACCACCCGCCCGCCATTGCGCCGCACCCTGGTGCCGAAAGCCTGACCGATGGCCTTGGCGTCGGCGGGAAACAGGGTCTCGCCGACGATGCCGCGGATATCGTATTCGCGCAGGATGGTGGGATGGAAGATATGGGTCATGATTGGCACGGAGCCTCGTTGACGGCGAGAGAGCTGAAGTCGAAGCCGGTCAGGCAGTTGTTGCGAGCCAGACAGGCCTCCATGGATCGAGCGAACGGCGCAAAGCTTACCGGGCAGTTGGCCTTGAGGGTGGCGGGCGAGAGATGCTCTGCCAACCATTTACGGTTAGGAACGTCGTCGTTCAAGCCAACATTACGACACATCCTGGCGAAATACTCATGCGGTCGGTTACCATCAGGATCGCCCTTGGCCCCCCAGATCGCTTCAGCGCGATTCCCCGGAAGCTCGGAGCAATCCGTAAGGCCGAGGACCTTCCATGCGCCGGAATCGGCCAGCAGCCACGCCTCGGAGGCGCTGACGGGAATGCAGGCAACACCGCAAACGGCATTCTGGACCGCCTTGAATCCGGCCCAGATGTCCTCGCAGATTTCTTGCCAGCGGTGCTGATCACGCTTATCCGGCATATCATTGTCCGCCATGAAGACGAGGATGTCGTAATTCTCGCGAACCGCCTTCTCCATGGCGCGGAAGGCGGTTCGCCCATGCCCCTTGATCCCGGTTGGCAGTCTGCTGCCAGGAACACCGGCAGCGGCCTTTCTCGGCCAGCGGGTGAAATGCAGGTCGGCATCGTCATCGGCCAGACGGCGAATCAAAGGCTGCATCCAACCCTCCTGTTCCACCGGGCGATCCCGCCCCATATCCTGCGGCCCCTCGGCGCAGAGAAGAATGTGTGCGAAACCGGGCATGGGTCAGTCCTTGCCCTTGGCGACGTCGCGCTCTGCGCGCTTCTTTTCCGCTGCCTGCCGTACCACCTTGGTAATCCACTCTTGCGATGAATGAGCCCAGATCTCGCCAGGGCCTTGGTATTCCCGGTCCTTCTCGAATTCTGGAATATCGGCCAGGGAAGATCCGATGGTGCGCCCATCCTCTGATCGGCAGACCATATAGACGGATTCCGGCGGGAAGCGGTTGACCAGGATGGGCGAATGGGTGGTCAGGATGATCTGCGCCTCGGACTCCTCCGCAATCATAGACAAAAAATCGGGCAGGATCAGGGGGTCGATGCCGTTTTCAGCTTCATCAAGCAGAACCAGACTGGTGGTCTTGGGAAACTCTGGAATGGCGGCCAGTGCCAACAGGCGCAGAAAGCCATCGCTGACATGCTCGACTCCCACCGACAGGCCCCGTTCGCCATAGTTCTCCGCGATGCGCAGGTCGATCCACCCCGCTCGTTTCGCCTTGGTGGTCAGGTCGGCCAAGGCAGGGTAGAAGGCGGTCAGGCGACGAAGGATCCGCGCCTTGGCATCTGCCGGCAGGCCCGCCACGAAAGCCCCCAGTTTCTCACCGCGCACCCCAATATCGCTGACCTTGCCGCGCGCCATGCCATCGCGGATCGAGGCCGGCGACAGCAGTTCAAGCGAGCGGATTCCTTCGGCCCAATCTTTCACAGACTTGAGAATACGACGATAGTCTGGACTGGGGTGGCCTGATAAATTCACGGCGGCCAAGCCAGATCCTCCGCCGGGCGGACTGTCTATCACTTGCCAGCCAATAAGATTAAGTTTTCCTGATCTCATCCTAAGCACGGTGAGTTCTTTCCCACCTCTAAATAGGCTTATTTCCTCTCCATGAATGCGCCCAGAGTTGATGTTGTAGGCAAATTCCCAAAGTATTTGGTCGTCGTTCTCACGGTTCCCCAGGGTTACGCGCGCACCAAACCCTCCAATCTTCTTCTGTCGAATCTGCGATATGAGTGCCGCCGGATTCCAGTGATGATCTCTAAAGAAGTCTTCTGCCTTTCCAATGGCAATGTAGCGAAGAAACCCCAGTGCTTGGAGGAGGGATGTCTTTCCAGAGCCATTAGGGCCGATAATTAATGTTAGCGTATTGGGGACCGTGAAAAAAAAATCGTCTACCGCCTTGAAGGCCCCGATCCTAACCGCGCTAAGGTGGAGGGCCATCGTCTCATGATGTGATAATTCATGGCTCATGTGATCACCGTCGGTTCCGTCCGCCCGGTGCGGGCCTCGATCCCGGCCAGATCGCGGGCGATTCCGATCAGATCGGCCAGCGCCACCTGGGGATCAAGATGGTGCTTGGCCGGATCGGGTTCATAGCGTTCGATGTAGACGCGCAGGGTGGCGCCCTCGGTGCCGGTGCCCGACAGGCGGAAGACCACGCGGCTGCCGTCGGTGAACACCACCCGGATGCCTTGCCGGGTCGAGACCGAACCGTCCACCGGATCGGTATAGGCGAAGTCGTCATTGAAGGCGACCTCGTAGCCGCCGAGGCGCCGTCCGGTCAGCGACAATCCCCGCAAATGTTCCATCACCCCGTCGGCGGCGGCGCTGTCGATGCCTTCGTAATCGTGGCGGGAATAGATGTTACGGCCGTATTCCGCCCAATGGGCCGTCACGATCGCGGCGACGCTCTGGCGGCGTTTGGCCAGCAGGTTCAGCCACATCAGCACCGCCCACAACCCGTCCTTCTCGCGCACATGGTCCGAACCGGTGCCGAAGCTTTCCTCGCCGCACAGGGTGGCCTTGCCGGCGTCGAGCAGGGTGCCGAAGAACTTCCAGCCGGTGGGGGTCTCCCAGGCGGGAATGCCCAGTTTGGCCGCCACCCGGTCGGCGGCGGCGCTGGTGGGCATGGAGCGGGCGATGCCCTTCAGGCCCGCGGCATAGCCGGGGCACAGGGTGGCGTTGGCGGCCAGCACCGCCAGCGAATCCGACGGGGTGACGTAGAAATCGCGGCCCAGGATCATGTTGCGGTCGCCGTCGCCGTCCGACGCGGCGCCGAAATCGGGGGCGTCCGGCCCGGTCAGCGCCGCCACCAGATCATGGGCGTGGACCAGATTGGGGTCGGGATGACCGCCGCCGAAATCCTCCAGCGGCACCCCGTTCATCACCGTGCCGGCAGCGGCGCCCAGACGGCGCTCCAGAATCTCCAGGGCATAGGGACCGGTGACCGCGTGCATGGCGTCGAACTTCATGCGCAGGCCGGCCGCGAAGGCGGCCCGGATGGCGGCGAAGTCGAACAGGCTTTCCATCAGCGCCGCGTAATCGGCGACGGGGTCGAACACCTCGACCGCCATGTCGCCCAGCCGGACGCTGCCCAGCCGGTCCAGATCCACCGGAGCGGCCTCCAGGATACGGTAGCTGTCGATCCGCTGCGAGCGGGCGTAGATCGCCTCGGTGATGGCCTCGGGAGCGGGGCCGCCGGCCGGAATGTTGTATTTGATGCCGAAATCCTCGGCGGGACCGCCGGGATTGTGGCTGGCCGACAGGATGATGCCGCCGAAGCTCCGGTATTTGCGGATGACGCAGGATGCCGCCGGCGTGGACAGGATGCCGCCCTGGCCCACCATCACCCGGGCGAAGCCGTTGGCCGCCGCCATTTTGAGGATGGTCTGGATGGCGGTGCGGTTGTGATAGCGGCCATCGCCGCCCACCACCAGGGACTTGCCGGCAACCTCGCCGATGCTGTCGAACACCGACTGGACGAAATTTTCCAGATAATGGGGTTGGGCGAAAACCGCCACCTTCTTGCGCAGACCGGAGGTGCCGGGCTTCTGGCCGGCAAAGGGGGTGGTGGCGACGGTCGTGACGGCAGCCATGGCGGCGATCTCCCAGCCTGCGGTTTCGCTGCGTCGTTGATGGCCGATGCCGACCGAAGTGTCAATCGGCTTAGGGCCGGGGGCCGCCGGGGCCGGGATGCGGATTGAAGCGGGCCAAAGCGGCCCTGCCTTCGGGCGACAATCGCGGCACCACCTCGACGACGATCAGGCCCAGAATGTCGTCCAACCTGGCATGGGCCTCGCGGTTGGCGGCCATGACCGCCCGCAGCGCGTCCTCGTCCAGGCGCGGGGCGGCCAGCAGCGCCAGAATCCGATCAGGCATGGCATGGAAATCCCGGGCGGCGCGGTCGAGATCGGCAGCGTGGGCGGCAAAGACCCGGCGCAAGATGACGGCATCGGCCGGCGGCAGGGATGCCGCGATCCGTTCGACGATCTGGGCCGGATCGGGCGGTTCGTGCCGCGGCGGAAACGGCGGATGCAAGACCGCCAGGGTGCCGAGGAAGACATTCAGCGCCAGCGATAATGGCAGCAGCCAGCGGGACAGGCGGGGCAAGGTCATCAGAAACTGGTTCCGTAGCTGGTGGCGACGCTCAGCAAATCCGCCATGGCGGGGCTCTCGGCCATCTGAAGGCGTTGGTTGACGACAATGGCGAGCACGGCGGCGGCAGCCATGGGCATGGCGAAGCGCGAAACCGGCGCCAGGGCGGACAAGACTCCGGCCAGCCAGGCACGCCAGCCGGCCGGGGCCGGCCGGGGGTCGAGACGGCCCAGCACCGACCCGATCACATGCTCGACCCGGGCGGGGGAAATGGCCGGGGCCGGCCCGCGATCTTGTTGCGCCCCACGGTCCCAACTCATCATAGCCCTCCCATGCCGGTGATACCCCGGCGCGACAGGATATCCCGCAGGCTGCGTTTGCCCCGGACCAGCAGGGCTTCGAGCGCCGCCACCGAGATATCGAGGACCTTGGCCGCCTCGGAGGCGCTCAGGTCACTGAAATAATATAGCGTAAGAGCCTGCCGCTGTCTGGCCTGTATCGTGTTGAGGGCGGCGCCGATCAAGGCCTGGCTTTGCTTGGCCATGACCAGGTCAAGACCACCGGGTCTGTCGTCGGGCGGATCGCCGGCCTCGTCCATGCTGGCGAAGGGGCGCTTGCGGGTCCGGTCGAGGCAGAGATTCATCACCACCCGGTAAAGCCAGGTGCTGAACTTGGCGGCGCCATCGGCGCGCCAGCCGGGCGCCATCTTCCACACTCGGAGGAATCCTTCCTGGACGATCTCGTCGGCATCGTCGGGATTGCCGAGAACCCGGGTGGCCATGGCCAGCATCGGTCGGGCATGCCTTTCCATCAGTCCCTTGAAGGCGGCGCGGTCGCCGTCGGCAATGGCCCGCAACAGATCATCGTCGCCGATACCGCTCGTATCGGGTGGGGTGCGGCCTCCCTGGTTCAAACGCCGTCCTCGGGTCAACACTCTTTCCAGCCTCTTTCACGTTCCCCAGGCGCAATTCCATGCGAAAAAATCCGGCGGACTATTTTCGCAGGCAAGCCGCCCCTCCGCCCGTGTAACCCGGTGAAAATGCGTTTCTCAGAAGGAGACCGTCATGTCCATTTCCGCGATCGGCGGCCAGCAGCCCCCGTCAATCCAGAATGCCCTGTTGAACGATCTGGAGAAGAACGGGCTTTCCGCCGGCACCGCCACCACCGTCAGCTCCGACATTCAATCGGCGGTCCAGTCGGTGGCCGGCAGCAGTTCAGGCCAGCCGCCCGACCCGGCCTCGGTGCGCGAGGCCATCAATCAGAAGCTGGCGGCCGACGTCAAGAGCGGCACCATCACCCAGGCCGAGGCCGACACCGTCAGCTCGACCCTGGATCAGTTCGAGGCCCAAATGAAGCAGGGTGGCGCTCCCGGCGGCGATGCCGCCGCGTCGGGGTCCGGTTCCAGCAGCGCTTCCGGCAGCGCCGCCGCATCCAGTTCCGGCTCTGGCGGCTCTTCCGGCTCCGGCGGTTCGAGCACCGAGGTGACCAGCGTCCAGAGCTCCACCTCGAGCACCGGAATCGTCACCAAGGTGACCACCTATGCCGACGGCTCCAAGGTCACCACCACCAGCTACGATGCCGCCGCCAATACGTCGTCCTCGTCGACATCATCATCGTCGTCCAGCCAATCGGCCGCGGACGCCCTTCAGACTCTGCTGAAGAACGCCACCCAGGACGGCAAGACCTCGGATTATCTCAATAAGCTGCTGAGCTCGGGCCTGATCAACACCTCGGCCTGAGGTTTCCCAATATAGTAGAGGGCGATTCAGACAACAGGGCAAAGCCTGACGGCTTCAACCTGTTGTCATCGCCCTCTAAAGCGCGTCCCAGATCTCGCGCGCGTATTCGGCGACGGTCCGGTCCGACGAGAATTTGCCCATGCGGGCCACGTTGAGGATGGCCTTGCGGGTCCAATCGATCGGATCGCGGTAGGTCTGGTCCACCCGCTCCTGCGCCGCCATGTAGCGCGGGTAATCGGCGGTCAGCAGATAGTGGTCGCCGCCCACCGTCAGCATATCGACCAGCGGCTTGTAACGGTCGGGCTGGTCCGCCGAGAAGAAGCCCGAGCCGATCATTTCCAGCGCCAGGCTCAGTTCCTTGTCGGCCTTGGCGGCGGCGACGGCGTCGAACCCGTCGATGCGATGGCGCGCCACTTCCTGGGCGGTCAGACCGAACAGGAACATGTTTTCCTCGCCGATCTCCTCGCAGATTTCCACATTGGCGCCATCCCAGGTGCCGATGGTCAGCGCCCCGTTCATGGACATCTTCATATTGCCGGTGCCCGAGGCCTCGGTACCGGCGGTGGAGATCTGCTCCGACAGGTCGGCCGCCGGCATCACCAGTTCGGCGGTCGAGACGTTGTAGTTGGGCACGAAGACCAGCTTGAGCTTGTTGCCCACCAAGGGGTCGTTGTTGACCACCTCGGAAATATCGTTGACCAGCTTGATGATCAGCTTGGCGGTATGGTAGCCCGGCGCCGCCTTGCCGCCGATGATGACGGTGCGCGGCACCGGCGTCAGCAGCGGGTTGGAGCGGATGCGGGCATAGCGGGTCACCACATGCAGCAGATTGAGCAATTGCCGCTTATACTCGTGGATACGCTTGACCTGGACGTCGAACAGCGAATTGACGTCCACGTCCACGCCCAGCCGCTGGGCCATCATGCCCGCCAGGGCCTGCTTGTTGGCGCGCTTGACCGCCGCGAAATCGGCGCAGAAGGCGGGGTCGTCGATCAACGGCTCCAGCTTGTGCAACTGGTCGAGATCGCAGATCCAATCCTCGCCGATGCGCGAGGTGATCAGCCGGGCCAGCCGGGGATTGGCCGCCAGCAGCCAGCGGCGCGGGGTGACGCCGTTGGTCTTGTTGGTGATCTTGCCGGGCGACAGATGGTCGAAATCCGAGAAGATGGTGCTCTTCATCAGGCCGGTATGGATGGCGGCGACGCCGTTGACCTTATGGCTGCCGATCACCGCCAGATGGGCCATGCGCACCCGCTGGCCGCCGTCCTCGCCGACCAGCGACACCCGGCGCAGCAGCTCGCTGTCGCCGGGATAGCGATAGCGGACCCCCTGGAGGAATTCGTGGTTGATCTGGAAAACGATCTCCAGGTGGCGGGGCAACACCCGCTGGAACAGGTCCACCGGCCAGGTTTCCAGCGCCTCGGGCAGCAAGGTGTGATTGGTATAGGCACAGCAGCGCTGGGTGATGGACCATGCGCGGTCCCATTCGATCTGGTGTTCGTCCACCAGCACCCGCATCAGTTCGGCCACCACCAGCGCCGGATGGGTGTCGTTCAGCTGAATCGCCACCCGGTCCGGCAGCTTGTCCCAATCCGAGTGGCTCTTGCGGAAGCGGCCGAGAATGTCCTGGAGCGAGGCGGCGACGAAGAAGTATTCCTGCTTGAAGCGCAACTCCTTGCCGCGATCCGTCATGTCGGAGGGATACAGCACCTTGGACAGGGTCTCGGACTCGTTCTTGTCGCGCACCGCCTCGATGTAATTGCCGGCATTGAAATATTTCAGGTCGAATTCGCGGGTCGACTTGGCCGACCACAGCCGCAGATTGTTGACCACCCTGCCGCCGTAGCCGGGAACCGGCACGTCGAAGGCCATGGCCATCACCTCCTCGGCATCCACCCATTGCGAGCGGGTATGGCCGAGCACGTCGCGGAAGTGAATGACCCGGCCGCCGAACCGCACCGGATAGATCACGCCGGGACGGGGAAATTCCCACGGATTGCCGTAGCGCAGCCAGTTCTCCGGACTTTCCACCTGCCAGCCGTTTTCCACATGCTGGGTGAACATGCCGTAATCGTAGCGGATGCCATAGCCGTAACCCGCCACGCCGATGGTCGCCATGGAATCCAGCAGACAGGCGGCGAGACGCCCCAGGCCGCCATTGCCCAAGGCCGCTTCCACCTCCCAGGCGGCGACCTCGTCGAAGTCATGGCCCAGTTCCGCGATGGCGTCCCGGACATTCTGGTAAATGCCGAGATTGATCAGGCTGTTGACCAGGGTTCGCCCGATCAGGAACTCCATGGACAGGTAATAGACCCGCTTGCGGTCCTCCTGATAATAGCGATTGAGCGTCGGCATCCAATGCTCGGTGACGCGGTCGCGCACCGCATGGGCGGCGGCCATGAACCAGTCGCGCGCGGTGGCGTTCACCGGCTCCTTGCCGACGGTGTAGAGAAGATGGCTGCACAGGGCGTATTTGATGCTTTCCACATCGTCGCCCAGCAGCCTCACCACAGGAGGCCCAATCCGCTTCATGAAACCCCTTCCCGCCCTGAACGGGCAAATCATCCCCCGCCATTCCGCCATGAAACGGCGGAATCGGCAAGAGACGACATGACGACAATCTGTAATCTTCCGTGAATTCCGCGCTCCGCTATGGAATTCGCAGTGTCGACCGGTCTTTCAGCCCTTCGCCCAGGGCGCGGATGCGGCTGTCGTCCAGCATCCGGGCGACATCATCCTTGTATCGCCACCGCCAATTGGGGTGCTGCACCGTGGTGCCGGGCAGATTCATCTGGGAGTCGAGGCCCAGCGCGTCTTCCATCTGCACCATCATCAGCCGCGCCGCCGAGCGGCCGAGATAGGCATGGGCGGCGGCGGCCAGATCCACCGCCAGGGCGTCGGTCAGCACGCCGGAGGATGGAAAGCCGGGGTCGAGCAACCCTTCGCCGGCCAGGGCGGCGACCATGGCGACGCGGTCCTGGTGGCGGGCGTCGCGCTCTTCCTCGGCCTGACCGGGGCGAGGATAGAGGTCGAGCTTTTCCCGCTGGTCGATGTCGCGCCCCAGCCACCAGCCGCGCGCCGAGGGCAGATCGTGGGTGGCGAAGATGGCCAGGGCCTGGACGTCGAACCGCGACGGCTGGCGGATCCGCCCATCCTCGGTCTTCTCGAACACCATCACCCGGTAGGCGAAGATACCCATGCGGTCCATGCGCTCGCGGAAACCCTCGGGCACGGTTCCCAGATCCTCGCCGATCACCAGGCAGCGGTTGCGGCGGCTTTCCAGCGCCACCAGCCGGAACAGGTCTTCCACCGGATAGCGCACATAGGCGCCCTGATCCGCCGGCAGTCCCGGCGGCACCCAGTACAGCCGCTGCAACGCCATGGCGTGGTCAAGGCGCAGGGCGCCGGCATGGCGCATATTGGCGGCCATCACCCCGATGAACGGGGCATAGGCGTGCTCACGCAAGGTGATGGGATTGAAAGGCACCAGCCCCCAATCCTGGCCCTTGAGCGCCAGCGGATCGGGCGGCGCCCCCACCGAGACGCCCAGGGCCAGGGCATCCTGCTCGGCCCAGGCCTCGCCGCCGTCACTGGCGATCCCCACCGCCAGATCGCGGTAAAGCCCCAGGACGGCACCGGCCGCCTTGCCGGATTGGTGGGCCGCCGCCAACTGCTGATCGGCGACGAATTGCAGCCACTGAAAGAACTCGACCCGGTCCTTGTTCTTGCCGGCGAAGGCGATCACCTCGGGCGAACCCGGCCGCCGCAGTCCGTCCGGCCATTGCCGCCAATAGCCGGCACCGCCCTGTTCGAACTGCTCGTGCAGGGTCTCGAACACCGCGAAATCCCGCGCCCGCTCGCCACCGGCCGCCTGGAAGCGGCGGAACGCCAGCCCCCGCTCGGTCTGCGGTTCCAGATAGGGCTCCGGCTCCAGATGGGTCTTGCGGAACCAGCGGTACAGGGCCTCCAGCATGGGCCGCGCCAGTTGCGCCACATCCCGGTATTCGATCAGGCCATAGCCGCGCAGCCGGGCCAGCGACGCCTGGAAGCCGGGCGAGGCGAACATCCGCCGGGCTTCCTGGCACTGGGCGAATTCGGGAATGGCTTCCAGGTCGATATAGGTGGTGTTGAGAAAACGGCGCGATGACGGCGAATAGGGGCTGAACCGGTCGGGATGGCTGGGAAACAGCGCGTGCAGCGGATTGATGCCGACGCAGGCCGCCCCCAGCCGGGCGGCGCCCGCCGCCAGTTCGGCCAGCCCGCCATAATTGCCCACCCCCCAATCATCGGAGGTCCTGAGGGCGTAGACCTGGGTGGCGATACCCCAGGCGCCGGGACCGTCGGCCACGATCTCGGGGACGAAGGCCCGCGCCGGCGTGACGATCAGCATCATCTCGGCCGAGTGCCCCCCGACCTCGGTCAGGGTCAGGCGGTGATAGCCGATGGGCGGCAGGGCCGGCAGGTCGAGCCAGCGGCGATGGACCAGACCGCCATCGACCTCATGCTCCTCGCCCCAGCGCAACTCGCGGGCGACGAAGCGGCCGCCATGGGAAATGCCCAACTCCTCTTCCAGACTCCACTCGAACTCGCGGTGATCGGCGGCATGGGGCAAGGTGATGGAGATGGCCGGCGGCGGCGAATGTTCCTCGATCACCAGCACCGGTTCGAGCCAGCGCCGCCATGGCCGCGCCAGCAGATCGGCCAGCGAGGCGCGGACCGCGTCGTCGTCGCCGGCCGGCAGGCCCATGGCGGCGAGAAAAACCCGCTTGGTCTCGGCCGGCACCACCCGCCATTCGCCGAAGAAATCCCACCAGCCATCCTCGATTCCGGCCAGCCGCGCCAGATGATCGAGTGCAGGAATGCCGCTCATATCCTCGCCCCCCCGCCATGGCCGTGATGGCCGCTCCTGGCCTTGGCCGACCGGCGCAGTACCGCCAGCGACCGTGGCTTCAACGGATATTTGATGCCCGCGGCCCACTGGATCAGGGTGTCGTCCTGCTTGGCGTCGAAGGTGTCGATCACCACCTCCCAACTGCGGCCCAGGGCCGCCGGCGGCAGGGTATAGGGGACGGTTTCATGATAGGCGTTCAGCAGCACCAGGAAGGTGTCGTCCATCTCTTCCCGCCCGGTCAGATTGTCAATGGCGCAGGACTCGCCGCCCAGCACGAATCCCAGCGACCGGGCATAGGGCAGCGTCCAGTCGCTCTGGCCCATCTCGCGGCCCTCGGGGGTGATCCAGACGATGTCCTTGAGGGGCGAGTTGGGGAGAGGCTTGCCCTCGAAGAACCGCGGCCGGCGGAACACCGGATGCTGCTGGCGCAGGGCGATCAGCCGGCGCACGAAGGTCAGCATCTCGGTATCGGCATCCCCCCAATCGACCCAGCTGATCTCGTTGTCCTGGCAATAGGCGTTGTTGTTGCCCTTCTGGCTGCGGCCCTGCTCGTCGCCGGCCAGCAGCATGGGCACGCCCTGGGACAGCAGCAGCGTCGCCATCAGGTTGCGGGCCTGGCGCCGCCGCAGATCGCGGATCTCGGCATAGGGCGACGGCCCCTCGTGGCCGCAATTCCAGGCGGAATTGGCGTCGGTACCGTCCCGGTTCTGCTCGCCGTTGGCCTCGTTGTGCTTGCGCTCGTAGCTCACCAGATCCTTGAGGGTGAAACCGTCGTGACAGGTGATGAAGTTGAGGCTGGCCCAAGGCCGCCGTCCAGCCCAGCCGAACATGTCGCTCGATCCGGTCAGGCGGCTGGCCAGGTCGCCGATCAAGCCGCCCTCGCCGGTCCAGAAGCGGCGCACCGTGTCGCGATAGCGCCCGTTCCACTCCGACCAGCCGGCGGGAAAGCCGCCCAGGCGATAGCCGTCGCCGCCCAGATCCCACGGTTCGGCGATCAGCTTGAGCCGGGCCAGAACCGGGTCCTGACGCACCGCTTCGAGGAAGCTGGAACCGCCGAAGCCGGCCGTGCCGCGCGCCAGCGAGGTGGCCAGGTCGAAGCGGAAGCCGTCGACCCGCATCTCCTCGGCCCAATAGCGCAAGGAATCCATCACCATCTGGAGAACGCGGGGATGGGCCAGATTGAGGGTGTTGCCGCAGCCGGAATAATTCTCGTACCAGCGCGGATTGTCCGGCCGCAGCATGTAATAGCTGGCATTGTCGATGCCGCGAAAGCTGAGGGTCGGCCCCAGATGGTTGCCCTCGGCGGTATGGTTGTAGACCACGTCGAGGATGACCTCGATGCCGCTGTCGTGCAGACGCTGCACCATGGTCTTGAAGTCGCCATGGGCGCTGGACGAATAATAGCGCGGCTCGGCGGCGAAGAAGCCGATGGGGTTGTAGCCCCAGAAATTGCGCAGGCCCTTGTCCACCAGATGGCGCTCGTCGACCATGGCGTGGATCGGCAGCAACTCGATGGTGGTCACCCCCAGCTTGCGCAGATGCTCGATCACCACCGGCTGGGTCAGCCCCAGGAAGGTGCCGCGATGAACCGCCGGCACCTCGGGATGTTTCATGGTCAGACCCCGGATATGGGCCTCGTAGACGATGGTTTCGGACCATGGCCGGTTGGGCCGCCGTTCCCCCCCCCAGGTGAAGGCGGTATCCAACACCCGGCATTTGGGCATGGAGCGGGCGTTGTCGCGCCGATCCATCAGCAGGTCCTGCTTCGGCGAGCCGGGGCGGAAGCCGAAATGGGCGTCCGACCACTCGAAGCTGCCCGACAATTCCTTGGCATAGGGATCGAGCAGCAGCTTGTGCGGATTGAAGCGGTGGCCGGCCATGGGATCGTAAGGCCCCCACACCCGGTAGCCGTAAAGCTGGCCCGGCCGGACATCGGGCAGATAGCCGTGCCAGACCTCGTCGGAATATTCGGGCAGGGTGATCCGCTC
>Ga0316222_1002187_pt1 | contig 21511 bp, 22 predicted proteins | sample TBH18011metaG_FD_206008 | JGI IMG/M metagenome (GOLD analysis project Ga0316222, IMG submission 206008) | Freshwater microbial communities from Trout Bog Lake, Wisconsin, USA - TBH18011 | ecosystem: Environmental > Aquatic > Freshwater > Lake > Hypolimnion/Profundal zone | place: USA: Wisconsin...
AAGTAGAAGTATTTGTTGCCATTCTTGGAGCAAGCCAGTTAACCTATGTAGAAGCTGTGATGACACAGCAGAAGGAAGATTTTATTGCTGCTTGTGAAAACACCTTGCATTACTGTGGCGGTGTGCCTGCAGCTATTGTACCTGATAATCTAAAATCAGCCGTAACCAAAAGCAGTAAGTATGAACCTACCCTTAATGAAACCTTTGCTGATTTTGCAGAACACTACTCAACAACTATTCTTCCTGCGAGAGCTTACAGGCCCAGAGATAAAGCACTCGTTGAAAATGCAGTAAGAATTATCTACTCACGTATTTATGTAAAAATAAAAAAGGGAACATACCACTCTTTAGAAGAGCTGAATGCAGCGATAAGAGTTGAGTTGGAACTGCATAACAATGCTCACCTAAGAGGCAGGAACTATAGCCGCAGGCAGCAGTTTGATGAAGTTGAAAAAAATATACTGATGCCATTACCGCCATTACGCTACGAGATGAAAAAGTATCAGTATGCTACTGTAGCTAAAAACGGACATGTAGGTCTTGGTACTGATAAACATTACTATAGTGTTCCTTATAAATTTATCGGCAAGAAGGTAAAGATTTTATTCTCCCGGCATAGCGTAGAGATTTATTATAATTACGAACGTATCGCTCTGCACAACCGAACCAAAAGCCCTTATCAGTATACAACAGAGAAAGAACACTTAGCATCTACCCATCGTTTTGTAAGTGAGTGGACACCCGAAAGATTTATATCATGGTCAGAGGGTATCCATGAAGATGTGAAGCTGTATATTTTAAAAATACTTGACCGCAAACAACACCCGGAACAAGCATACAAATCCTGCGTAGGCATATTAAGTTTTGCAAAAAAGGTTGGTAATGACCGATTGATAAAAGCTTGTCAGCGTGCTTTAGGATATGGAGCCTATAATTATAAAACCATACAGAATATACTGGAGAGAGAGTTAGATCTGGGAGATACACCGGAAGAAACTGACCAGTTAAAAATGCCCTTCCATGACAATATACGTGGCGAAAACTATTATCAATAATCTATCACTAACAAAACAAATAACATGAATGAACTAACACTGGACAAAATGCGTAAAATGAAGTTACTGGGTATGTACAGGGCTTTTAAAACCAATCTGGAAACAGAAACCGGCGAGTCCTATACACCCGATGAAATTATTACTCATCTCATAGATGCAGAGTGGGATGAAAGACAGAACCGCAATATTGAATATAAAATAAAGAACGCCCGCTTTAGATACAAGGCTGCGTTAGAAGACCTGTACTATCATGAAGAACGCAACATTGATAAGAACCAGATGATGCGTTTTGCTGATTGCAGTTTTATCGACAAAGCTGAATGTATCCTTATTACAGGAAGCACCGGAATCGGCAAAAGTTACATAGCATCTGCTATCGGATACCATGCATGCAGCATGGGATATAAAGTCTTGTACCATAACGTACCCAAACTTTTTTCTAAACTTAAAATGAGTAAGGCTGATGGCTCTTACCTTAAAGAAGTTGCAAGAATAGAACGGCAACATCTTTTGATACTCGATGACTTTGGCTTGCAGCCCTTTGATGCACAAAGCAGAGTTGCATTAATGGAACTTATGGAAGACCGTCATGGAAAAGGGGCTCTGATCATCACATCACAAGTGCCCGTAAATAAATGGTACGATATTATAGGAGAACAAACTATTGCAGATGCCATATTGGACAGAATAATCCATAATGCTCATCGCCTGGAACTAAAAGGAGAATCGCTCAGAAAAAAACGACCTGAGAATAATGAACTTATTAATTAAATTTGTTACAGACTGAAAAGAAAAAGACATTGAATTTATTAACCACTAACATACATGAACTGATAAATCTTCGCCAGCAAAACAGGTGGTCAGTTTGCTTCGGACTGAGGTGGTCAATTTAACCGGCGCACGCACTAATTAGATTGGATATGGCGAAAATAATTAAATTTTCGTCAAAATGATATTTTGATTGATTTTTAATGCTTTGACAATATTACACCCCCTAATCGAGTACAGCAAGACTTTGAGATATTATTCGGCAAATATCTACCAATTCATTTTCTTTTGTAATTAAAGGAGGGGCAATTCGCATGCAATTGGGCGCAAATAAAAACCAGTCAGTGATCAATCCTTTCGAAATACATTTTTGAATAAAGGCATGATTGGTCTCGAAAGAATCAAACTCAACTGCCATCCATAAGCCGGCAGAACGTACCGCCTTTATTTTCGGATGATGAATATGTTGTAACAGAAACTGCTCTTTTTGTTTGACTGTTGCAATATAATTCTCATCCAATAAAACTTCCAAAGCCGCTTTGCCTGCTGCACAGGAAACCGGATGTCCGCCAAAAGTTGTTATATGTCCCAACACCGGATCATGTGTCAAGGTGTTCATCAATTTTTTATCTGCGATGAAGGCTCCGAGAGGCATTCCGCCACCTAAAGCTTTACCTAATAATAAAATATCGGGAACAATATCAAATTGCTCAAATGCCCATAAAGACCCTGTTCTGCCAAAGCCCGCCTGTATCTCATCCAATATCAATAACACACAATTCTCATCACATTTTTTTCTGATCGCCTGCAACCATTCTTTACTTGGTTTATTAATTCCAGCTTCTGCCTGCACTGTTTCAGCAATTACACAACAAGTGTTTTTATCGATGGCATCAATAGCTTCATTACTTCCGTAATCAAAATGATGCACATCAGGCAATAGCGGACGAAAAGCATTGCGCCAGTATTCGTCTCCCATCACACTCAATGCACCTTGCGTACTGCCATGATAAGATTTATTGAATGAAATTATTTTGGATCGATTGGTTACACGTTTTGCTAATTTCATCGCACCTTCTGTTGCTTCAGTTCCGCTGTTGGTAAAATAAACTGAATTAAGTGAGGGTGGAAGATGATCGGTCAGCAGCTTGGCATACGTTACCTGCGGCTGTTCAATAAATTCGCCGTACACGATCAAATGCATGTATTGTGCAGCCTGCTTTTGAACAGCTTCAACAACTTTTGGATGACTGTGACCGATATTAGCCACGCTAAAACCTGAAATGGCATCAATGTATTTTTTCCCTTCTATATCATACAAATAAATACCGTCCGCCTTCACCATTTCGATGCCGATGGGTGCAGGCGAAGTTTGCGCAACGTGATTCAAAAAAAGTTGTCTGTTAGAAATTCCACTCATTTATTTCCAATGCTCGATTTAATGTTCGAAATTCGAGATTCGAAATTCGTCTTTTTATGGCAACAATACTTCCTGTTCTCGGTAAACATCCGCAGTTTGGTGAAAAATGTTTTGTAGCACCCAATGCAACCATTGTTGGTGATGTGGTGATGGGCGATAACTGCAGCATCTGGTTCAATGCCGTAATAAGAGGTGATGTGAATTATATAAAGATGGGCAGTAAAGTAAATGTGCAGGATGGTGCCGTGATTCATTGCACGTATCAGAAAAATCCAACCAATATCGGCAACAATGTTTCAATCGGTCATAATGCATTGGTGCATGGATGTACCATTCAAGATAATGTTTTGATCGGTATGGGTGCCATTGTGATGGATCGCTGCGAAATACAGAGTAATGCTATTATTGCTGCCGGTGCAGTTGTATTGGAAGGAACGATCGTTGAATCGGGAAGTATTTACGCCGGTGTTCCTGCAAAAAAAGTTAAGGAAATGCCGATGAATACCGTGCATTCAGAAATTGAAAGAATTTCCAATAATTATGTAAAATACGCTTCCTGGTTTGAAGATAATAATGATGCACCAAAAATATAATTAACGCAAAATGGCTTTCATGAAAAAAATATTGATTCTTTTTGCTGCTGTGATGATTTTTATTTCCTGCAATGTTTTCAAAAAAACAGATCAGAATGGTTGCCCGCCGAATGTGAAAAATTTGGGTGCTGAAAAATTAATGATGTATCAACAGGAAGGTTATCATCCAAAAACTGCCAAAGAAAAAAAAGAATATGAAATGGCAATGAAAGAATTGAAAAGCAATAATAAATCAATCACAAAAGAAGCGGTGAATACCAAAGACTAACTCCAACTGTTTTCTTCCATCGTTTCCATGATGGTGAGATAACTGATATATCTTTCTTCCGAAATCGTTCCTGCATTCACTGCAGCTTTTACCGCACAACCGGGTTCATTGTAATGTTTGCAATTATTGAACTGGCAATCATTCACCAACTTTCGCATCTCAGGAAAATAACCGCTTAATTCTTCTTTCTTCAGATCAACCAAACCCAATTCTCTGATGCCCGGGGTATCAATGATTCTTCCACCAAAAGGGAGATCGAACATTTCTGCAAAAGTGGTGCTGTGCATTCCCTTGCCGCTCCAACCACTCACTTCTAAAATCTTTAAATCCAATTCAGGAAAAATATTATTGATTAATGTTGATTTACCCACACCGCTATGTCCGCTTAACAATGTTGTTTTATTTTTTAATAATTCTTTTACTTCCTCTACACCCTGATGTTGTATAACACTTGCCAGCACTACTTTGTAGCCTACAGTTTCATAAATGGATTTCAGCAATTCAAACTTTTCGTTTTCTTTCTTTTTATAAATATCCGCTTTATTAAAAACGATAATGGCGGGTACATGATACATTTCACAAGCCACTAAAAATCGATCAATAAACCCCTGTGAAGTTTTTGGGTCTTTTAATGTTGCAAATAAAATACTCTGATCTAAATTGGATGCAACAATATGATGATGGTGTTTATTATGCGGACTAACCCTTGCCACATAATTTCTTCTGTCTAAAATTTCAGAGATTGTTGCAGTGTCTTCCAATTCATTCTCCATTTCCATTTCCACTTCATCACCAACTGCAATAGGATTGGTAGAAGTAATGCCATCGATCTTCAACACACCTTTAATGCGTGCATTAAAAAGCCTGCCATCATTGGCTTTCACCACATACCAACTGCCGGTAGATTTATAAACAAGTCCTTTCATTGCCTTACGAAGATAAGAGGAATGTTTGTTACGAGCTGGAGTGCAGATGGCATCGCCTGTTGCGTCGCACACTTGTACGGTTTGTTCTTTATTCAACAAGTTTGATGGCTAAAGCCCGAATATCTTTTCTCAATTGCCCCGCCATTAATGGCGGGGCAATTCAATAAATCAACATATGACTAACTACAATTTTCAGTATTGCTTTAAAAGCGCAAGTGAGTGACACAACCGACGATGCCATGAAATACAGAAGTTCGCTAAAAAAATTAGGGAAACTTTTTAAACAAAGTAAACCGCAGCATCATTTCAATAATAATGCAAATCAATCCTGCCAATAAAAAAGGAAAGAATTCTTCGGTGTAACGATTGTAGGTTGATATTTCTACTTTATTTTTTTCGAGCAGATTAATGCTGTCGTAAATTTTCTTCAATGCAGCATTATCTGTTGCATGAAAATATTGTCCGCCTGTTTCGGTAGCCAATTCTTTTAACAATCCTTCATTGAATTCCATTTTTCTTGTTTGTGTGGTTGTACCAAATTGCGATTGCACCTGCACATTCATTTCTTTTTCACTTCCTACACCGATCGTATAAACTTTTATGCCGTAGAGTTTCGCCATTTCTTTGGCTTTATCCGGCGGGATAAAACCACCAAAGTCAACACCATCCGTTAACAAAATAATGACTTTACTTTTTGAAGTGCTGCTTTTTAATCTGTCAACACTTGTCGCCAAACCCGAACCAATTGCAGTTCCGTCTTCGGGCAAATATCCGTTCTCGATATTATTGATCTGTGCAAGTACTGTGTTATGATCCGTTGTGATGGGACATAATGTAAAACTCTGACTACTGAAAATAACAATGCCAATTCTGTCACCGGGCCGATTACGTACAAACTCCGCTGCCACAGCTTTTGAGGCCTCTAATCGATTCGGAGAAAAGTCCTGCTCCGTCATGCTACCGCTGATATCAAAACATAACACGATATCAATTCCTTCTCCATCGGTTTGTTGTTCGGTAAATTTTTGTTGTGGTCTTGCCAATGCAATGATCAATGCAATTAAACCCAAGCATCTGAAAGCAAAAGGAAGATGACGCAAGCTTGTTTTCCAATTGCTCACATGCTGCAAAAAATAAGTAGTAGTTATTTTGAATGATGCTGTTTGTTGTTGTAAACTTTTCACATACCAAAAGATCATGTAAGGCACAACCAATAATACCGGTAATAACCAGGGATACGCAAAGCTTGTATGTTGTAACCAGTTACTCAGCATCAGTCTTTCTTAGTAAATTGAAAATTATAAATGGTTTGTACAAATGTCCTGGCATCAAAGATCGCATCTTCGCAATCTGTATTCGGTGGAATGAATTTTGCAAATTTCACTGCATCTGCCAATCGCAATAATTGAAAAAAATGAATCAGCTTGGGCTCATTGCCTATTTTATTTTTCAATAGGATCATGTATTCGTCTGTTGTTTTATTGGCAGAATAAATATTCAGTTGATGATCTGAATAAGTTCTACAGATATCGATCAATTCAGTAAAAAATAATTTATGTTGATTTTTTTCGATCAATCCTTTTGCATATAAAGCATCTAATTGATGTAACACATCTTTGATACTGTAAACTTTTGAAACAGGTTTAGGTTTTAATTTTCTTTTCCTGAAATACCTTACTACTAAGAAAATAATAATTGCCAAAACAATTACTGCCGCTGCAATTTCGCCAATGAATAACCAATCCGTTTCCGGTTTTACTTCAATGATCTCTTTAAAATCGTGATAGTCTTTTAAATTTGAAACATCGACAGGCAACACCGAAATGCTGATGGGCATTGCATTGATGCTTAACTTATCTCTGAATGAAACAGTAATGGCCGGAATTTGCCATACACCGGAATCGAAAGAAGTGAGTATTATTTTTTGCGAATAATTAGTAGCACCTTCTGCAGAAATAGTATCGATCGGAAATCTTTTTACAACTTCTATATGATTAAAAGAATCCGGCAAATCGAACCAATGTGAAATATCTGCATTAGCTTGATCGATATTAGTGACCAATACTTTTAATTCGATCTGTTCCCCAATCAATATCTTATCGCGGTCAACAGTGGCAGATATTTTTTGTGAAAATAAATTTGTTGAGAAGGTCAGAAATAAAATCAGAAAATAGATGACAAATGACGGATGACGGATGACAAGAACTCTATCAAACCTTGGCTCCTGACTCTTGACTCTTGACTCTTGACTCATCTTCCTCATGCTCTTTTAATAAAAAATTGTTGCAATGTTTTTACGTAATCCTCTCCGGTGGCTATTTGCAGCAGATCGGCGCCTGCAGTCCTAAAAACATTTTTTGCATCATTTTGAATTTTTGCAAACTGCATTTGGTAATTATATTTTGTGATGGTATCACTCGTATCTAACCAAACTGGCTTCCCTGTTTCTGCATCCTGCACTTGAATCAATCCGATATCCGGAAGTGTATGATCATTTTTATCATACACCTGGATTCCGATCACATCATGTTTTTTAGCAGCCACTCGTAATGATTCATGATACCCTTCATCTGCAAAATCACTCAGTACGAAAACAATACTTTTATGTCGCGTGATATTATTTAAGAACTGCAATGCTTTTACAATATTGGTTTGTTTGGCTTTCGCTTCAAAAGTCAATAATTCGCGAACCATATACAACACATGATCCCGGCCTTTTGAAGACGGAATATATTTCTCAACAGTATCGGTAAAAAATATCAACCCGGTTTTATCATTATTGCTTAATGCGCTGAATGCAAGCACAGCACATATTTCAGTGATCAGGTCTTTTTTACTTTGTGATTGTGTGCCGAATAAATTACTGGCACTTGCATCTACTAACAAGAACACACTCAACTCTCTTTCTTCTTCAAACACTTTGCTGTATGTTCCATTCATTCTTGCACTTACATTCCAATCGATGAAACGAATATCATCACCGGCGCTATATTCTTTCACTTCTTTAAAAGCCATACCCTGTCCTTTGAACGCCGTATGATATTCACCGGTGAACAAATGATTGGTGAGCTTCTTACTTTTTATTTGCAGCTCACGAACTTTTTTTAATATTTCTGATGCCGTCATTATGGTACCTGAATGGTGCAAAGAATATCATCAATTAAAATTTCTGTTGTTACATTTTCTGCTTCTGCTTCATAAGTCAAACCGATACGATGACGCAATACATCTTTCGCTATCGCTTTAATATCATCCGGAATAACATAACCTCTTTTATTCATGAATGCATAAGCTTTTGCTGCCAATGCCAAATTGATACTGGCTCTCGGCGATCCGCCATAACTGATCATGTTCTTCATCTTAGCTAACCCATATTGATCGGGGTAACGTGTTGCGAAAACAATATCAATAATGTACTGTTCAATCTTTTCATCCATATAAACTTGTCGAACTAAGTCTCTGCTTTCAATAATTTCTTTTGTCGTCACCACTTTTGAAACAGTTGGTAAAACAAATCCCTGTACTTGTTGACGGATGATTAATTGTTCTTCTTTTTTATCCGGATAACCCACTATAACTTTCAGCATAAAACGATCAACTTGTGCCTCAGGTAATGGGTATGTTCCTTCCTGTTCCAAAGGGTTTTGAGTAGCGAGTACTAAAAAAGGTTCTTCCAATTTATACGTGTGTTCACTGATGGTTACTTGTTTTTCTTGCATGGCTTCAAGCAGAGCACTTTGCACTTTTGCAGGAGCACGATTGATCTCATCAGCTAAAATAAAATTGGCGAAGATGGGACCACGGCGAACTACAAATTCATTTTTAGATTGATTGTAGATCATGGTACCGATCACATCTGCAGGCAACAGATCCGGCGTGAATTGAATTCGGCTAAATTTACCGTCAACTGCCTGTGCCAATGATTTGATGGTAAGTGTTTTTGCCAATCCCGGCACGCCCTCCAACAATACATGACCGTTGCTTAATAAACCGATCAATAATCGGTCAACCATGTATTGCTGACCGATGATAACTTTTGCCAATTCATTTCTTAAACGATCCACAAACTGAGAAGTATATTGGATGCGTTGATTCAATTCCTGAATATCGGGTGCTGTTTGCATGAAGAAAATTTATTTTAGAACGGTGAATGTACAAAGTTGAGAGGATTGATTGGCATTGAAATGGATGAATTGGGAAATTTTTAATGACGCAAAGGTTTGAAACACATTGCCGCTGATAGATTAGAAAACACGGAACGATACTTAAATGTTCAAAAAGTTGAATAAAGAATAAACCGTTGAAGTGTGCGACGCAACTAAGTCTAATACTTGATCAACTGCCTGGCTCAAAACAATTGTTTTTATTTTATTGAAGTTGATGTAATAAAAAATATCTTCGCGGCTTATGACAGAATTTGCTCATGACAAGGTGATACCGGATAAAGACAGTAACCTGAGTAAAAAACAACAGGTGGCTGAAATGTTTGATAGTATTGCGTTTCGCTATGATTTTTTGAACCGTTTCCTCAGCGTTGGTATTGATGTCAGCTGGCGCAAAAAAGCCATCAATCAATTAAAAACGATAGAACCTAAAAAAGTATTAGATGTGGCAACCGGGACAGCTGATGTGGCATTGATGACTTTTAAAATGCTGCATCCCGAAAAGATCATCGGCATTGATATCAGCGAAGGAATGCTGGATTTGGGCAGACAAAAAATCGAAAAGCTAGGGTTAACAAAGAATATTGAATTATTGAAAGGTGATAGTGAGAATATCCATTTTGAAGACAATAGTTTTGATGCCATCACTGTTGCATTTGGTGTTCGCAATTTTGAAAATCTGGAAATGGGTTTGAAAGAAATGCATCGCGTTTTAAGACCCGGCGGGAAATTAGTGGTGCTTGAATTTTCAAAACCAAAAAATACTGCATTCAAGGTTTTTTATAATCTGTATATGAATCAGATCGCACCATCATTCGGAAAATTATTCTCTAAAAATAATAATGCTTATCAATATTTGAATGATAGTGTTCAGGCATTTCCTGAAGGCGAAACATTTCTGAATATCATGAAGCAGGCAGGTTTTAGAGAGGCTTATGTAAAACCACTCACATTAGGCATTTGCAGCATTTATTGCGGAAGCAAATAATTAAATCATCTGAATCGGGCTGAAATGGTATAACAGACCTTATCATTGATGCGCCAAAAAATTTCGCCATTGATTTTTCTGGTCCTTTTCATTTGTTTCTTTACCAATAACTTTCCTTCATTGTCGAAATATTGTGGTTGTGAAAAATAAGTGATGATATAATATTTTTTATTGGTAAAGGGCTTACTTAACTCTACCGGCCTCATAGAAATAAAGACCAACGAATGCTTTTCCTGATCAACATAAAAATCCAGATTGTTGATCCATGTACACTGAATGGAACGCATTTGTGTGATGATATCAAGAATGCCTTCTTTATTCAAAGCATATTTCAGTAAAGTATCTTTTATCCTCTTTTCATTGATACCGAATTCGTAAATATATTTAAGAGAGTCTGTCATGATCTCTATAGAAAAAAAATTGAAAGAACGATCTGTAAACTCAATGGAGAAAGGCCTTTGACGGTACAATGTTTTAAAAGACTGTTCAATATTGTTCAACACTTGTTCATTCTCGGCATAATATGTTGTCACTATTTTTTGCGTTGAGTTACAACCGCAAAAAATAACAGCAGCAAATAGTATTTGATATAAATTTCTATGGCGCATCATTCATTTTTTTAGTGCAATGACTAATGCCGTATGTAATTCTTTTCAAGAATTTGGGCGTTAATTGTCTCAGTGATCTTCCGCCATAATCCCAGTAAACTATTGTTATGGTATCATCAATTTTAGAAATTCTCTCGAGAATGATATAATGTGTGGGTATCGCTAATTTTAAGGCCGAATGTGTTTTTTTATAAAGGAATGTATTGTTAATATACAGCACCATTGTACCTTTTTTCATCTTACTGCTGATATATTCATACAAATCATTTATTGCAGGATGAATCAGATCTGAACCAATTGCATCAACCCTTTCATTAAATAATTCCCTCACCATTCGGTTGAATTTTGCGTAGTTCACCGATGCCCATAATTTATCTTCATCCCCGGCATCATAATGTTTGTCAAAAACATTTAGATATCCTTTGAAATGATCAGCAAGTGACAAGAACCATATTTGGTCGGCAGGACTTATGTCCAATTTCCCTTTAAATTTCATGGCTCCTGCAGCTTGTTCTATTTCAGGTGAAGGATGAAAGAAAACCTTACCCATTGTTGCCTCCCCATGTTCGTATAATTCGATCATAAACTTGGCATACTGCAAAGGATCATCGTGCAACAAAATATAAGAGAGTGCCGCATATCCGCAAAAGTTGGTGCTTACACCTTCATAAATGCTCAGTGGTTTGTAAATGTTCAGCCTTATGTTTTCAAGAAATGTTTTGGGTCTTATATGGGGCCAGTAATCGCTTTTTATTAGAGTATCTATCTTTTTGATAAAGTCTATGGCTTGTTGTTGCGTAGATACAGGTGTGGTGTCATTTTTAAAATGGATCTCATCTGAAGCACTTACAACATCTATTACCAAAAAGCATCCGCTGATAAGAAAAAAAATGTGGCAATATATTCTCAGAAACCTCAAATCATAAGAGCATTAATAAACTTCAACAAAGATACCAATATGCTCTTCCTGTTCGTTTTAAAAAAATAAATCCAACACGAAATGGCATTTGACGGAGTTCTCTAACCATATTTTAAGAAATTTTAAAGGTTAAACTGTATTATATTGCAACTTTAATCGAAGCATATTTCATCAACTAAATACAATAATTATTCTTTATCTCTACACGCTGATTTTATTTAAAAACCCAAAAGCAGATTTTTACATTGCTTAATCATCATCATTTGTTGTACAACAGAATAATTATTCTTGTGTTTGTTTTTTTTGCAGGCAAAAATTGCCTTGCACAAACAGAGATATATCGATCTGAACATGATGATGTGCCTTATTATTTCGGAGCAACATTCGGTTATAATTCTTCTTCCTTAAAAGCAACAAAATCTTCTAAATTTATACAAGACGACAGTGTGCTCGTTGCATTGCCTGGCAGCAGCGGCGGTGTTTCCATCGGGTTATTGGCAACGGGCAGATTAAGCGATCATTGGCAAGTATGTTTTAATCCGCAAGTCATCATCGGCAGTGCACGTTACTTTACATATACATTAAAAAATCCTGCACCCGGCGAACCGGTCAATCAAACAAAAGTATTACCGGCCATGATCGTCAGCTTTCCACTCCATTTTAAATTCAATTCAGACCGGATAGATAATTTCAGGGTGTATTTGTTGGGCGGCATCAAATATGATATTCATTTTGCCAGCAATGCCTCTGATGCAAATACAGGCACTGATATTAAATTCAAAGCACATGATTTTGGAATTGAAGGCGGCATCGGTTTTAATTTCTTCTTCCCTTATTTTACTTTATCTCCCGAATTAAAATTTAGTAACGGATTGACTGACCTTTTACAAAGAGATCCTACTGTAAAATATTCCAGTGTGTTTGATAAAATTCAAACGCGAATGATCATGTTCTCGCTGCATTTCGAGTATTGATTTTTTTAAGCAACCATTTGTTTTTTATGGCATCGCCTGTTGCCACGCTCGTTTCACAGTTCCATTTTCATGGCAGCATTAAAACTCAAAATTCCTTCTGGCAATATTCCATCTGAAACCGAAAGTATAAATAAGATCATGTTTATCTATCTGTTCCTGTGGCACAGTATATTTTCTATAAGTAACATTTCCTTCCACAAATAAATTCGGTATCACTTCATACGAAGCAGTGAAAGAACCGGTGATCGTTTGTGCCAGAATGCCCGAACCAATTTTAAAGCCATAATCTCTCGGCCTTGTTAAATAACTTCTGAAAACATTGGAACCGAAATTCACACCGGCAGAATCTAATCCCTGTTCAACATAAAATATTTTGGCAAGCAGGTATAATTTAGGCAAAGGTTGTGCTTTTGCAATAGCAGTAAATTCTCTCAAATTAGCGCCCAGCGGATGCGCCAGCGGTTGATTATAGTGTGTGAAATTGATCAGACTGTCATTAGCGGTATAGGTGTATGGACGAATCAAATTAGCTTCAAACTGCAGATCGAAATTATAAATACTGAATGCATCAATATATTTCACACCCAATTGTGCGCCTTGTTTGTTTTCCCAGCTTCCTCTGCTGTAATGCGTTACTTCATTAAATAAAAATTCATTGAATATTAATTGCCCGTAAAACTGAACATTCTTAAATGCATTGTACTTAAAATCGATTCCGATATTTGTTTTGCCATTATTGCCATTATCCTGTTCAATTGATTTATAAAAAATAAATGGGTTGAGATAATTTATTTTAAAACCATCTTTTCCGTTCTCGGTGGAATTCTCATACAATCCCAGATTAAATCTTTTCGAAACCTGCCAGCTTAAATGATGAAAGCCGATATAATTATTAGGTAATGATTGGCGTGTTCCCTGAGTTAACAGTTGAAAAGGCTGCGTTGTTTCTGCAACGATCGTTTCATAATTGACCTTTCCGATATGTATCCTGAAACGGAGATACAAATAATTGGCACTGAAATCACTCAAGAATAAACTTCGATATCCGTTGCCGATAAATAATTTATCGTAAGCAAATTGAAGGTCAATATATTTACCTGTGTTAACGGTCATACCACCACATGCATCAAAATGATCATATCCTGTTGTTTGAAAAGGTTTGAAAAAACCTGCTCCCGGTAATGCCCTATACTTGGTTACAAAATCTTGAACATATTGCGGATCTTTTTCCTGACTGTCGGCCAAATAACTGTAAAATCCGATCTTGTTATCAATCGAGCCGCGCATCAATACACCTCTTGTATTTAAGAATAGAGTTTTATCACCATCAGAACTTTTTCCTGACTGCAATGCAAAAACAGGATCGATCACAAAAGAAAAAGCTTTTTGTTTGACCGCAAATAAATGCGAAGCTGTGGCAAATATGCCCGAATAATTTTTTTTACGTTTTGATAAAAGATAACTTGAATCTTTTGTCCAGTCGCCATTGCTTTCCAGCAATTTGCTGATATTGTATTCGTCCACATCCGTTAATTCCAAATCAGGATAGCCGCCGCTTTTGTATTTGCTGTAAACATTTTCTACCCTTTCTGTGATTGCCTTTCTGAAATAAGGCTTTACGGTTGAGAAACGGAGGATCGAATCGTTCGTTAATTTTATTTCTAATCTGTTCAAAAGATCATATTGCTTATCATTCAATCCGATCACATCCGATTGCGCTGCAGCCTGCATCGTCATAAAACTTATCCCGAATAAAATCGCCGAACGCAAACATTTCATAATCTTGCTGTATTGATTTTCAAAAATAAGATAAGATGAAGACTTACCTCATAAAAGATGCATGTATTATCAATGATTCCAAAAGAACCTATGGTGACGTCCTGATCAAAAATAAAAGAATTGAAAAGATCGGCAATAATATCAATGTCAAAGGATCTGCTATTGAAATCGATGCACATCATCAATTCTTATTGCCGGGTGTAATCGATGATCAAGTTCATTTCCGTGAACCCGGGTTAACACATAAAGCCACCATTTATACCGAAGCAAAAGCAGCAGTTGCCGGCGGCACAACAAGTTTTATGGAAATGCCCAATACTAATCCGCCTGCATTTACGCAGGAGCTATTGGAAAATAAATACGAGATCGCAAAAAGATCGGCATTGGCCAATTATTCATTCTTCATGGGCACTTCGAATGATAATTATGAAGAAGTGATGAAAACCAACAAAAAGAAAAATGATGTTTGCGGTGTAAAGATATTCATGGGTTCATCCACCGGAAATTTATTGGTGGATAATCCTTTGGTCTTGGATAAAATTTTTGCGGGGACTGAGTTGTTGATTGCAACACATTGTGAAGAAGAAAGAATGATCAGAGAAAATTTTGAAAAAAGAAAAAAAGAAAACCCAAACTTAACTGCTGCTGATCATCCCATCATCCGCAATGAAGAAGTATGTTTTGAATCTTCTTTCAAAGCCATTCAATTCGCAAAAAAGCATAACAGCCGTTTACATATTCTGCATATCAGTACCGAAAAAGAATTGCAGTTATTCGGTAATATGATTCCGATAAAAGACAAACGTATTACTGCTGAAGTTTGTGTACATCATTTACATTTTACTGCTGATGATTATGAAAGATTGGGTAATCTTATCAAATGCAATCCTGCCATCAAATCACCCAATAATAAAGAGGCTTTGTGGAAAGCTTTGCTGGATGACCGTTTGGATGTGATCGCAACCGATCATGCTCCCCATACATGGGAAGAAAAAAATGAACCTTATGAAAAAGCGCATGCAGGTTTACCATTAGTGCAGCATTCATTATCATTAATGCTTCACTATGTAAAAGAAGGAAGAATCAATTTGGAGAAAGTAGTGGAGAAAATGAGTCATGCAGTTGCTGATTGTTTTCAGATAAAAGATCGTGGTTATATTCATGAAGGTTATTTTGCCGATCTTGTTTTGGTTGATATGAACGAGTCGCAAATAGTTTCCAAACAAAATATTTTATATAAATGCGGATGGAGCCCGTTAGAAGGCTTCACTTTTCCCGCAACAATCAAAAATACTTTTGTAAACGGTCATTTGATTTATGGAAACGGGGTCTTTGATGAATCTCAGTTCGGAGAAAGATTACAATTCAGCAGATGAAAATTTTAATTTATTGAACTTACAGAATGCGCGTAGATAAAACAACTTTACAGGACCTTTCTATTTTTCATCATGATGAAGAACAATCTGTTTTTCATCATCTCAATTTTACGCAAACAAATGGAGGAAGGGAACAACTACGTATCATACTCAGCAATCCTTTAGATTCTATCAAAGCTATAAAGGATGTGCAGCAAACCATCACGCAATTAATTTCGATTGCAGACCAATGGCCGATCATCATCACGAATGGAACTGTAATGGTATTGGAAAAATTTTATGATACACCTGTTGAATCTTTTCCGCATCATCCAACTGCTGCGCACAGTCATTTCTATAAAATATTCAATGCACCTGATTTTTCACTCACCAAATATTCTGTTGAACATTTTATTGCTTTTGTAAAAGGATTGGAACAGATCACATCATTGATCGATCAATCCAATAGCCAACAATTAAAGATCTGGAAAGAGCGGGTCGAAATGCTTTTACGCAAATCATTGATTGAACCTATGCTTCAAGTGGAGAAAGGAAAAAAGCTGTCTCCGGTTGAAGTTTTATCATTCGGTAATTTTATTCGTTATCATTTCAAACATGAAACATTTGAACTGATTGATATTTACAGTAAGCTCGATGCTTATTTAAGTTTGGCAGTTGCTTGCAAAAAATTTAATTATCATTTTCCGGTAATTGAAGAAACAACTACACCTTATTTGGAAGCAACAGATTTATTTCATGTTCAATTAACAACGCCTGTCTCGTATAATGTTTACCTGAATAATGAAAAGAATTTTTTATTCCTGACCGGTGCCAACATGGGCGGCAAAAGCACTTTCATCAAGGCAATGGGTGTTGCGGTTTATTTGGCGCATTTGGGAATGGGCGTTCCTGCAACAACAATGAAGTTGAGTTTGTTCGATGGCATCTTGAGCAATATTCAGGTAGTGGATAATATTGTGAAAGGAGAAAGCTTTTTTTACAATGAAGTGAAACGCATTAAAAGCACCGTTGAAAAAATAAGCGATGGAAAAAAATGGTTGATATTAATTGATGAACTGTTTAAAGGCACTAATCAACAAGATGCCATTAAATGCAGCATTACGGTTATTGAAGGGCTACGAAAAATGAATAACGCCATTTTTGTTTTATCAACACATTTATATGAGATCGGAGAAGCATTGAAAGAATATCCAAATATCCAGTTCCGCTATTTTGAGACAAGCATTATTGGTGATCAGTTGGTTTTCAGTTATCAGCTTAAAGAAGGTATCAGCAATGATCGTTTGGGCTATCTCATCTTAAAAAAAGAAGGCGTAGTTGATATGCTCAATAAATTGTAGCAACTTATTTACAATTCAATTTTTTTGACGCAGCACTTGCAATTTTCCTTTTTTTATTTTATTCTTACAGCATTCATCTGAATACCACCATGAAAAAAACTACAATTACCATCATCATTTTGCTGTTGCTTATTGCAACTGAAATATTGAAAGTATATTTTATCATGCCCTTTCCGGGTAGTCAAAAAAATGATACAGTCAATATTGCTTATTTCATACACAACAGTATTTGGTCGATCAGGATCTTTTTGGTTGCTATTCTTATCTATCCATTATTTCAACAGATCAGAAAAGGAAAACTTTGGGAGAAAATAGTGCTTTACATTTTGATCGCATTTTATGCAGTGATCGTTTATGCATTCAATTTTAAATTTTTGGCAGATAAGATATTTGAACAACCCAAAGAAAAATCATTTGCAAAAACGGAACATTATTCATTCGGTTCAAATAAATTAATTATTGGTGTGACTTTGAATGGCGAATCGAAAGCCTATCCCATCGAGATCATAGGTTACCATCATCAAATAAAAGATACTTTGGGTCATCAGCCCATCATGGTTACATACTGCACTGTTTGCAGAACAGGTCGTGTGTACAGTCCATTTATTAACGGGAAATATGAAACATTCAGATTGGTTGGCATGGATCATTTCAATGCCATGTTTGAAGATGCAACAACAAAAAGCTGGTGGCAACAGGCAACAGGTATTGCTATTGCAGGAAAATTAAAAGGAACTGCATTGAAAGAAATCCCCTCCGCGCAAATGAGTTTGAATGATTGGACATTCCTCCATCCCAACACATTGGTATTAGAGCCTGATCATAATTTTAAAGATGAGTACGACAGTTTAAAAGGTTTTGATGAAGGAACAGTAAAAAGCAAATTGGAAAAAAGAGATAGCGCTTCCTGGAAAAATAAATCCTGGGTGGTAGGTGTTGTGATCGATAATAAAGCAAAAGCTTATGACTGGAATGTTTTACAACAGAAAAAATTTATTCAGGACTCAGTTGGCAAAACCAATTTATTACTGACCATAGATTCTACCGGAAGATCATTCTTTATGTTGAACAGAAGTGTGGATGGCAAAATTTTGCACTTTCATGATAATGCTGCGACAAAATATTTTTCAGATGATGAAACACATTCATTATGGAATGCAAATGGTTCTTGTTTTGAAGGCGCATTAAAAGGAAAAGAATTGGCAACGATCCAAGCTTATCAGGAATTCTGGCATTCATGGAAAAATTTTCATCCTGATACAGAAACGAATAAATAATAATGTAATTCCATAATTTTCGTATTTTCATAATTGCATATACATCGTATGTTCTTTCGCAGAAAGCTATAGAACACAAAATGCGATTTTCTCCAAGATGAATGATGTGCTGAACGTACAATTGCTCCGTCGCAAAAAGCTATAGAGCACAAGTGTGCGACGCAACAGTTGCTTCATTATTAATCAAAAGCCGGTAACAAAAATCTTATGCTCGTCAAAACCTTTGGCAGTGCGGTTTACGGCGTGGAAGCTATTGCCATCACCATTGAAGTGAATGTTAGCAATGGCCAAGGCTATCATATTGTTGGCCTGCCCGATAACGCCGTAAAAGAAAGCCTGCAACGCATTGAAGCTGCAATTAAAACCAATCACTACGAAATGCCACGCACAAAAATTGTAGTGAACATGGCGCCGGCAGATATTAAAAAAAGCGGTTCAGCTTTTGATCTGCCCATTGCAGTAGGTGTATTGGGTGCAAGTGAACAGATCGAAGAACCTGAACGGTTGAGAGATTATGTGATCATGGGTGAATTGAGTTTGGATGGAACAGTTCAACCCATCAAAGGTGCATTACCCATTGCGATACAGGCAAGGCGTGATGGATTTAAAGGATTGATCGTTCCGAAAGTAAATGCAAGAGAGGCAGCAATGGTGAATCAATTAAATGTGTATGGTGTAGAACATTTAAATGATGTAGTTGAATTTTTAAAAGATGAAAATTATTTGCAACCATTAATTATTAATACAAGAGAAGAATTTTTTTCGAACCAATATGAATTTGAGTTTGATTTCAGTGATGTAAAAGGTCAGGAAAATATCAAACGCGCTTTGGAGATAGCCGCCGCAGGCGGACATAATGCCATAAGAATGGGTGTATATTATACTTTAGTGACTTTTTACTACCTTTGATACTTAATATTTAGTATCAAAATGAGTGAGAAATATGCCATACTAATTGTTCGTGTGAGCACTATGGTTCAGGATTATGAACCACAGGTTGAAGATTTAAAAAAATACGCAAAGGATAAGGGATATACTGACTTTCATATTATACCAACAAAGGAAAGTGGCTTAATTGATTTGAATAAAAAAGAGGGGACTAATAATTTATTCTCTTTTATTGAAGAGAATCCTCAATATAGAGTTGTTTTCGTTACAGAGATTTCTCGTTTAGGAAGGAGACAAAGTGTTCTACACCAAATAAAAGAATGGTTAGTTAAGAATGGAGTTCAATTATTCGTAAAGGATATTGGTTATGCCCTATTAGATGAAAACGGGAAAGTTTCTATTGGAGGAGATATGATGTTTAGTTTATATGGACTGTCTAGTCCTGATATAGCTTGTCAAAAAACTATTCAGAATGACAGTAAAAGCACAAAAAAAGCCTAACCCAAGCGCAAAGAACGGCCAGCCCTACAAACGAAGGAGCGAGACTGAGATGTTACAGATTGTCAAAGAGATCCATGAAAATGGCCTACCTAAAAAAACAGCTTGTAGAAAGTATGGTGTTAATCGGAACACTTTAAAGCTATTTATTTTAAAACAATCAACAAAGCAAATAGTTGGTAGTCATTCACTAGATTTAGCATCAATTATGAATGAAAATCAACAGCATTTAGCTTTGTCAAAAAAGATCAAAGAGCTATCATCGGCACTAGCAAAATCAGAGCTAAAAGTTATTACACTAGAGACAATGATAAAGGTTGCCGAAGATGACCTAAAAATTAAGATCAGAAAAAAGTCTGGTACCAAACAGTCAAAAGAGTAAGGCAAAAAAATCCAAAAGCTACATTGGAGAATATTTGCGCACTGTTTGGTGTGTCAAGACAAGCATATTATGATGCAAAAAAACAAGAGCAAAATATTACAATAGCACAAATGATTGTGCTCTGTTTGGTACGAGAGACAAGGCAGATTATGCCTATGATTGGCACTAGGAAGTTATTACAACAATTATCAACCCCATTAAAAGAGCATGGCATTAAAATGGGTAGAGATCAGTTATTTGAATTACTACGATACCATGGATTGTTAGTTAGAAGAAGGCGTAGAATGGTAAAAACTACAGACTCTCATCACTGGTTGAAAAAGTACCCGAACTTAACTATTGGTCTCACTTTAAACGCGTCAGAACAGCTCTGGGTAAGCGATATCACATACATAAGAACAATGCAAGGCTTTAGTTATTTAAGCTTAATAACGGATGCTTTTTCAAGAAAGATTGTTGGCTATTGTTTATACCCTACACTCGAAGCAATAGGTTGTGTGAATGCATTAAAGATGGCAATTGACAATAGAAGGAAAGGTTGCAAACTTGTACATCACTCAGACAGAGGAATCCAATATTGTTCAGCAGCATACGTAGAAATATTGCAGTATAATAAAATTGATATTAGTATGACTCAAAGTGGAAGCCCATATGAAAATGCCTTAGCTGAAAGAATGAATGGAATACTTAAAAATGAGTTTTATCCAAAAAGAGTATACCAAAATCACAAAGAAGCTTTTAAAGTTCTTGCTTCTAATATTGAAATATATAATTGTAAAAGACCACACTTAAGTTTAGGGTATCTCACACCAGAAATAGCTCATGAAAAGGAAGGTGAATTTACTAAAAGCTGGAAAGTATATCCGAAGAAAAAGAAGGAGGTTTTTTAAGGCATTGCAGAAGCACACATAAATAAAATCCGGCAATATATTGTTTGCCGGATTATTGTGTTCATCTGATTGGAGTATCCCTAGCAAGTTGCTCCTCAGCAGAGCTTGGTTATGTTTCTTCCAATATTATAAAGCTATTTACTTCGTCGTAAATGACAGTAATTTAAAATGACTATCTTTAATTGTAAACAAAATCCAGGGTTAAGAAATACCACTGTAAAGTAATAACAGGATTAATTTTTAAAAATGTAAGGTTTTATTAGGACGAGACATTCCATTAATGCAACTCTGCTTTGTGCATCAAAGGGCTGCAAGCCAAAGTCATCGAGTATCAAAAGATGTTGCCGTTCTATTCTTGCAACTTCTTTAAGGTAAGAGCCATCAGCCTTACTCATTTTA
>Ga0316222_1002188_pt1 | contig 21497 bp, 25 predicted proteins | sample TBH18011metaG_FD_206008 | JGI IMG/M metagenome (GOLD analysis project Ga0316222, IMG submission 206008) | Freshwater microbial communities from Trout Bog Lake, Wisconsin, USA - TBH18011 | ecosystem: Environmental > Aquatic > Freshwater > Lake > Hypolimnion/Profundal zone | place: USA: Wisconsin...
AGGTCTTGAACACCTGATCGTTCTTGCCGGTCTTCTTTTTGTCTTCGATGACGTAGTCGCCGAAGAATTTCAGGCCGTCAATGCCGCCGTCCGCGCCCTTTTTCTTGCCTTGGAAGGGCTGGGCTTCCACGAGCGACACGGCCCACCATTGGAACTGGTATTTGTCCCGCGTGGCGAGGTCGCGCGCGGCGTCGAGGTCTTTGGGCGTGCCGTGGATTTCAAACGCGAGGCCGGTCTTGAAGGCGTCCTTGAGCCGTTTCTCGATGAGCGAAATAGCGAGGTGCGTGATGTCTATGCCGAGCCATTGGCGGTTGAGCTTTTGCGCGGCGTGAACGGCCGTGCCGCAACCGCAGAACGGGTCCAGCACCACGTCGCCTTCGTTGCTGCTGGCGGCAATGATGCGTTCCAACAAGGCCAACGGCTTTTGCGTCGGGTAACCAAGCGATTCATTTCCGGCTGCTTGTTCAATGTCAGTCCAAACATTTGTCACGGTGCGGCCCTTTGAATCTTCCAGATACTTTTTGTATTGCGGAACTGCACCGGGCTTTGTTTGCACAATCAAGCCATCGGCTAGCGCTTGCTTCATCCGCTCTTTAGTCCATCGCCACACGCGATTCACGCCAAGAAATTCGTAAGTTAAGTTTGGCCGGTTGTCGTTTGGATTCAGTAAAGGAAGCAAACGGTATTGTCCTTTTTCATCCGAATAGCGGTAGGCGGATTCGACATACTCCGGGTCGTGTTCTGCATACGGCTGATGAAAGACACAATTCTCTGTCTTGCTGTATCTGAAGATTGTGTCGGAGCAAGTTGGAAAATTGATTGAACCGAGACTCTTTGGATTCGACCGTTTCCAAATTATTTCGTTCCGATAATTGTGAACACCAAAGACGCCATCGAGGATGATTTTCAAATAATGGGAGGCTGTCGAGTCGCAATGGAGGTAAAGCGATCCGGTGGGTTTGAGAACGCGATGTAGTTCGAGCAGACGGTTGGACATCATGGTGAGATAAGCCATCATGTCGTTCTCTCCAAGAAATGAACGCAGTGCGCGTATCATCTGCGCCAAGTCCGTATTCTTCCCGGTTAGAATTTCTTCAAATTCGCGCTCGGCCTGTTCGCCCCAATGCCAGGAGTCTTCAAAGGCCGTAATTTGTGCCTGTGAATCATGGCCGGCCTTTCCGTCCTGCCCCTTGGGGGTTTTGAAGAGGAGATTATAGTCGCGTTTGGAGTTGAACGGTGGGTCGAGATAAATGAGGTCAACAAATTCATTCGGGAAGTGCGAATGATCTCGCAAGACATTTAGGTTGTCTCCGTAAAAGAGCGTATTCATCAGATTAAAAATAATATCAAAACCAACCGTAAAGCCGCGTTGAGGTTTTACCCCAACTGCCCAATGAAAGCGACCGGTCAATTATCTCGTCTGCTTCCGCTCCGGGCCGATATATTGTTAACCGAATCGGAGCACCTCCAGTCGGCCCACGTTGGACAAGCGCGAGCCCTTGTCTGTGCTCGCGAATCCATTGAACGTGAGGAACGTCGTTCGGAACATTTATGCGGAACATGCCGTTGTCTGCGTAAAATTTGAACTTCATGTTTCGAGTTTGATTGTCATTGGTGCATAAAACATCCAGTCGTCCACTTGCCGTATTCCGTCTTAAGGCAAGACGACGAACAACTGCACCAGCCGATTTTGGAAATTCAACCTGAAATGCATATCCGCCAGTAAAAGATTGCAATCCAGTCCAAGCAGATTCAGCAAATTCATTTCTTACCGCCGAACGCTTTGGCGGTTTCGTAGCCAAAATTTGTGCAATTTGTGGTGGCTCAACTGAAGCCTTGTCGCTTATGTCCAAAGCTCCCAAATCAACGGGCGGCCGCCGCCGGTTAATTTCTGCAAATGTTGCGGCGTAATTTCGCAACGAAGCATCATCGGCTACCGCTGCTGTATTCCATAATTGTGCGAACGAGTTCGCCGCTCCATTAAAAGGTGCCTCAGCTTCTGCGAGCACCCCACATTCAGTATTTTTTGTAAGGCCGCGTCGGGTCAGATTTGCTGAACCAACATAAACGAACGTGACTGGCTCGATTCCTCCGTCATTTCTGAAGGCCGTTCCAGCAACAAGCAGTTTCGGATGAAAAATTCCGGCGGCACTTTGGCCTAAACGTAAATTCCAACCGCTTTCTCTCGCTAAATAAAGAGATTCGGGATGCGTGATGTAATTACTCGTTCCCGCAATTAAGCGACATTCAGGACTACCGCAACGACGCATCATTTCCGCTACCCGTTCGACGCCCCAAACGGAAACGAATGCTGATGCGATTCCCACAACGCTTGGACGAGTCCGAGCCAAGATGGTTTGCAGTTGTTCTGCAAGTTCAGGTTGGTTGGAGGTGCTTACTATGATTTCTTGAGGCATAGATTTATTTTACGTTAATCGGGTCGCGGTGGAGGTAGAGCGAGCCGGTGGGTTTGAGGATGCGGTGGAGATGGAGCAGGCGATTGGCCATCATGGTGAGGTAGGCCATCATGTCGTTCTCGCCGAGGAACCGGCGGAGCGCCTGCATCAGCTCGGAGACGTCGGTGTTGGGCGCATGCACCAGTTCGTCGAACTCGCGCTCGGCCTGTTCGCCCCAATGCCACGAGTCTTCAAAGGCCGTGATTTGCGCCTCGCTCTCGTGCCCCTTGGGCGATTTGAACAGGAGATTGTAGTCGCGCTTGGAGTTGAACGGCGGGTCGAGGTAGATGAGGTCAACGGATTCACTGGCGATGGAGTCGCGCAGGACGTTGAGATTGTCGCCGAAATAAAGTTGGTTCATCCCGCGCGTGAGATTAGAGAACTGCGGCGGCGGCGTCAATTCGCGCGCATTGTGGCCGGGGTTATTATTTGCCTTTGACCCGTCCGCTGGCGGGCTTTAGTTTTGGGCATGGCGAACGCCAAAAAACCCAAACGCAAGGCCGCGCTGCTCGGCGTCGGGCTGGATTCCGACGGCCACAAGCGCATCACCAAGGGCGACAATTTCCTCCTCGTCGGCGGCTCCAAGGACACGCACGAGGTGATGACCGAGCAGGCCATCAAGATCAACGAGAAGCTCAAGGCGCGCGGCCAACGGCTCGAAACCGTCAGCAAAGCGGAGTTCGACGACATCGCCCACGAGGTCGGCCTCAAAAAATTTCCCGCCAAGTAAACCGCCGTGAAAACGGTCATCCACTGGTTCCGCCGCGATTTGCGCGTCAGCGACAACACCGCTTTGGCCGAGGCCGCCAGGCGCGCGGAGAACGTCATTCCCGTTTTTATTTTTGAGGACGCCTTTCGCACCGGCCCGGATGTCGGCGCGGCGCGGCTGGCCTTTCTGCTGCAATCCGTCGAGGCGCTCCGCAAAAATCTCGCCGAACTCGGGCACACACTTGTCGTCCGCTGCGGCCAGTCGGAGGAAATTCTGCCCGCGCTCGCCCAGGAAACCGGCGCGCAATGCGTCTTTGCCAACAAGCGCTACGAGCCTTACGCGCAGCGCCGCGACGAACGCATCACCGGCGCGCTGCTGAAAATCGGCGTGGGTTTTGAGCTGTTCAAGGATGCGGTGGTTTGGGAGGAACAGGAGATTCTCACGCAGGCCGGCAAGCCTTACACGGTCTTCACGCCTTACTCGAAAGCGTGGAAGGCCAGGGCGATGCCGCCGCCAAAGCCAAGATTCAAAACATCCAACATCCAACATCCAACACCCAACACCCAATCCGATGCGCTGCCGGCGACGCCGGATGAGTGCGGCCATCCGTTGACGCAACAGATTCCGGCCGGCGGCGAGCGCGCCGCGCTGGAGCTGCTGCGCCAGTTCATGGCCGGGCCGGTTTACGAATACGGCACGAGCCGGAATTTTCCCGCCGTGGCCGGCGGCTCGAATCTCTCGCCGCACCTGCGCGCGGGGACGATTGGCATCCGCACCATTCTCGCCGAATTGAAAAAGGCGCGCGCAAAAGCCGCGCCCGCGCAGGTTGCCAACTGCGACGTGTTTCTGAACGAGCTCATCTGGCGGGAGTTTTACGCGCAGGTGCTGCACAACTTTCCGCACGTCACCAAGGGCGCGTTCCGACCGGAATACGACAAATTAAAATGGTCGGACAATCAGGAACACTTCGCCGCGTGGTGCGAAGGGCGCACCGGCTATCCCATCGTGGACGCCGCCATGCGCTGCCTCAACGCCACCGGCACGATGCACAACCGGCTGCGCATGATCGTGGCGATGTTTCTCACCAAGGATCTGCTCATCCACTGGCAATGGGGCGAGCGCTATTTCATGAAGCAACTCGTGGACGGCGACCTGGCGGCGAACAACGGCGGCTGGCAATGGAGCGCCGGCACGGGCACGGACGCCGCGCCGTATTTCCGCATCTTCAATCCGGTGTCGCAGGCGGAGAAATTTGATGCTGGCGGAAATTTTGTGCGCCGCTGGATTCCCGAGCTGAAAGATTTTCCCGACGACCTGATTCAGCAGCCGTGGGAAAATCCGCGGTTGCTGGCGAAGTCCAAATACGCGCCGCGTATCGTGCTGCACGAGGAGCAGCGCGGGAAATGCCTCGCGATGTTCAAGGCGGTGAAGGGCTGATTACTTCTTCGTCAGCTCGACGAAGTTCTTCAGCAGTTGCAGGCCGACCTTCTGGCTTTTCTCGGGATGGAACTGGGTGGCGAAAACATTGTCGCGCCAGACGGACGAGGCGAAGTTGTCGCCATAATCCGTGCGCGTGGCGATGATGCCCGCGTCCACCGGCTGCGGATAAAAGCTGTGCACGAAATAAACGTAGCTGCCGCTGGTGATGCCGCGATAGAGCGGGCAATCTGTTTTCACGATTTCAAGCTGGTTCCAGCCGATCTGCGGAATCTTTAGGCCGGGCTGTTCCGTGAAGCGGACGACGCTGCCCTGAAACACGCCGAGGCCGGCGGCGCAGGAATTGAATTCCTCGCTCCGCTCGAACAGCGCCTGATAGCCGACGCAGATGCCGAGAAACGGTTTGCCGGTCTTGATGAAATTCTTCGCGGCTTCCAGCAGTTCCTGTTTGCGCAGCGCGTGGATGCAGTCGTCGAACGCGCCGACGCCGGGCAGCACGAGACCGCGCGCATCGCCGATTTCTTCGGGATGCTGGACGAGGCGCACGTCCGCGCCGACCTTGAGCAGCGACTTGTGGACGCTGCGGAGGTTGCCGGAGCCGTAGTCGAGCAAGGCGATCATTTTATTTTTTTATGGAGCGCCGACAACGGAGCAGTTGTCGGATCTGGACAATGTGGGCAAGGTCTTTATCGCGCCGGATGGTTTCCTTGCTTTTCAAAATTCGTTCCAGTTTGAGCACGGGGATTTGTTTCCCATGAAATTTTAATTTCCGGGTCTGTTTGGATTCTTTTTCAAACGAACCCAGCCCGTCAACTTCTCCAAAGACAAAATTGATTGGCGTCCCGTCTTCCGTGTAGACCACGGTGTTTCCGCCCACGGTGCAGCCGGCGGCGTGGGCAAGGTTTTGCACCCGCATATATTGACGGCGGGGCAAATCAATCCAGAAGTCGGCGTCCATCGTGGTCTCCATGACGCCCTGCACGATGGCGGCGGACATTCCAATCAGGATGAAGCGAATGTTTTCCGCTTCGAGGGTTTCCAGTAGCCGAGCGACCGGATGAGGTTTTCGTTGAGTTGCCATCGTTCTTCGGGAGTTGCCGCCAAGCCGAGCGCGTGGACGGATTTTTCGCCGTCGGTCATGCCGCGCACCGATTTCAACCGCGCCAGCATTTCGGCGGCGCGCTGCGGCAAGGGCTTCAGCTTGCGTTTCACGCCGGAAAACATAGCAGGTTGTCCGGGCAAGTTCACCTTCCATTTTTCAACCCGCCGGCCGCCGTTAAATCAAATCACGCGGCCACCGGCACCTTGCGGACGCGGGCGGCGAAGTCGTCAATCTCCTCCACTTTCTCGAAGCCGACGTTCAGCACGTCCACGCAGCCAAGGCCGAGGACGAACTTCACCGACTCGTCGCGGCGCGCGTCGTCATTGCGCAGGCGGCCTTCGCCGATGAGTTTCATGCCGATGACGCCCTTGCCGGCGGCGTGGAGTTTTTTCAAGACCGGCACGACTTCCGCCGCCGAACCGTCCATGCTCATGCCGTAGGGATTGATGCGCGTGTGGACGGATTCCACCCACGGTTCCGCCGCCGCCGCTTCGAGCGCGGGGATAGAATGGCAGGAGACGCCGAGCGCGCGGATTTTTCCCTGCGCCTTGAGCTTCGATAAAATGTCCATCTGTGCGCGCAGTTCCTTCGGCCAGTCCGGTGACATGACGCAATGCAACAAGAGCAGATCAATGTAATCCGTCTTCAGCTCCTTGAGGAAACGAGCCACCACCACATCGGCCGCCGGGCGTTCCGGTTCGGGGATGCCGCCCCAGTTCCACCAAATCTTGCTGATGAGATTATATTTCTCGCGCGGGATGCCGGCGAGCGCGGGCGGCAGGTAGGTGTGCGAGCCGTAAAGGTCGGCGAGGTCGTAGGTGCGGACGCCGCGTTCGTGCGCGTCGCGCAGCAACTTTTGGAAAGTCTCTCGGCCTTCGCGCGTCTGGTTGGACGAGCGCCGGCTGCCGTGCGTGCCGGTGCCCATGGTGATGCGCGAGAATTTCAAATCTGTTTTGCCGAGCGGCACAAGCGCGAAGGGATCAAAAGTTTTTTGCGGTGCGGCTTCCGCCCGGACGATCTGCGCGCCGGCCAGAATGCCGCCGAAGCCGAGGGCGGATTTCTTCAGGAACTCACGACGTTGAATTTTCATGGCTTATTTGGATTCTGCCAATTCGCGTTCCGTCTTCAAGCGCAATTGTCCGCACGCCGCGTCAATGTCGCCGCCCTTCTCGCGGCGGAGCGTGGCGGTGACGCCGAGCTTTTCCAGCGCGGCCAGAAAACGTTCGCACACTTCCTCCGCCGGGCGCACCCACGGCAGGCCCTCGACCTTGTTATACGGAATCAGGTTCACCTTGGCGTAAAGTTTTTTGGCGAGCGCCGCGAGCGGGCGCGTCTGCTCCAGCGAATCGTTGATGCCGGCGATCAAAATGTATTCCAGCGTGATCATCCGGCCTTTCAGCTTCTGATAATCCTCGCAGGCGGCGGTGAGTTCGGTGAGCGGATACTTCTTGTTCACCGGCATGATGCGGTTGCGCACCTCGTCCGTCGCGCCGTGCAGCGAAATGGCGAGGCGGAATTGCATCGGCTCGACGGCGAGCTTGCGGATCTGCGGCGCGAGGCCGCTCGTGGAAATGGTGATGCGCCGCGCGCCGATGCCGCCGCCCCACGGCGCGTTCAAAATCTTCAGCGCCGCAATCAAGTTATCATAGTTCGCCAGCGGTTCGCCCATGCCCATGACCACGAGGTTGTCCACGGCGCGTGACGCGGGACGGGTGGCGGGTGGCGTGGCGGCGTCACTTGTCACCTGTCCCTCGTCACCCGGCACGATGCGTTCCGTGGCGAGGATCTGCTCGACGATTTCATGCACGCTAAGGTTGCGTTTCCAGCCGTCGAGGCCGCTGGCGCAAAAACGGCAGCCGTAGGCGCAGCCCACCTGCGTGGAGATGCAGAGCGTATGGCGGTCGCTGGCCTCGCCGTAAAGCGCCGGGTTGGCGGGGATCAGCACGCTTTCGATGAACGCGCCGTCCGCCAGCTTCCAGAGAAACTTCTGCGTGGTGTCGGGCGAACCCTGCTTGCGCGCGAGTTCCAAAATCTGGAGCGAATACGTTTCCGCAAGTTTGGCGCGCAGGGTTTTGGGCAGGTTGGACATCGCGTCCCAGCTCGTGGCGCGGCGGGCGTAAAGCCAGTCCAGCAGTTGCGCCACGCGGAAGGCCGGCTCGTTCCAAGACTTGAACTGGGCTTCGAGTTCCTCGCGGGTCAGGGATTTGATGTCGGTCGGCACCGGGACACTTTAAGCGGCGGACGTTGGAAAACCAAGCAGCGTTCGTTGCCTCAAGGATATTCCAGCCGGTAAAATTCATTTCCGGCGTTCGGCAAAAGTATTATTTGGTTTTGGAAATTGGTGATGGTCGGCACGTTTGTCACCGTCAGCCAGTTCGTCGTGGTCAAATCGGAATTTTGCTGCAATACAAAACCGCCTGGTGGCGACGGCCAGGAAAGGATCAGGTTCGTGCAGGAAAGGGCGACGGCCAGCGCCGCCGGCGGCAGGGAAACTTCGAATATCGGGCTTGTTAAATCGTCCGCCGTAAAAATATCGGTGCCGCCTTGGATGGTGACGATGCCGAAATACTGGCCGGGCGGGGTCGCCGGATTGATTGTGATCCCAAATACGACGTCGCTGTAAGTTTCGCCGGGCAGCAAAATTCCGGGGACGTTGGCGAAGAACACGTTGGTGTCAGCGGCGAGCCAGTCGCCCGCTTCATCAATAAAATAGAACTGGAGGTTGTTGAGGAAAAGATTGTCGGTCAGGCTGGTGTTGATCAGCGTGCCGGTAAAGAAAACTTCATTGCTCCCAACATCCGGCTGCACGGCGGGCGTCAGATCAAATGCCAGGCCTGCGCGCGACGACGTGACGGACAACAGCCAGGCCAGACCTGACAGAAGTGTTAAAAATTTGAGACGCATGGCAGGTGGCCGTCAGTGGCCGATGGCGAACAGGATGGCGTTGTTGATCGCATAGACGAATCCGTTGACGCCGACGAGGGTGGGCGTGTAAGCCTCGCCGACACCGGTGGTCAGGATGTTGGTTTGCGAAAGTGTGTTGGAGGTCAAATCCCAGCGGTAGAGCCGGCCGTCCTCGTTGTTGGCCAGCACGGATTTTGTGAGCGGGTCAATGGCGGCGGAATTGATGCACCACTCGCGCACGGCATTCGGATGTGACGGGTTTCGCAAATCCGGATCAGGCGTGGGGCCGGCGATGGTCAGGACCTCATTCATCACCGTCGCGCCGGAAACCGGGTCCGTCTCGCTGTTCTCCGGGTCGAGGATGGCGATTTTATTGACGCCGTCGCCGCCGAGTCCGGGGTCGGCATAATTGTTATACTTGGTCATCAGCAGATAGGGCGAGCTGCCGTGGTAGGACGGAACCATGGCCGCCGGCACGATGGAAGCCGTGTCGTCCCAGCCGAAGGCGCCGGGCAGCTTGGCCTGCGTGAGCGCGCCGTTGAAATGCAGCATCCAGCCGCGGTCGTTGTTTGAATACCACGGGGTTTCCAGCACGCCATAATAGACATCTCCGTCCGGCCCGACCGTGGGCGAGGCCGTGCCGTCGTCATCCACGTTGGCGTCGGCTGCGGGATTTTTCACGTCCTTGAGCCGCACACTGGCCAGCGGCGCGAGCGTCCGGCTGTCCAGCGCGACCAGATAACCGTAGCCGGAATAACCGTTGTTGACGCCGAGGTAGAGCGTCTTGTGATCGTTGCTCAACGCCGGCGAACAGTTCATGGCGACCTGGCTGATGACGGCATTGGTGACGGTGTTGCTGGCGGCAATCCAGGCGCCGGTTCCATTGAAATCAACGCGGGCGATGCCGCTCTGGAGATTCAGCGGCGTGGATCCGGTGACTTGAAAGCCGAAGAAAATATTGCCATACCGGTCCGAAGTGATGGGCGTGCAGATGCAAACGCCGTTCAAATAGGCGTTGGTGTTGGCGAGATAATTGGTCAGCCCGAAAAACGCGATTTGTCCGATGGCTGGCGAAGCATTGGTCGTGTCGGGAGCATCGCAATAATAGACCGTCCCGCCGCCGCCGGGAAAATAGAGCCGGTTCTTTGGCGTCAGCACCGGTGAAAAACTGGGAATCCAATCGTGCGGCGGCAGAATATAATCCGTAGGCTGCACCCAGTTCGTCGTGCCGGTCGCGCCAGCCAATGCTTCGATTTCAAATCCTCCGGACGCGCCGGTTTTCACCGGCACGACAACCGTGTTGGAACGGGTGATCAAAGGCGAGCCGTAGTGGATGAAAAGTTCGCCCGTGTTGTTGGTCGGCACGCTCAAATCCACCGTCGTCTGCCACACGATGCGGTTCAGCGGCTGGGAGGCGACAGGCGAAATGGTGGTGTGTTGCGGATCGTGGCCGTATCCGCTCCACGGAAACCGGATGCTTTGCGCTTGGACATTGGCTGAAAGCAGCAGGCACATTATCGCCGCCATCAAACAAACTTCACGTCCGGCAAAAGCAGAAAAAACATCACTTTTGCGAAACGGCCGGTGCCAAGAAAAAAATGTTAAGCCGACGCGCATTGTTGGAAATAAAATACGCCTGTCAAGGCGAACTGCCAGTGAAATCTGCCGGGTCAATAGATGATCATCTCCAGCTCGCGCAGGCCTTTTTCGGTGAGCACCCAGCGGCTGCCGTGCTGCACGACCAGCCGGCGGCACGGATGCGCCTGGTATTCCGCCGCGTTGACGGAGAGCAGTTGGAACTTTGCCTTGCCCGGGATCTCCGACGCGGCGCGCGGCAGCAGCGCGAAGGGGACGGCGTTGTAGTTCAGCGCGATTTCGTAGCCGGCCACGCCTTCCTTGTCCGCCTTGGGATTTTTCAGGACGAGCGGCGCGTAGCGCTTGAGATACGGAAAATTCGTCGCGCGCACGACCACGCGGCACAGTTCCGTCTGGCTCTGGAGAAAATTCAGCAGGCTGAATTTCTTCACCGGGCTGTGCTCGCCGATCAGCACGTCGCGCGGGTCGAGGCCGTCGAGGTTCTGGCCGTTCCATTCGCCGTGGTCGTTGCGCTCGCCGGCGGAATTTTTCTTGAACCACGCGGCGTAGTTGTCGTTGACCAGCACGTTCAGCTCGAAGTGGCAGTGCGCGCGCTCCTTGTCAATGCGCTCGCTGGTGTTCGAGGTGCGCCCCATGACGGCGATGGGCTGGCCGGCGCGGACATTCTGGCCGGCCTTCACGCCCGCTTCGCTCAAATGCGCGTAGAGCGAATAAATCTCGATGCCCTCGACGACGTGGCGGATGACGATGTATTTTCCGTAGTTGGACAAACCCGCCTTCGTGTTGACATACATCACGGTGCCGTCGGCGGTGGCCAGAACGGGATCGGTCGGTTCGCCGTAGCGGTCGGTGTGCTGGTGGAGGATGTCGAGCCCCTCGTGCATCTGCCAGCCGTCGCTGCGGACGCAACCGAAGCTGCCGGTGGTCCACGGCCGGTCGGGCGAAGTGGGCGCGAAGAATTTCAGCTCGTTGCCGACCTCGTAAAGCGCGTGGTTGGCCGTGGGAAACTGGAACGGCGTTTGCGCGAATAAATTTGCGGCGCTGAAAAGAATCCCGCCCAGCGCGAGCGAACGGACCACCAACTTCATTTGTTCTCCTTGGCGATTTTTTTGGCCATGTTGTTCAGGCCGAGGACAAGCTGTTTGGCCTCCTCATGCGAGGCGTCGGGCGTGAAGGCGAACACGCCGTTCACGATGCGGTGGGTGATGAGCGGCGCGGCGAGCCAGCGGCTGTTGGTGCTGTTCTCGCTCCACTGGCCGAAGATGACAAAGTGTTTGCCCTCGTAGGCCGAGGTGTATTGTTCCAGCGTGTAGGTGCCCGTCTCGTCGAACTTCACTTCCACCGCGTAGCCGACAGGTGTGTCCAGCAGATTTGCGCGCACGATGCTGGCCTCGGTCAACACGGGATCCTCGTTGATGGTCACCAGCACCGGGTTGGCGCGGATGACGGAGACGGTCTTGCCGACGCCGGGCAGTTGCGCGCGGTTTTCCAGGTGGAGGCGCAGCGAGGCGAGATGCTTGTCACCCTTGTCCTTGTCCGACTGGCAGCCGGCTCCGGCGAACAGGCCGGCCAGTAGCAGCAAATAAAGATTGAAACCGCGCGCATAAAAATTCATAGTGGCGGACACAAAATCGCAACCAACAAAAAAAAGTAAAGACGATATGGGACAACAATCCAACAAAACCCAGCACAAGAAACGCCGCAAGGCCTACATCAAACGCAAGCAGGCCGTCATCAAGGCCAAGGTCGCCGCGAAGAAAAAGGGCTGAACCGCCGCGTCTGCATTGTTCAAGGCCGTCTCCGGACGGCCTTTTTGCTTTTCACGCCGGCACCGGCAACACGCTCGTCGTGTAGAGCAGCCGGCCGCGGTCGTCAATCATCCGCACGTCCAGCTTTTCGGCGGACAGCGCGACGGCGGTGAAGCCGGAGCAGGCGCGCGCGAACTTCGTGTGCGGCGTGTTGACCGTCGGGCGGAACTGCGAGCCAGCGCCGGTGCAGAAGAAGTTCAACGCGCCCGCCTGCAGGTGCTGCAGGTCGTGGTCGTGGCCGTTGAAATACGCCTGCACCTTGTATTGTTGCAGCAGCGGCAAAATGTTTTCCACCAGTTCCGCCGTGTCGCCGTGGCCGCCGCCGGAATAGATCGGGTGATGGCCGATGACGATTTTCCACCGGGCGGTGGACGCCGCGAGCGCCGCCTGGAACCACGCCAGCTGTTTGGGCACGTCCTGCGTCAGCACGTTGGCGCGGGTCTTCTCCGCGCCGAAGATCGAGTAATAGCCTTTGATCATCGGCGTCGTGTCGAGGTAGAAAAAATCCGCCGCCGTCGCCGCGTCCACTTTCAGCGACTGCACGAAATAGCGCGCGGGCATGTGCCAGCGCGGATGGGTTTGGGCGTAGGCGAGCTGCGCGTCGCAGTTGCCGTGGTAATCGTGGTTGCCGAGGATGACCTGCCACGGCACTTGCAGCGCCGGCGCGGCGTAAACCTGTTCAAACGAGGTCTGCCACTGCGGGTCGTCCACGGACTTGACGCCGTTCTCGTAAAAGTTGTCGCCGACGGAGACGATGAACTTGGCGGCCATCGCCTGCGCCGCGATCGCCATCTGCGCGGCGACGTCGCGCTGGTCTTTTTCGCCGTTGCGCCCCCAGTCGCCGAAGATGATGAAGTTCAGGGCGTCGGCCTTGGCCGCCGCAAACAATTGGCGGGGCAGGAGCGAGCCGACCACCGTCGCCTGCGCGGTGGCGACGAACAGCGTGCGGACAAACTGGCGGCGGGTCTGTTTCATAACTTGGTGGATAAATTACACCGCCGCTTGGCCACCCCAAACAAAAATCGCGGTGACAAACCGGTGACGGCGCCGGCCTTACGGCGACGAGGCCGATTCCAGTTCTCGCAGCGGTTGCCCCACCATTTCGCCCACCCGGCTGCCGGCAATGTAAATTACCGCGCCAAAGCCGAGCACGACAATCATGACAATTAAAAATCCCCAGAAATGGTGTTTCTCCAGCTTCCGCAGCGAGCGCGCAAACGCCACCAGCCCGAACAGCGCCGACACCACGATGACCGCGTCCACGCTCGCGCGTTGCCAGTAGCTGCCGCCGAGATGTAGCCACATACCGAATTCGTCGAACGTCAGCCCCATCGCCACGCCGTAGAGCAGCGCGGTGATTTCCGCCGCGCGGCCGGTCGGCCGGCGGAACACGCTGTAGCCCGCCACCGCCGCCAGCAGGAAGATGCCGTAGTTCAGATGGTGGACGTGCGTCCCCGACACGAAGCAATACATGTTCGGCATCAGGTCGGCCATGATGAGAAAGACAAAGACGCGCGCGAGAATAAACGTGACGAGAAAACTGAACAGCGCGAAGCGCGCGAGCTTGTGCGCGGTTTCCTTGTGGAGATGCGTTTCGTGGCCGTTCATGATGGGCGCAGGCTAATCACTGAATGTCCCGCGCGTCAAGCTGCGGACAAACGCATCGGGGGAAAATTATTCGCGGGCTTTGTCCACCGCCTCGGTGTCACCGGCTTCCAGTTCCAGAATGCGGGCGAAGTAAAAGACGCCGGCGGCGATGATGGTCGCGCCGATGATGATGATAATCGCCTGCGTGCCCGGCTGCTTTAGGTCGTTTTGCAAGTCCTCAATCAGCAGTCCCTGCTGGCCGTAAAGCAAGCCCATCTGCCGCGTCTCCGCCTTGGAATAGCCCGTCATTGAAAGGTCATCGCCCAGATTTGCCGTGCGTGTGCCCAGCCAATAAACCGCGCCCGCGCCCGCGAGGCCGAGCAGCAGCACGATGACACCGGTGATTCGCCAGCGCCGCACGCGCCGCCGGGCGGGGGAACAGGTTGCTTGGATTTTATCGCCGACGTTCACGCGCTACGATTCTATCACGCGCCGTCGGTAAAGAAAAAGAGCGAAAGGAAAAACCTTTCGCTCTTCGTGAAAACTTGGTGGTTGATTTACTTCAGCTTCGCCAGCACCGCCTTGATGGCCTCGAAATTCGGCAAATCTTTCGGCGTCGGCGTCTGTTCGCTGTATTGCACCACGCCGTTTTTATCAATGACGAAGGCCGCGCGCGCCGAGGTGTCGCCCACGCCGGCGAGCATCGGGAACACCACGTCGTAGGCCTTGGTCACGGTCTTGTTCAAATCGCTGGCGAGCGTGATGCCGATTTTTTCCTGCTTCGCCCACGCGGCCTGCGCGAACGGGCTGTCCACGCTGACGGCGATGACGTCCGCGCCGAGGCCGGCATACGCGTCGAGGCCGGCGGTGAGGCTGCACATCTCCGCCGTGCAGACGCCGGTGAAGGCGAGCGGGAAGAACAGCAGCACGGTGTTTTTCTTGCCGAAGTTGTTACTCAACTTGACTTCCAAATCAACAGGTGATTTGGATTTGAGCGTGAAATCAGGGGCTTTGGAGCCGACGGGAATTGCCATATTTATTGTCTTTGTTTTGGTTTTGTTTGTTAAATCGAACTGCCGTGATTTTGGAAATTCAAATTGCCGGTGTCAATCCATTTAGAATTAATCTAAATTCAAATCACAGCGCTGCCAGCACTTCCGCCGCGTGCTCCTCCGGTTTCACCAGCGGCCAGATTTTCCTGATTTTGCCGTCCGGCCCAATGAGGAACGTCACGCGGTTTGTGCCCAGGTATTTTCTGCCCATGAAACTTTTCTCGCCCCACACGCCGTAGGCTTCGACGATTTTTTTGTCCTCGTCCGCCAGCAGCGTGAACGGCAGCTTGAATTTTTCCACGAACTTGTCGTGCGCCTTCACCGAATCGGTGCTGACGCCGAGGATGACCGCGCCCTTTTTCTTGAACTGCGCGAACTCATCGCGGAACGCGCAAGCCTCCTTGGTGCAACCCGGCGTGTCGTCGCGCGGGTAAAAATAGAGGATGACGTTCTTGCCGAGATAATCGGCGAGCGAGATCTTTCCGCCGCCGCTGGTCGTCACGGTGAATTTCGGGGCGATGTCGCCCTCCTTCAGTTTGAGTTCAATTGCTTTGGCCATAAAAGTCCCTGAATAAACACCGGCTTGGAAAAATTGCAACTGTGGGTTTCACTTTTTTACCGCCGAGCTGGCCGGATGGGAACCAATCTGCTGCATGAAGTCCCAGACGTAAAGCAGGCCGGACGCGCCTGTAAACAGCCCCGCGCCAAGCCCGATGATTTGCAGATAGACCACATGCGTCTCCGTCCGCTGGAGCAGAATCCACAGCACCACCGTCATTTGCAGCACGGTGGCGATTTTGCCGGTGAGGCGCGGGCGCACCGTCACCTTGCCCACCGTGAAATGGACGACGATGACGCCGAGGCAGGTCAGTAGGTCACGCCCGATGATCGTGCCGGTGAGCCAGAGCGGAATCGTCGCCAGCCAGGGCGTGTGGTTGAAACTCAGGACAACGACGGCGGAAACCAGCAGCAGCTTGTCCGCGATCGGGTCCAACACCGTGCCGAGTTCGCTCCACTGGTGGTAGCGCCGCGCGACGTAGCCGTCCACGCCGTCGAGGATTGCCGCCACCGCGAACGCCAGCAGCCCGGCGAGCCAGCAGGCAGCGTTGCCGGTGCGGGCGTAGTAAATGATTTCGACGACAAAAAACGGGATCAGCAGGATGCGCAGGATCGTGATTTTGTTGGCGGTCGTCATCGAAGTTAACTTTTAACGCAAAGACGCGCAGGCGCAATGAATCAATTTACCGGCGGCTGGGCAGCCTGGCGGCGTGGCGTTAAATCTTTCCGGTAAATAAACCACCAGAACCAGATCGTTCCCAGCGCGCCGCAGAGAGCCGCGCCGATGAAATTCGCCTGCGGGCTCACGCTCCATAGCCAGGCGCCGAGGAAGGAGCCGCTCGTCACCGTGCAGTCGCGGATGAGGTAATATGCGCCGTAAGTCCGCGCCCGCAGTTCCGGCACGGCCTCACCGATGATGAGCGCCTTGCGCGCCGGTTCGCCGAATTCCTTCAGCCCGCGCACGACAAACGCCAGCGCCAGCCATCTGAAATCGTGCGCGAACAGCAGCGTCACCGGAAACAGCGTGAAGAAAACGAACGTGATGAGCACGAACGGCCGGCGGCCGTATTTGTCCGCCAGATGCGCGACGGGAAGGTAGCAGAACATCGCCGTGACCATTTCAAACACGGCCAGATAACCGAATTGCTGCGCGGTCAGTCCGCCGTGATCCATCGCCCACAAAATGATGAACGCATACGGAATCCGTTCGCAGAAGCGGATGAGGATGTCGCTGACCAGCAGCTCGCGCAGCGCAGGCGTGAAGGTTTTGACGACGCCGAGAAATGAAATAGTCGTGCTGTTTGAACGATTATTTTGCGCGGAAGCTTTTTTATCCGGCTCGAACATAAACCATTGAAACGCCAGCGTCAGCAAACTCATGCCGATGCACAGCGCGAGCGCGTAACGCACGCCGTCCGTCCAGCCGAAGCGCGTGAGCAGCCAGCCGCCGAGGAGCGGGCCGAGCATCATCGGCACGCGGCGGATCATGGATTGCACGCCGACGCCCATCGTGTGCCGGTGGCTTTGCAGCGACGTGGCGATGACGGAAAGCGTCGCGGGCAGCGACAGCGCGCTCCACGCGAGAAACAAGAACGAGCCCAGCAGCAGCGCGAGCCAGCTTTGCCAGAGCAAAACCAAAACGTAGCCGGCAATGGAAATCAGGCTGAAGAGCAGCAGCGATTTTCTTTGTCCCCAATGATCCGTGAGCCAGCCGCCGGGGTAGGCGTAAATCGCGCCGAGAAATGTTTGCAGCGCATCGAACAGGCCGATGATGAGGATGCTGCCGCCGAGCGTTTCAATATATTTAGGCGCGAAGCCCAGCCAGAGCTTCTCGCCGGTGCCAGCCAGCACCAACGCGACGAGCAGCAGCGAGGTGTTCCGCCGCAGCGCGAGGAACTCGGAGATTTTATGCCAGCCGTTCACGAAACCATCTTATCCGCCACCGGCACGAAAAAGAAAACGAGAAAATTTTGGAATGATGACATTTAGCCGGGCTGTTGCTATAATTTTGCCGATGAGTGCAAACACAAATACACCACAAGTTGGTATTTTAATGGGCAGCGATTCGGACTGGCCGACGATGAAGGCCGCCGCCGAGGCGCTGAAAGAATTCGGCATCGGTTCCGAGGCCAAAGTCATCTCCGCCCACCGCGATCCGCACGGGCTGGAGGAATATGTTTCCGGCGCGCCGGCGCACGGTATCAAGGCGTTTATCTGCGGCGCCGGTGGCGCGGCGCATCTGGCGGGCGTCACAGCGGCGTTCACGACGCTGCCGGTCATTGGCGTGCCAATCCTTGGCAAAGCCACCGACGGCTTCGACTCGCTGCTCTCGATGGTGCAGATGCCGCCGGGCGTGCCGGTGGCCACGGTCGCCATCAACGGCGCGCGCAACGCCGGTATCCTCGCGGCGCAAATCCTCGCCACGGGCGACGCGCGCTTGCAGGAGGAACTGAAAAAATTCAAGATCAAGCTGATGGAAGAATCGCGCGCGAAGAACAAGACGCTCGCGCAATAAATTAATTCTTCATGCAACGGCTCATCGAAGGCGTCCACAAGTTCCGCACCGACGAGTTCGGCAATTACCGGAAGCTCTTCCGCAAGCTGTCGCAGGAAGGGCAGAATCCGCACACGCTGTTCATCACCTGTTCGGATTCGCGTGTGCTGGCGGAACTCATCACGCAAAGCAAGCCGGGTGATTTGTTCGTCGTTAAAAACGTCGGCAACATTGTCCCGCCCGCGAACGTGCGCGGCGACACCAATTCCACCGCCGCCGCCATCGAGTTCGCCGTGGAGACGCTGAAGGTCAGCGACATCGTCATCTGCGGCCATTCGCAGTGCGGCGCCATCACGGCGATGCTGGATAAAAAACCGGTGAGCAATTCCACGCCGCATTTGCGCGACTGGCTGAACCTCGCCGCGCCGGTGCTGGAAATTTTAAAAAGCAACTACGCGCACCTTCACGAAACCGCCGCGCGTGAAACCGCCGCCGCCGAGGAAAATGTTTTGTTCGGTCTCGACAATCTGCACAGCTACTCCTGCGTGCAGGAGCGGTTGATGGATGGCTCGCTGCGGCTGCACGGCTGGTTTTTCAAGATTGCCACGGCCGAGCTGTTCGCCTACGACCCGGAGACGCGGCAGTTTTCGCCGCTGGTGGAAAAGTCCGAATAAGTCGGCTGGTCAAAGTTTTTCTTCCACCACGCGCGGCAGCAGCAGCAGGGAAATCACGGACATGAACAAGCCGCTCAGCACCACCCAGGTCGCGGCGTCGCGGCTGCCCGAGTGCAGCAGCGTCGTCGCCGCGAGCGCGGCCATCGTCAGGTTGGGGCACAACAAGAGATAAGCCCCCGCGTCGCCACCCGTCTTGAGCCAGTGCCGGTGCATCACTTCGCGGAACCCGATCAGCAGAAATGAGCCGCACAGGGCGAGCAGCGCCGTGTGAGAAAAAACCATGCGCGCATCAATCAGCAATCCCAGTGACATGAAAAAGATCGGGATCAGAAACCGCCGGCTGATCGGGGCGATGTATTCCTCGACGCTCTGGCCTTGAAAGTGCGCGCGGCTCATGAAGAGGCCGAGGAAGAAGGCCGTCTTCGCCGCCGCCAGCCCCAGCCGCTCGCCGATGGCGCAGATGACGAGCACGAGCAGCACGAGAAAATGCACGCGCCAGTGCGTCGTCTTCTGGATGATCCACTGGAACAATTTTACAAAGTGCGACGTGAACCGGCTGGTCACAAAGACCGTCACCGCCATGCCCGCCAGTTTCAAAAGGAGCATCCAGCCGAAGCCGTTTTTCACCGTCGCGGAGCCGAGGCTCAACACCACGATGGTCAGCACTTCCAGCGCAATCATGATTTGCAAGGTGAACGCCCGCGACGCGCCGGGGAAGCCCGGATAATCCTTCCAGCCGTAATACGCCATGCTCATCGAGCAGCCGGTGATGGCCGCCGCCGCCAGCACTCCCTCCATCAGGCTCAAGCCCGACACCTGCGCCAGCAAGATGACCAGCGGGTATTGCACGAGCGACCAGAGCACGCTGAACCGCAGCGACGGCAGCAGTTCGCGCAGCGGCGGCAAATCTATTTCCAGCCCGACCTCGAACAGCACGAGGAGAAAACCAACTTCGCCTGCCTGCTTGATCATCGTGGCCACGTCCGTCTGCACCAAGGTCCCCAGCCCTAGGCCGAACCCGACGAATAGCACATTCGCCAGCGCCGGCCGGCCGAGCTTGCGGCACAGATCCGGCACGGCCATGAGCAGCAGGATCAGGCAGATGATGGTTTCGATGTTGTTCATCCCACGTCGCCGCGCATTGTTGGCTGGTGATTGGACATCCGCCAAGTCCTTTGTTACGCTCCGCCAACATTTTTATGAGCCTGGAAAATAACGAAACGCCCGCGCCCGCACCGTCCGATTTCATCCGCGACATCGTGGCCGCGCACGTCGCCGAGAACAAATACCCGCGCATCCACACCCGCTTTCCGCCGGAGCCCAACGGCTACCTCCACATCGGCCACGCCAAGAGCATCTGCCTGAACTTCGGCATCGCGCGCGAGTTCGGCGGCGTCTGCAACCTGCGGATGGACGACACCAATCCTGCGAAGGAGGACATCGAATACGTCGAATCCATCCAGGCCGACGTAAACTGGCTCATCGGCGGCTGGGCGGACGACAAGCTCGGCTTGAAGCCCAAAGGCAAGACGCCCGATACCATCGCTGAAAACGGCAACCGGGATTTTTATCTGCCTGCCGTCACCGACAAAGCGGCGCGCAGCGGCCTCGAACCTTTTTACGCCTCCGATTACTTCGACCAGATTTACGACTACGCCGAGCAGTTGGTGGAAAAGGGCAAGGCCTTCGTTTGCGACCTCACTCCCGAGGAGACCGACGAATACCGCCGCAACGGCAAGGCCTCGCCGTTCCGCGACCGCAGCGTGGAGGAAAATCTGAATCTCTTTCAGCGCATGAAAGCCGGTGAATTCCCCGACGGCTCCCGCGTGCTGCGCGCCAAGATCACCGTGGACGCCCCGAACATCTGGCTGCGCGACCCGCTGCTCTTCCGCATCAAGAAGACCGAGCATCATCACACCGGCGCGAAATGGTGCATCTATCCGATGTATGACTTTGCGCATTGTTTGAGCGATTACATCGAAGGCATCACGCACTCGATTTGCACGCTGGAGTTTGAAGTTCACCGGCCGCTTTACGACTGGATTCTCGAAAGCCTGAACCTGCCGCGCGCCCTGCCGCATCAATACGAGTTCGCGCGCCTCTCGCTCAGCTACACCATCATGAGCAAGCGCAAGCTCATGCAGCTCGTGGACGAAAAGCTCGTCACCGGCTGGGACGATCCCCGGATGCCCACGATATGCGGCATCAGGCGTCGGGGGGTAACAGCGGTCGCCCTCAGGGCGTTTGCCTACAACATCGGCATCACGAAATACAACGGCATCACGGACGTGTCCGTCTTGGAATTTGCCATCCGCGACGACTTGAACAAGCGTTCCCTCCGCCGGCTCGCCGTGCTGCGTCCCATCAAGGTTGTCATCATGAATTATCCCGAAGGCAAGGTCGAGGAGCTCGACGCCGTCAACAATCCCGAGGACGAGAATGCCGGCAAGCGGAAGATTCCGTTCAGCCGCGAACTGTTCATCGAGCGCGACGATTTTGCCGAAGTGCCGCCGCCGAAGTTTTTCCGGTTAAAGCCCGGCGGCGAAGTGCGGTTGAAATACGCCTACATCATCAAGTGCGACGAGGTGGTGAAGGACGCCGCCGGCAACCTCGTGGAGCTGCGCTGCACCGCCGACCTGGACAGCAAAACCGGCGGCGCGACCTCCGCGCGCAAGGTCAAGGGGACGATTCATTGGGTGAGCGCCGCGCACTGCGTGGACGCCGAAGTGCGGCTTTACGACCGGCTCTTTACCGAAGCCGAGCCGGAGAAGGACGGGCGCGATTTCAAGTCCGTCCTCAACCCGCGCTCGCTGGAAGTCATCACCGCCAAGCTGGAGCCGAGCTTGAAGGAGGCGAAGTTTGAGGAACGCTACCAGTTTGAACGGCTGGCGTATTTTGCGTTGGACTTGGATTCCAAGCCCGGCCAGCTCGTCTTCAACCGCACCATCACGCTGAAGGATGCTTGGGCGAAGGAAGCGCACAAGAAATAATTGCTTACACGTTTCACAGGAGTCCCACGGATTTGATGGTTGAGGGGTAAAAAAGTGTTGGCTTGCCGCGTGTGAACCTGCCACAAGGCAGGGGATGAATAAAACCACAACGCACAAGCCAACGCGCAGC
>Ga0316222_1002193_pt1 | contig 21442 bp, 19 predicted proteins | sample TBH18011metaG_FD_206008 | JGI IMG/M metagenome (GOLD analysis project Ga0316222, IMG submission 206008) | Freshwater microbial communities from Trout Bog Lake, Wisconsin, USA - TBH18011 | ecosystem: Environmental > Aquatic > Freshwater > Lake > Hypolimnion/Profundal zone | place: USA: Wisconsin...
CCTTCGAGCATGGCGCGGTCGAAGACGGCGGTGTCATCGACGTTGGTGATCGAAATCTTGCCGGAAATCGTCAAAATCGGCTTGTCGCTGGGCTTGGGCAATGCTGCCAGCGCGGAACGACTTGTCACCGTGCCAGCAGCCACGAGAAGGGCGGCGCTGCGGCCGAAGGCGCGGCGCGTAAGATGGTAGGCAGTCATGTCATCGGTCTCCACAGATTGCGGCCAACTGGGTAAATGTATCTTGCACTGAAAATTTTCGAAGCGATACCGGGTCATTGATCATGTCATTGTTGACTGGGCAACAGCCTCGCCGCTTGCCTGCGGCCTCTGGCGGCGTTATGCAGCCGCACTTTGTTCCGGCGTGGCGCGCCGATTTCCCGCCAAAAGTTTCCCAAGGGTATCCATGTCTCGCATCGTGATGAAGTTCGGTGGCACCTCGGTCGCCGATCTGGACCGTATCCGAAATGTTGCACGCCGTGTAAAGCGCGAGGTTGATGCCGGCAATGAAGTGGCCGTCGTTGTCTCGGCGATGTCGGGCGTGACCAATCAGTTGGTCGGCTACGTCGAGCAGCTCTCCAAGCTGTACGACCCGCGTGAATATGACGCGGTGGTGGCAACGGGTGAGAACGTCACCTCCGGCCTGCTCGCCATTGCGCTGCAGGAATTGGGCGTCAAAGCGCGCTCATGGCAGGGGTGGCAAATTCCGCTGCGCACCGATGACGCTTTCGGCAAGGCCCGCATCGAAGGTGTGGACGGCAATCTGCTGATTGAGCGCATGCAGGCGGGTGAAGTGTCGGTGGTTGCTGGTTTCCAGGGCATCGGCCCGGATAGCCGGATTGCAACCCTTGGCCGTGGCGGCTCGGACACCTCGGCGGTGGCATTGGCGGCGGCCGTGAAGGCGGATCGCTGTGACATCTATACGGATGTCGACGGCGTCTACACCACCGACCCGCGCATTGTGCCGCGTGCACGGAAGCTGCCGCGCATTGCCTATGAAGAAATGCTCGAACTCGCCTCGGTCGGTGCCAAAGTGCTTCAGACACGTTCGGTGGAACTCGCGATGAAAGAGCGCGTGCGGGTTCAGGTGCTTTCCAGTTTTGCAGAAGCAGACGGCGGCGATTTGCCGGGCAGTCTGGTGGTGGATGAGGACGAGATCGTGGAAAAGGAAATCGTGGCGGGCATCGCCTATTCGCGCGACGAAGCGAAAATGACCATCCGCCGGGTGCCGGATCGTCCGGGCATCGCGGCGAGCATTTTTGGGCCGTTATCCGATGCCGGCGTGAACGTGGACATGATCGTGCAGAACACCTCTGCCGATGGCACCACCGACATGACCTTCACCCTCAGCCGCACCGATCTGCCGCGTGCGCAGCTGGTGATGGACGAGAATAAGGAGAAGCTCGGCTACACCGAGATTTTGACGGATTCCAATGTCGCCAAGATCTCCGTCGTGGGCGTGGGCATGCGCAGCCATGCCGGTGTTGCCGCAACGATGTTCAAGACGTTGGCCGCCAAGGGGATCAACATCGAAGTGATCTCGACCTCCGAGATCAAGGTTTCGGTGCTGATCGGTGCCGAATATACGGAACTTGCGGTGCGTGCCCTGCACACCGCCTATGGATTGGACGCAGCCTGATATGACCCCACGTCAGCGCCTCGACGCTCTCTGGTCGCGCGGCACCGAGTTTCTCGGCACCGAATACGCCATTCTCGGTGGCGCGATGAGTTGGGTGAGCGAGCGCAATCTCGTGGCCGCCATTTCCAACGCTGGCGGCTTTGGTGTGATCGCGTGTGGCTCGATGCCGCCCGCCTTGCTCGATGCCGAGATTGCCGCCACCAAGGCGCTGACCAACAAGCCGTTTGGCGTCAACCTGATCACCATGCACCCGCAGTTGCTGGAGCTGATTGCGGTCTGTCATGCGCATCAGGTGACGCATATCGTGCTTGCGGGCGGCATTCCGTCTGGGCCTGCGGTGAAGGCGATCAAGGATGGCGGTGCCAAGCTGGTCTGCTTCGCCCCCGCTTTGGTGCTGGCCAAGCGCTTTGTGCGCACCGGTGTGGATGCGCTGGTGATCGAAGGCTCTGAAGCGGGTGGGCATATCGGTCCGGTGTCGCTGACGGTGCTGGCGCAGGAAATTCTGCCCTACATCAAGGAAGTGCCGGTGTTCGTCGCCGGTGGTCTGGGCCGGGGTGAGGCGGTGCTGTCCTATCTGGAAATGGGCGCTGCTGGCGCGCAGCTGGGCACGCGGTTCGCAGCGACCAAGGAAAGCATCGCGCATCCGAACTTCAAGAAAGCCTTCATCTCCGCCAATGCGCGCAACGCGCAGCCTTCCGTGCAGGTGGACGAGAATTTCCCGGTCATTCCGGTGCGCGGACTGGTCAACGAAGGCACCAAGCGCTTTCTGGCCTATCAGGTTGAGATGATCGCCAGCGTGAATAAGGGCGAGCGCACCAAGGAAGAGGCCCAGCTTCAGATCGAACATTTCTGGGCAGGCGCGCTGCGCCGCTCGGTGATCGAGGGCGATGTGGAGAATGGCTCGGTGATGGCAGGCCAGTCGGTCGGCATGGTCACAAGTGAGCAGAGTGTCGCCGAAGTGATCGCTGAGATCGTCGGCCAGGCCGAAGCAGCCTTGGCAGCCCGCGCGGCCTGATCAGCGCGTTGCCTGTTGCGTGGTGATATCGGGCACGTGACGCGCCATGGCGCTGAACGTGTCGGTGACATTGCGCACAATCTGCACGCCCAGCCAGATCACCACGATCAGCGTGGGCCAAGACAACCAGAACGGCAGACCGTCCGTGCGGCGGTTGAGCATGGTGTGTCTCCCTCGGAACCTGAGAGAAGATTTTGCTCTACCGCGCATAGGAATTCGATTGGTGCGGCGGCCGATCTTTATAGGAAAATTGTAGGGCCGCCCTATGTGTTGCGGCCGAACAATACAAGCGCCGCTCCGATCACACACAGCGCGGCCCCGCTCATATCCCAGCGATCCGGCTTCTGCCCCTCCACCAGCCAGAGCCAGAGCAGGGAGGTGACGATATAAATCCCGCCATAGGCCGCATAAGCTCGCCCGGCGAAGCTTGCCTCCACGCGGGTGAGCAGCACTGCGAACAGCACCAGCGATGCCATCCCCGGCAGCGTCCACCACACCGCCCGGCCCAGCCGCAGCCACGCCCAGAAGGCGAAGCATCCGGCGATTTCGGCCAAGGCGGCGGCGGCGTAGAGGGTGAGGCTGCTCATGTTGTCATGCTATTCCGCCATACGCGAAGTGGGGAGGCATGCTGGTTTATCCCCCGATACGGCGTGGCTGGCGTGTGAAGAAAAATATAAAATGAAAACTTTATTTCAATTCAAATTGTAGTTTATTGTAAATAACAATTTCTATAAACATGCGCTGTAGTTAAAATAAATAATAAATATGTTGCTATGATATTTAAATTTCTCCGATTATAATCTTAACAAGCGTCAGTATTAAATTTTTTATATCGATTTTAGTTTTCAATTTTTTGTGCGGGTGGCTGATATTTGGTTGAGGGTGGCGCTGGATTGTGCATCATGTCGAGAGCGGATTGTGACGTTTTTTGTGCGTTTCGAAAGCTGGAAATGTTTGGAAACGTCGATTGACTGGCCGCGAATCCGCTGAGGCCATAGTTTTGCCGTGACCGCCTGCAACACGAGAACTTATGTCAACACCTCGCCGCCTGCTCGCCCGGCTGCGCAACCTGATGGCGCATCGCGATGCCCAATCCGGGGCAGGCGATCTGCTGGCCTTGGCGCGGCTGGTTGCTGCCGAATTGGTGAGCGAAGTGTGCTCGGTCTACGTCATGCGTGGCGGCGACTCGTTGGAATTGGCGGCAACGGAAGGTCTGCGCCCCGAATCGGTTGGTCGCACCCGGTTGCGTGTCGGTGAGGGGCTTGTTGGGTTGGCGGCGGCGTCTGGTGAGACGCTGAACCTGCCGGATGCGCAGAACCATCCAGCCTTCGCATATCGCCCTGAAACCGGTGAAGATTCCTTCGCCTCGCTGCTGGCCGTGCCGGTGCGCCGGGCTGGGCGGTTGTTGGGCGTGCTGGTGGTGCAGAACCGCGCGCCACGACGCTATGACGCCGAAGAGGTGGATGTTGTTGAGACGGTGGCGATGCTGTTGGCCGAATTGCTCGCCGCCTCTCAGCCGGAGCGCAATGATTCCGGCCTGTCGGCTGCGCTGTCGCGTCGCTTTGCCGCCTCATCCCTTGCACCCGGCATTGCCATCGGACCGGTGATTTTGCCCAGCACCGGACGGGTGCCGCAGCGCCTGCTCGCCGATGATCCGGACCGTGAATTGCAGCGCGTTGAGCAGGCATGGGAGCAGATGCAGCGTGGCATCGACCAGTTGATCAGCGACCAATTGCCGGCCACCCAAGGCAAGAAGGCGGCCGATGCGGCGGCTTCACGCGAAATTCTGGACGCCTATCGCTTGGTGGCGGGCGATGCGGGCTGGCTGAAGCGGGTCAATGAGGCGATTCGCAGTGGTTTGTCGGCTGAGGCGGCTGTCTCGCGCGTGGCGGGCGAATTGCGTGACCGGATGCGGCGCATCACCGATCCGTATTTGCGTGAACGGCTGGCTGATTTGGAAGACATGGCCGGGCGGCTGCTCGATCATCTCAGTGGCGGGGCACCGCAGGACGTGGTGGCTGCCGGATCGATTTTGCTTGTCCGTCGTCTGGGCCCGGCCGAATTGCTGGATTGGCACGCGCGCGGCATTGGCGGTGTGGCCATTGAGGAGGGCAGTGCCAGCGGTCATGCCGCCATTCTTGCCCGCGCCCTTGGTATTCCCGCCATTGGCAGTGCGCGCGGTGTGTTGGAATACGCCAATCCTGGCGATGAGGCGGTGATCGATGCCGATGAGGGCCAGATTTTTCTGCGCCCGGCCCAGGAGTTGAAGCAGGGCTATATCTCTGCCATCGCCGCCCGCAGCGCCCGTCAGGCTGGTTGGGCCTCGCTGCGCGACAAGCCTGCGCTGACGAGTGATGGCACGCGCATTCAGCTGATGCTCAATATCGGCCTCGCGCTGGAGTTGGGCCAGCTTGCCACCACCGGCGCAGACGGCATCGGCTTGTTCCGCACTGAAATTGCCATGCTGGCGCGCGGGGCGGTGGTCGATACACCGGAGCAATCAGCGGTCTATACCCGCGTGTTTGACGATGCCGGCGAAAAGCCAGTCACCTTCCGTACGCTCGATCTGGGGGGCGACAAGTTGCTGCCGGGCAGTCCGGCACCGGAGGAGGAAAATCCGGCGATGGGCTGGCGTTCGCTGCGCATCGGCCTGGATCGCCCGGCGCTGTTGCGGCGTCAGCTGCGTGCGCTGCTGCTGGCGGCGGCGGGCAGGCCGCTTTCGGTGATGTTCCCGATGGTGGCAACGGTTGCCGAATTCCGCGCCGCCAAGGGGCTTTTGCTGGCTGAGGCCGCCCGTGTGCGCCCGGCACCGAGCGTGTTGCGGGTGGGCACGATGCTCGAAATCCCGTCGCTGATGTGGCAATTGCCGAGCCTGTTGAAAGAGGCGGATTTCATCTCCGTCGGCACCAATGATTTGATGCAATTCCTGTTCGCCGCCGACCGTGGCACGCCGCAATTGGCCAACCGCTATGACGTGATTTCCCCGGCGGTGCTCGATCTGCTCGGGCAGTTATATGACCAGGCGAGTGCGGCGGGGGTGGAATTGTCGATTTGTGGCGAGGCGGCGTCGCGGCCATTGGAGGCGATTGCGTTTGCGGGCTTGGGCTATACCTGCCTGTCGATGCCCGCCTCCAGCATTCTGCCGATCAAGGCGATGCTGTCAGATTTGGATTTGACCAAATTCCGCCCCTATCTCGCTTCGCTCCGCCGCACCTCTGGCGGCTCAGCCAGCCTGCGCGAGCCGATTGCCGCGTGGGCGCGGGAGCATGGGGTGCGGTTTTAGCCGGTTGCTGAAAAACTGGATCGGTCGGGCGGGGTCACACCAGCCCGAAATGCACCCCAAGGGCGAACAGCGATGCCATCACGCCCAGGGCACCGCCTGTGTAGCTGAGGAAGCGGCTGCGGGTGACGACTGAGACTGAGGCGAGCACGATGGCGATTTGCAGCGCGCCGGTGGCCACCTCGTATTGATGATCCCGATGCCTGGCATGGTCGCGCAGCTCGGATTCCTCCTTGGCGCGTTCGAGCAATTGCCGACGGCCCTCGCCGCCTTTCGGATCATCGAGCAGACGATCTGCTTCCGCGCGCAATTTGGCCACGCGCTCATGGGCTGCGGCGTCGATGCCGGGAGTGCTGTCGATGGTGTCGGCTGCGGCGATCAGCACGGCGGCGCGGATGTTGCGGGCTTGCAGAAAGGCGTAGGTGTCAGACACCGTGACATGGCCGGTGATATAGGCGCTGGACGCCGCCTTCTCGCCCATTTCCGCCAGCGCCAGGCAGGCGGCCAAGGCGGCGATGACCACGGCCATTTGGCGCGGGTGGCGCTCGGGGTGGACGGAGCCATGGCCATGGCCATGATCGCCGGATTCATGCGCCGCGTGCGCTGCATGTGCCGCGTGATGCGCGTGTTCCAGACCTTCCTGTGCGTGCTCCATTCCCACCGACATCCCGCACCCCATCTGCCACGATTGCGAACTCGTTGCAGTGCAATACTATAGCCCGCCCTGTAAGGCGAGGTTTGCGGTATGGGATTGTCGTGAAAGCCTAAGATGGTGGGCGCGACAGGGATTGAACCTGTGACCACTCGCGTGTGAAGCGAGTGCTCTACCGCTGAGCTACGCGCCCATCTTAGGGAGCGGCGTGATAGGCCGGGAGGGATAAGGTGTCAAGCACCCGAATTCACTTCTAGCCCCGCCAGGATGCGAAAACCTGTTTCATCGACGGTGGCGATGCCAAGCTCCGCCGCCTTCTTGGCCTTTGAGCCCGCATCGGTGCCGAGGACGACCAGATCTGTCTTTTTCGACACGCTGTCCGTCACTTTGGCACCCAACCGCTCGGCAATGGCTTTGGCTTCCGGGCGGGCGAGTGTGGCCAGACCGCCGGTGAAGACGATGGTTTTACCGGCCAGCGGCGAATCGGAGATTGCTTCGGGTTCGGCATCCTTGATCGTCAGCAGGCCGGTCAATTCGTCCACGCGGGTGCGATTGCTGGCGACGGCGAAGAAATCGGCAAGCTCGGTGGCGATGGCGGGGCCGATGCGCAGGATATTGCCCAACGCCTCGCGCGCCTCGGAGCCGATCTGCACGGCGAGTTCCATCTGCGCGCGCCAATGGGCGACGCTGCCATAATGCCGGGCGAGGAGCTTGGCGTTCGCCTCGCCGATACGCCGGATGCCCAGCGCGTAGATAAACCGCTCCAGCGCGATTGTGCGGCGTTGTGCGATGGCGGTGATCAGGTTGCGCGCCGACAATTCGCCCCAGCCTTCGCGCCCGATGATTTGGTCCTCGCGCAGGCGGAAGATATCGGCGGGGGTGGCGATCAGCTTATCGGCGAAAAACTCGCGCACGGTCTTCTCGCCCAAGCCCTCGATGTCGAACGCACCACGGGAGGCGAAATGGATCAGATGCTCCTCGGCCTGCGCCGGGCAGACCAGCCCACCGGTGCAGCGCCGCACCACCTCACCCGCCGGGCGATGGGCGGGGGAGCCGCAGACCGGGCAGGTGTCGAGTGGCACGAAGGGCGTGCTGTCCGGTCGATGGTCGCCGATGCGGGCGACGATTTGCGGGATGACATCGCCCGCGCGCTGCACTTCAACCACATCGCCCTCTCGCACATCGAGTCGGGCGATTTCGTCTTCGTTGTGCAACGTGGCGCGCGCGACGAGCACGCCGCCGACGCCGACCGGGGTGAGCCAGGCAACCGGGGTGAGGGCGCCGGTGCGGCCCACCTGGATGTCGATTTTTTCCAGAATGGTGGTGGCGCGCTCGGCGGGGAATTTCCAAGCAATCGCCCAACGCGGCGCACGACCGACGAAGCCGAGGCGGGCTTGCAGATCGAGCGCGTCGATCTTGTAGACGACGCCATCAATGTCATAGGGCAGCCCGGCGCGTTCCGTGCCGACGCGGCTCTGAAAGGCGATGGCGGCGTCGGTGTTCGGCAATTGGGTGGAGAGGTCGTTGACGTCAAACCCCCAACCGCGCAGGCGCTCCAGGTAGCTGTGATGGGTGGTGGCCACTGGCTCGCTGCTCTCGCCCATCGCATAGGCGAATAGCCGCAACGGGCGGGAGGCTGTCACGCTGGCATCCAACTGGCGCAGCGATCCGGCGGCGGCGTTGCGCGGGTTGGCGAAGATTTTCTGATTGGCGGCTTCCTGGGCGACGTTGAGCGCCAGGAAGGCCTGCTTGTCCATGAAGACTTCGCCACGGATTTCGATCCGGGCCGGAGCCGGGCCGCGCAGGGTTTGCGGGATGGCGGGGATGGCGCGGATATTGGCCGTCACATCCTCCCCCTCGCTGCCATCACCACGGGTGGCGGCGAAGGCGAGGTGGCCGTCGATATAGGTCAGTGAGATCGACAGGCCATCAATCTTCGGCTCACCGACAAAGGCGAAGGGCTGGGTGGTGCCGAGGAAGCGTTGGGCGCGCTCGACGAAATCGGTGAAGTCTTCCGGCGCGAAGGCATTGTCGAGCGAGAGCATCGGCACGACGTGGCGGATTTTGGCAAAGCCGCTGGCGGGGGCTGATCCCACGCGATGGCTGGGCGAATCGGTGCGCACCAGATCGGGGAAGGCGGCCTCGATAGCCGCGTTGCGACGGCGTAGCGCGTCATACTCCGCGTCGGTGACGAGGGGCGCGTCTTGCTCGTGATAAGCGCGGTCATATTCGGCCAGCTGAGCGGCCAGACGGGTGAGTTCAACGGCAGCCTCAATCGGCGTGCCCGGCAGGGCGTCGCTCATACCGCGCTCAGCAGACTGGCAGCCGCCGCGCGGGCGGCGTCGGTGACGGTTTCACCTGCGAGCATGCGGGCAATCTCCTCCTGCCGTTCAGCGCCGTGCAAGACGTCCACACGGGTCTCGGCGTGGCCGGCATGCGCCAGCTTCGCCACCCGCCAATGCGTGGCCCCTCGGGCGGCGACCTGCGGCGAATGGGTGACGAGCAGCACCTGCACGCTTTCCGCCACCTTCGCCAGACGGTCGCCAACGGCTGCCGCCGTGGCACCGCCAATGCCGCTATCGACTTCATCGAACACCAAAGTGGGGACGGGCGAGCCACCGGCCAGCACCACTTTCAGGGCCAACAGCAGACGCGACAATTCACCGCCTGAGGCAATCTTGCCGAGCGGGCCGGGCGTCTGGCCGGGGTTGGTGGCGATCAGGAAGCGCACATTATCAGCCCCGGTGGCGGACCAGCCCGATTCGGCCACCGGATCGACGGCGACGACGAAGCGGGCGCGTTCCAGCTTCAGCGGCGGCAATTCGGCGGCAATCGCTTGCTCCAGCCGATGCGCGGCCTCGGCGCGGGCGGCGGAGAGGTTGCGGCTGCTGGACAGATAGGCGGTGCGGGCGTCGTCGGTGGCACGGATGAGGGCAGCCACATGGGCCGTGCCGGTTTCCAGCGTGGTGAGGCGATGGCGGAAATTGTCGAGCAGGGCAGGCAGATCGCCCACCTGCACATTGTGTTTACGCGCCGAAGCCCGCAGCGCGAACAGCCGTTCTTCGGCCAGTTCGAGCAAACGCGGATCGGCCTCGATATCGGCGGCCAGACGGGCGAGCAGATTTTCGGCCTCCGCCAATGCCTCTTCCGCACGTTCAAGGGCGGCCTGGGCCGGGGCGGCCTCACTCGCTTCACCTGAGCCGAGACGCTGCAACGCCCGGCTGGCGGCGCGCAAGGCGGCGGCTGGGCCTGCGGAGCGGCGGTCGCGCGGGGTGAGTTCAGACAAGGCCGACGCCACTGCCTCCGCCCGTCGCTCGCCCTGTTGCAGGCGTTGGCGTTGTTCGGCGAGGGCGTCTTCTTCACCGGGGATTGGGGCGAGGGTGGCGAGTTCGTCGGTGGCGTGACGCAGCCATTCCTCATCGCGCTGGGCGGCCTCAATGGCGGCCTCGGCGGCAATCAGGGCGGCCTGTGCCGTGCGCCATGCTTTGAAATCGGCGGCAACTTGGCCGCGCAAATCGGGTTTGACGCCGGTGGCATCAAGAAGGGCTGTGTGCCCAGCCGGATCGGCGAGGCCCATCTGGTCGCCCTGGCCCTGCACCTCGACCAGCAATGCGCCGAGGCGCTTGAGCAAGGCCGCGCTGATCGGGTGATCGTTGACGAAGGCCCGCGAGCGGCCATCACGCCCGACCACGCGGCGGAGCACGATTTCATCCTCGGCGGGAATATCCTGCTCGGCGAGCAGCGCGAAGGCAGGATGGCCGGCGGGTGGTTGGAAGATGGCCGCCACACTTGCCTGCTCGGCCCCGGCACGCACCAAGCCCTGCTCGCTGCGTGCGCCCAGAGCGAGGCCGAGCGAGTCGAGCAAGATCGACTTGCCCGCCCCGGTCTCACCGGTGAGCACGGTGAGACCGCCAGCGAGGCTGAGATCGAGCCGTTCGATCAGCACCACATCGCGGATCGAGAGTGCTGCCAGCACGGGCCGTTCAGAAGATCGAAAGGACGTTGCGGCTGAACCAGCCCGGCTGCTCCGACGGGTTGCCCGCGGAACCCACCGCCGAAGCCTGACCGGCGGCAACAAGTTGGTCGTAGCTGTCCTTATACCACTCGCTGCCCGGATAATTATGGCCGAGCACGGCAGCGGTCTTGCGGGCTTCTTCCGGCAGGCCGAGCAGCAGGTAGATTTCCGTCAGACGTTGCAGGGCTTCCGGCACGTGATTGGTGGTCTGATAATCGTCCACCACACGCTGGAAACGGCCCAAGGCCGCGGTGTAGAGCTTCTGATGCTCATAATAGCGACCGATTTCCATCTCCTTGCCGGCCAGATGGTCGCGGGCAAGATCGATCTTCAGCTTCGAGTCGCGGGCATAGGGGCTATCTGGGAAGCGGTTGACCACATCCTGCAAGGCACCCATCGCATCCTGCGTTGTCTTCTGATCGCGCTGGATGTCGGCGATCTGTTCGTAATAGCACAGAGCGCGCAGGTAATAGACATACGCGATGTCGCGGTTGACTGGATGGAGCTGAATGAAGCGATCCAGAATTGGCAATGCCTCAGCATACTCATTGCGCATATATGCCGAGTATCCCTGCATCAGCTGGGCATTCGTGGCATAGGACGAGTAAGGATAGGCCTGCTCAAGACTTTTGAATGTCTTGCCAGCGGTGGTATAATTTTTAGTATTCATCTGGTCGATGCCAGTTGAATACAATGTGTCCACCGGGATCGTCGATGGGTCAGGAGCCTTCTCCTGGGCCTCGAACAGCGAGCAGCCGGTCAAGGCAAAGACGATCATAAGCGGGGCCGCAAGGCGGGAAAGAAGCACGTCGGTCACCAATCGCTGGTTGGAGCCGCGTCTATAGCACAGCGCGGCGTGAGGCGAAGAGGGCGGGGCGAAATCTCCCACACGGTATCACACCGCGCAGTAGCGTTCTTTGATCTCTTCATTGGCCAAAAGGGCGTGTGCGGAGTCAACATGCACGATCTCGCCCTGGTCCATGATGTAGGCGCGGTCTGCAATGCCCAGTGCCAGTTCGACATTTTGCTCCACCAACAGGATCGTGGTGCCCCGGTCGCGCAATTTGGCGAAGAGTTCGAACATTTCATCGACCAGCACCGGCATGATGCCTTCCGACGGCTCATCGAGCATCAGCAATTTGGGGTGCGAGACCAGCGCGCGGGCGATGGCGAGCATTTGCTGCTCACCGCCGGACATGGTGATCGCGTCCTGATCGAGTCGCTCGGCCAGACGCGGGAAAGTCTCGGCAATCTCGGCGATCACATGCGCCTCTGAGGCCGAATGATGCGAGGCGAGCAGACCGAGGCGGAGATTGTCGCGCACTGACATCCCCGGCACGATCCGCCGCTCCTCCGGCACGTAGCCCAAGCCCAGCCCGTTGCGCTTATGGGTGGGCAGTTTCAGCACGTCCTGACCATCGAAGATCACCCGCCCATCGGCGCGCCCGGTCAGCCCCATGATGGCGCGCAAGGTGGTGGTTTTGCCAGCACCGTTGCGACCGATCAGGCAGACGAGTTCGCCCCGGCGGACCTCCAGATCGATGCCTTGCAGAATATGGCTGCGGCCATACCAAGCCTGGAGCTTTTCAACCTTCAGCATCCGTCAATGCTCCCGCTGGCCGAGATAGACGCGCTTGACGGTATCGTTGTGGCGAATTTCGTCAGGCGTGCCCTCGGCGAGCAATTCGCCGTGATGCAGCACCAGCAGCCGGTCGGAAATGCCCATCACCAGCTTCATCTTATGTTCCACCAACACCACTGTGCGCTCGCTGGCGAGTTTGAGGATCAGATCCATCATCGCCTTGGTCTCTTCCGGCGACATCCCCGCCGTGGGCTCATCGAGCAGCAACAGGCGCGGATTGGCCGCCAACGCCATCGCGATTTCCAGCGCCCGCTGTTCGCCATGCGCCATCGTGCCGGCCGCGCGGAGACGGCGATCGGTCAGGCCCACGGTTTCCAGCAGGGCGTCGGCCTTGTCGGCCAATTCCGGCAGGGAGCTGCGCGGCTTCCAGATTTGATAGCGCGATGCCAGCGCCTGCAACGCCACGCGCACGTTTTCATGCACCGGCAATTGCGGGAAGACATTGGTGATCTGAAAGGATTTGGCGATGCCGAGGGCTGCGAATTTGTGCTGCGGCGTGCCGGTGATGTCGCGGCCTTCGAACACAATGCGGCCCTCGCTGGGAGGGAAGGCACCAGAGAGCAGATTGAAGAACGTGCTTTTGCCCGCACCGTTCGGCCCGATGATTGAGGTGAGTTTGCCGCGCTGGAAATCCACGCTGATGCCGTAGAGAGCCCGAAACGCGCCGAAGGTTCGGCCAACGCTCTGGGCGGAGAGGATCACGTCGCTCATCGGCCACGCCCCATCAAAATCGTGCCCCAGATGCCGCGCGGGAAGAACAGCACGCAGGCGACAAAGGCAGCACCGACGAAGATCTGCCAATGCACCGTCCACAGCGAGACGAGGTTTTCCAGCAGCAGAAACACACCCGCCCCCACAAACGGCCCAAAGAACGTGCCCATGCCGCCGAGGAGGGACATCATCACCACCAGGCCGGAATTGGAAATCGCCAGCGTCTCCAGCGGCACGATGGACAGATGCAGCGCCTGCAACGCACCGGCCAATCCGCAGAAACCGCCGGAGAGGATGAAGGCGAGATAACGCACCATCCGCACATTATAGCCGCAGGCGCGTGCGCGTGCCTCGTTCTCACGCACCGCTTCCAGCACCGCGCCAAAGGGCGAGGCGAGGATGCGGGAGAGCACGAACAGCGCCACTGCCACAAAGAACGCCACCACGTAATAGCGCGTCAGCGGATCGACGAAATTGAGGGTAAAGCCCGGCAATTGGATCGTGTTGAGGTCCACGCCGCGCAACCCGTTCTCACCGCCGGTGAGGTCGGTGGCCTGATCGGCGAGGAAATACAGACATTGCGCCAGTGCCAGCGTGACCATCGCGAAATAGATGCCGCGGGTGCGGATGGCGAATGCCCCGATGGTTGCTGCAATCAGCATCCCCGCCAGCACCGAGCCGATGATGCCGACATACCAAGGCAGGCCGAGCTTGAGCATCACCAAGCCGCAGGCATAAGCCCCACCGCCAAAGAGTGCCGCATGGCCGAAGCTGAGCAGGCCGAGGGTTCCGAACAGCATGTTGAAGCCGAGCGCGAACAGCCCATAGATCAGGATGTTCACGGCGATTGCCTTGAACGGCATCAACAGCGGGAAGATGACCAGAAACGCGATGGCGAGGATGACGCGGTGCTGTTTGCAGCGCGCGACGAGGTGCGGGTTCAACATCAGCTCATCAACCCCGCCCGTCCGAAGAAGCCTTGCGGTCGGATCAGCAGCACAATGGCCATCAGCGCAAAGATCGCCACCTGTGCGAATTCCGGTGCGAACAGCGAGGTCATCGCCACCACCACCCCCACCAACAGCCCGGCCACCACAGCCCCCACCAACGAGCCCATACCGCCGACGACGGTGACAACGAAGGCCTCGGCCAAAATCGAACTGCCCATTTCCGGGCTCGCTCCCTGCAACGGCGCGGCGAGCAGACCGGCGAGGGCCGCAAGCCCCGTGCCGATGCCGAACACCACCAACCAGACGCGCGCGACGTCGATGCCCAAAATACGCACAATCTGCGGATCACGGGCGCCTGCGCGGATGATCAGGCCATAGGGCGTGCGTTCCAGGAACAGCCACAATGCCACGATCACCACAATTGCCACGGCGATGACGAACAGGCGATAGGTGGGGAAATAGCCGATGATGATGTCGGAGGCACCTTGCAGCGCATCGGGTGTGTCAAACGGCAGGCCTTGGGTGCCGAACAGAATGCGCACCATCTCGATCATGATGTAGGACAGCCCGAAGGTGAGCAGCAGCGGATAATCGATGCCGCGTCCGTAGAGATGGCGGATCAGAAAGCGTTCACAGAGCAGCCCAAGACTGCCGACCAGCAAGGGCGCAAACAGCAGGCAGAACCAGAAATTGACGCCGATGCTGAGCAAGAACACCCCCGCATAGGCACCAAGCATATAGAACGCTCCGTGGGCGAAATTCACCACGGTCAGCATGCCGAACAGCAACGACATGCCCAAGGCCAACAGCACATAGATCGCGCCGAGAGCCAGGCCGGTGAAGAGCTGCAAGGCGAGCAGGTCGGGGGTAATGCCGTCCAAGATGGGCTTCCTTAAAATGGTCCGTAGGGCGGAAAAGGCGAAGCCGTCATCCGCCGCTCTTCGGCGAGATCCGGCAATGGCGGATGACGCTTCGCTTTTCCGCCCTACGGGGCACGATCAGACGTGCCCTTCGTCCTTGCAGCTGACGAGATTGTCGGCATTGGCCGCGTCGGTGGAGATCACGTTGAACACGTCGTTCGGATTCGCACCCGCCGCCTTGCTCTCGATGATGAACACCGGCTGCACCGCCTGATGATCACAGGCGCGGATTTCCTGCGGGCCTTTGTAGAAATCGTATTTCAGGCCTTCGAGGGCGGCGATCACCTTCGCCGTATCGGTGCCACCGGCACGCCGCGCCCCTTCGAGCAGCGCCCGCACGCCGGCATAGCCCAGCGCGCCATAATCGGACGGCACGCGGCCTTCATTGGCGCGGCGGTAGCGATCATTGAACGCCTTGGCCGAGGGCACGGTGCTCTCAATGCCCCAGTAATAGGAGGTGCCGCCAACCACGCCCTCAAATGCCTTCTCACCGGCGGCCTGACGGGCGGTGTAGAGCAGCACGGGAGCGACGATTTTGGTGGTCTTCTTCAGGCCGAAATCTGTCGCCTGCTTGAGCGAGATCTGCTGATCACGGCCAAAATTGACGATCACCAGAATATCCGGCTTCAGCGACTGAATGCGCGGCAGCAGTGTGGAGAAGTCGGTGGCACCCAGCGGGTGGCGCAGATCGGCGAGCACTTCGATGCCCATTTTTTCGCCGACGGCTTTGAAGCCTGCAACCATCTCATGCCCATAGGCATAGTCGGCTTGCAGGAAGACGACCTTTTTGCCGTATTTGCCGAACGCATAGCGACCCACGGCGCCGGCCGTCAGATGCGGGGTCATGCCTTCGTGGAAGGTGGTTTTGGACCAATCGGGCAGGGCGGCAATCTGGTCGGATTGCGAAATGGAATTGTAAATCACGCCGCGCTGTTTGGCGACGTTGTTGACGGCCAATTGCACGGCGGCGGAGAGCGAGCCGCAGATGAAATTCGCACCGTCTTTCTCGATCAACTCGATGGTGCGGGTGGCCGCTTCACCGGGATCGAGCTTGTCGTCGCGCACCAGCAACTCGGCTTTTTTGCCGTTGAGGCCTCCGGCTTCGTTGAATTCGGCGATGGCAATCTGCGCGCAGGCCACCTGATCCTTCGCCTCGGTGCCATAAGGCCCGGTGAGCGGGACGGGGAAGCCGATCTTGATGGTGTCTGCACTCTGCGCCCGAACAATGCTCGGCATCGCCAGCAATGCGCTGGCGGCGAGCAGGGTGCGGCGGCTCACTGCTGCTTTCTTTGTCATTTCCATTTTTCGTTCCCCTCTGCGTGGGTTTGATTATCGTTTGATAGCAAAATTTCAGCCACGCGCAACCGGGATCAGACAGGAATTTCACGTCGAGCGCTAGAAGTAGGTATCAACGCGCCACCAGTCGGAGAATGCACAGCGCTCACGCGGCGTTTGTGGCCTCACTCACCCCAAAATAGAGGCCGCATAGCTTCCGCCATGCAGCCAGTTTCAAATGATGCGATCCGAGATCAGCCGCCGCGCGCGACTCGCAGGGCGGAGCGGACGAAGCCGTTCGAGCCCCGGCGCAGGGCAGTGCGATTTATCTTGAGTTATTCCAACTAACGTGTCTTTGGTTAGATATGCAGTCAATCGTACCCTTGTCCCCGTATCAGACCCTGCCCTTGGTGCTCCGCGCATTGCGCGGTGCGGTGGGCGGTTGGGGCGTGCGTGGATTGTTGGGCCAGTTGTTGATGATGTTGCTGTATCGACGGTTGGGCGAAATCTGCGGAAAATTCGAACGGTTGGTGGCGCGGTTTCAGGCAAAGCGGCTCTGGCAGCGCGCGCCTGGGGTGCGGTCTGGTGCGCGTTCAGTGGGCAAGACGGGTGCGCGGATTTGGCCGGGCCGGTTTGGCTGGCTGGTGCGTGCTGCCTCATATCAAGCGGCCGGGTATGGCGCGCAAGTGCGGGAAGTTTTGGGGCAGCCAGAGATGGTCGAGCTGCTGAAGGCATCACCGCAGGCGGTGCGCATTCTGCGCCCGGTGTGTCGGATGTTGGCGATAGAGACTGCGCTGCTGCGGCCCGGGATGGTGGTGCCGGAACCGGTGGTGCGGGTGGCAAAACCACGGCTGCGCAAACCGCGCACGCCGATTGATTTCGGTCGGATTCCGCTGCCAAGGGGCGTGCTGACGGCGGCGCGGCGTCGGCGATTTTGCATGAGTGAATGAGGTTGGGCGAAGAGAGGCGCGCTAATTGTTCCGGTGTGTGGTCAAAAAACATCGTCATGGCAAGCGCAGCGCAGCACTCCATCGCTGAGTTGCGGCATGCGCAATGGATTGCTGCGCGGCGCTTGCCATGACGGTTTGGAGGGGCTCACACCCGCCCCAAGGCCTGCAACACCAGTTCCGGCGTGAGCGGAATCTCGGTGATCACCACGCCGAACGGCGAGAGTGCGTCATTGACAGCGTTGGCTACGCAGGCCGCAGCCCCCGCCGTTCCTGCCTCACCGGCACCTTTCGCCCCAATCGCACTTTCGGCGGTGGGGGTGATGACGTGGCCGACTGCGATATCCGGCATCTCGCCCGCCATCGGCACCAGATAATCGGCCATGTTGGCGTTGATCATCTGGCCTTGGTCGTCATAGCGACACTGCTCGAACAACGCCGCCCCCAGACCCTGCACCACACCGCCGCGCACCTGTTCATCGACGAGCAACGGATTGATCGGCTGGCCGCAATCTTCCACCACCCAATGATGGAGCAGGCGGATGAAGCCGGTTTCGGTATCGACTTCCAGATAGGAGGCCTGAATGCCGTTGGTGAAGGCGAAGCCGTAATCGCGCGGCACGTAATGGCGGGTGGCCATCAACTCGGTTTGCATGTCGCGCGGCAGAGTGTCCGGGCGGAAATAGGCGATGCGGGCGAGTTCGGACAGGTCCAGCCTTGCGCGCCCATCGGCGGCATCGACCACCACGCCCTGTCGGATATCGAGATGTTCGGGGGTGGATTGCAAAATGGCGGCGGCGACGGTGAGGATATTGTCGCGCAATGCCCGCCCGGCCTGAAACGCTGCCTCGCCGCCAATGCCCGCCCCGCGTGAGGCCCAGGTGCCGCCGCCATAGGGGGTGTTGTCGGTGTCGCCGAGAATGACGCGCACACGCTCAATCGGCACGCCGATGGCCGTCGCCGTCACCTGCGCGATGATGGCGGCACTGCCTTGGCCTTGCTCGGTGATGGAGGATTGCACCGTGACGGCACCGGTGGCATCCAGCTTTACCGTCGCCCCATCCTGCGAGGAAATCCGCGCGCCGCCGACGCCGTAGAAGGCGGGGCCGGGATTGGTGATTTCGATAAAGCTGGCGAAACCGATGCCGCGATGCACGCCGCGCGCGCGGGCCTCGGCCTGATCTTTGCGCAGCCTCGGCAGGTCCATCATCGCCAGCAGCTTATCGAGCGAGGCGTGATGGGAGAGCCCCTCGAACTTGATGCCGGAGGCGGCGGTGCAGGGATAGGCATCGTCGGCGTAGAGGTTGCGGCGGCGGAGTTCCACCACGTCCATCCCAATGGCGCGGGCGGCCAGATCGACCAGACCTTCGGTGACGGAACAGGCAATCGGGTGGCCGACGGCGCGGTATTGCGAGGTGGGGGTTTTGTTCTGGAACACCACACGGGCGCGAGCGCGATAGTTCGGCACGGCGTAATTGCCGCCGACGAGATTGACCACCTGATTGGCTTCCACCGCCGAGGTGCGCGGATAGACCGAGAACGGGCCGATGCCGGTGATGTCGTCGATGTCGAAAAAGGTGATGCGGCCCTCGTTCGTCACGCCAATCCGGCCATCGACGACGTGATCGCGGGCGTGGATGTCGGAGACGAAGCTTTCCAGTCGGTCGGCGAAGAATTTCACCGGGCGGCCCATCAACTTCGCCAGGGCGGCGACGGCCATGTCTTCGGCATAGACATGCACCTTGATGCCGAAGCTGCCGCCGACATCATGGGTGAGCACGCGCACTTGTTGCTCCTCGATGGCGAGGTGCTTGGCGATGATGTTCTGCATCATGTGCGGCGCTTGGGAGCCGAGATGCACGGTCAGTCGCTGCTCGGCGCGGTTCCAGTCGGCGACGATGGAGCGGGCTTCGAGGGTGACGCCGGTGTGGCGGCCGAAGACGAAGCGTTGGGCGATGACGTGATCGCTGGAAGCTGCGGCGGCATCGACATCGCCCGCATCGAGTTTGCGTTCGAAGGCGATGTTGTCGCCAAGGTCGGCATGGATCGGCACCGCCCCCAATGCGGCGGCGGCGAAGGCGTCCACCACCGGGGCGAGTTCGGTGTAGTCCACGTAGATGCGTTCGGCGGCGTCTTCCGCCTCAGCGCGGGTGCGGGCGAGGATGGCGACCACGGGTTCGCCCTGCCAGCAGGCGCGGTCCACGGCGAGGGCGTGTTGTGGGGCGGATTTCAGGCCTTTGAGATGGCCGAGCACGCCGATCCAGGGCGAACAGATTTCCGCCAATTCCCGCCCGGTGACGATGCGCGCCACGCCGGGCATTTTGGCCGCCTCGCTGCTGTCGATGCTGACAATCTCGGCATGCGCATAGGGGCTGCGCAGGAAGACGACATGCAGCATGCGCGGCAGGCTGAGGTCGGAGACGTATTCGCCACGCCCTTGCGTCAGCCGTGCAAGGTTGGGACGCGGCATGGCGCGGCCAATGTAGGAGTTCGGCAGATCGACGGGAGAGAGGCTCATTGTGCGGCCTCCCGCTGCTTGGCGGTGGTTTCCACGGCGTCCACGATGGCGTGGTAGCCGGTGCAGCGGCAGTAATTGCCGGACAGATGCTCGCGGATTTCTTCGCGGCTCGGCACGCCGCCGTGACGGAGCAGGTCTTGTGCGGCGATCAGCATTCCGGGGGTACAGAAGCCGCATTGCAGCGCGTTGCGGTCGATGAAAGCCTGTTGCAAATCGGCGATTTCGCCGGTGTCGGAGATGCCTTCAATGGTCTCCACGTTACCGCCATCGGCTTGGACGGCGAGCACGAGGCAGCCACGCACGATCTCGCCGTCCAGCCGCACCGTGCAGGCACCGCAGACGCCGTGTTCACAGCCGAGATGGGCACCGGTGAGGCCGAGTTCTTCGCGCAGGAAATCCACCAGATGGGTGCGCGGTAGCACGTTTGCGGTGATGGCCTCGCCGTTTACGGTGAGGGAGATCTCAGTCATGCGGCGATTCCGGATGGGGTGAGCAACGGGCCTGCCACACGGCGCAACAGCACGCGGGCGAGCGTCAGGCGGGTGGCGGCGTTGGCTTGCAGATCGTCATGCGGGTCCAATTCCTGCGCCAACATCTCGGCAGCGCGCGTGAAATCGGGCTGTGCGCCGAGCAAGGCCGCGGCGGCGTTCGGGGTGAGGGTGGCTTTGCTGCCGATGGAGAACCAGGCGAGGCGCAACGCGCTCAATCCGTTCGCGCCGCGCAAACCTTGGGCGGCGAGGCCGACGATGGCGTAGTCGCCGCTGCGGCGGGTGAGTTCCTGGAAGCCATGCACGGCATTGGCGGCGGCGAGTGGCACTTCGATGGCGGTGAGGATTTCGTCCGGGGCCAGCGTGGTGCCGAACAATCCGGTGAAGAAATCCGTAGCCTTTTCCCGCCGCTCACCGCCGGGGCCAATGATGACGAGGGTGGCGTCGAGCGCCAACGCGCAGGCGGGCAGTTCGGCGGCGGGGTCGGCATTGGCCAGACTGCCGCCGATGGTGCCGCGCGAGCGGATGGCGGCGTGGGCGACGTGGTGAATGGCGGCGGCAAGCAAGGGGGCGTGCGTGGCAATCTCCGGCGACGTCATTGTCTCGGCGTGGCGGGTGAGGGCGCCGATGCGCAGCACGCCGCCATGCACGGCTATGCCACGCAATTCCGGCAGGCGTCCGATGTCGATCAGATGCGAGGGCTGCGACAGGCGCAGATTGAGGGAGGCGAGCAGGCTTTGACCGCCTGCAATCAGCTTGGCCTCCGGGTGCTGACCCAGCAGGGCAATGGCCTCGATGACGCTCGTGGGGCGAAGATATTCGAACGCCGGCGCTTTCACCCGCTTCCCTCCTGCTTATTTATCAAGCTAAAATTTGGGCAAAACCGGCCCACGTCAAGCGGGGCTGGAAAATGAACCCAAATGGGGAGCTGACCAATGGCGATTACCCGCCTGGACCATTATTCGATCCGCACCACCGATCTGGACTCAACGCGGAAATTCTACACCGAGGTGTTGGGTTTCGAGGTTGGCCCGCGCCCGGAATTCCCGTTCCCCGGCGTGTGGCTCTACAATAATGGCCTTGCGGTGGTGCATGTGATCGGCATTGATCCGAATGATAGCTCGGGCCTGATGGAGTATCTCGGCGGGCGTGAGCAGATCGGCAAGGGCTCCGGCATGGTGGATCACGTTGCGTTCTACGCCGACGACATCAACGCCATCCGCGCCCGCATCGTCTCCACCGGAGCGGAGTTCCGGGAACGTCAGGTGCCAGCACTCAATCTGGCGCAGATCTTCGTGGAAGACCCGAGCGGGATTGTGGTGGAGTTGAACTTCAACACGTAAGGTGCTGCGGGTGATTATTCGATCACCCGCAGCACCTTCTGCAAACACCGT
>Ga0316222_1002196_pt1 | contig 21428 bp, 22 predicted proteins | sample TBH18011metaG_FD_206008 | JGI IMG/M metagenome (GOLD analysis project Ga0316222, IMG submission 206008) | Freshwater microbial communities from Trout Bog Lake, Wisconsin, USA - TBH18011 | ecosystem: Environmental > Aquatic > Freshwater > Lake > Hypolimnion/Profundal zone | place: USA: Wisconsin...
CAAGCTGGTCAACAACTGGCCCAACAGCCGCATCTCCGAGCTGACCCCTTGGGCTTGGGCTGCCAAAATCCCAGCCTGAAAGTCAACGCCCAGCATCAAGGGTGAAGCCGGACCGCTTACCACTCTCTCACCGTATGCAGCAATAGGCGGCTTTTTCGCATTCGTAGGTGTCGTGGTATTCGTTTTTGCTAGGAGTCTGACCCGAAACTTACCCGGACAATCGGGGGACACATTGCCAATTGGCCGATAGGCGCGGCGGCCCGCCAGAGGTGAGTGCTATCTTAGGACGCCGGTTTGGCCGTCAGGTCGATACCAAGGGCTTTCATCACCGCCATGGTGGTCTTGAGAGTTGGATTGCCTCTCTCGCTGAAGGAGCGATAAAGCTGTTCGCGCGACAGTCCGGTTTCTTTCGCGATCGCAGCCATTCCTCGGACGCGGGCAACGACCCCTAGCGCGTGGGCAATGTAACCCGCATCGCCGGACTCGAACGCGTCGGCCATGAAAGCCGAAACGGCCTTATCCGAGGTCAATAGTTCGGCGGGGTCGAAAGTCGTCAGTTTCTCGGTCATGGTCATTCGCTCCATTCAGCCGCAAGGCGTTTCGCTCTCTCGGCGTCACGGGCTTGGGAACCTTTGTCGCCACCACACAATAGGACGATGATCGTCGTGCCTCGCCGCTGGAAATAGACCCGGTATCCTGGGCCGTAATGAATTCCCAGTTCGCTAATGCCGTTGCCAACGGGTTCGGCGTCGCCAGCCAAGCCATAGGCCAGTCTGTCAAGGCGAGCGGCCACCAAAGCGCGGGCACGCTCATCGTGCAACTTCGTCCACCATTTCCGAAAGGTCTCGGTTTGCTTTAGGTCGATCATGCCTTTATGTAGTTTAAAAACTACAGGCGGTCAACCCCGCAAAATTGATGGCCGTGAAGAAAGCCGACGTATTGCTTACCATCCACGCCCGCTCTGCTGTCGCATAACGGCCAGTATGGCGCCAAGTCGCGGCGGGGTCAGAGCGACCGCCGGGCTGGGAGGACTTCCGGGCGGCAGTATAGCCGACCCCGGATGGGGCGGCGTAGCATGGGCGATTACTGCCGCCCGATCCACCGCGAAGCCGTCACCGATCAACCGCCGTTCGTGTTTGCGGACACGGAACGGTTTCGGCCCAGGCTCTAAATTCCGGCGATCCGCTCGAATTCGGCCGCCGCGTGATCCCAGCGCCAGGCCCGTTGCCGGGCGAGGCTGGCCTGGTGGAAGCGCCGCCACAGCTCGTCGTCGCTCAGCAGGCGGATGGCGGCGTCGGCGAAGGCGTCGGCGCCCTTGACGCAGGTGCCGGTCTCGCCCTCGATCACCCGCTCCGTCATGCAGGCGATGTCCTCCAGCACCACCGGCAGGCCCATGGCCTGGGCCTCGGCCACCGCCGAGCAGAAGGTCTCGCCCATGTCGCCGCGATAGAGCAGGACCCGGGCCTGGGCCAGTTCCTCCACCAGCCGGCCCTTGGGAACAGGACCGCGCAGGATGACGCCCTGAGGCGCCATGGCCTGGGCGCGCTCCAGCACCGGCCCCATCTTGCCGGATTTGGCGGCTCCGGCGGCGCCATAGGTGGCCTGGCCGGCGAAGACGTGCAACTGGGCGGCGGGGAGCGCCGGACGGATGCGGACCTGCCACACATCCAGCAGCCAGTCCAGCGAGCGCAGGGGGTTGGAGGTGAACACGGCGCGGGGCGGCGGCGGTTCCGCGCGCTCCTCGGCATGGCAGAACAGATCGGTCAGGCCATAGGGCACGATCGCGCGGCCGCCGGCGAAGCCCCAGCCGGGATAGGTGGCGGCGTGGCTGGCGCCGGAAAACACGATCACCGGCCGCCGCAGGGCCAGCTTCCACTGATAGCGCCATTTCAGCAGATAGGAGGCGGGATTGTGAATCCAGAAGATCACCGCCCTGGCCCGGGGGCACAGGCGCAGCAGCTTGTCGCCGCGATTGGCGATGTAAAGATCGGCGACGGCGGGCACGCCCCGGGCCAGCGGCCGCCAGGTGACGCCGCGATGCCGGGTTTCCGCCTCGCATTTGTTGCACACCAGCACGTCATGGCCGCGAGCCGCCAGGGCGTTGGCCATCTCGATGAACGAGGTCTCGGCCCCGCCCAGCGGCCGCTCGTCCAGGGTGGCGCCGTCGAAGACGATGCCATCATCGGTCATGACGATGCGGGCCATGGGCTATTCCTTCTCGTGCTTGGCCTTGAGGTGCGACAGCATGGGATAGAGCGCGGCGCAGATGGCGATGATGAAGCCATAGCCGCCCTCCCGCCAGCCGCCACGCCGGACATAGCACTTGAAGAAGCGGCTGACCATGCGGCGCAGATTGCTCATGGTCCCGCCCCAGGTCTCGCCGCGCTCGCGCAGATCCCTGGCCCGGGCGGTGGAGTAGGAATCCAGCCGGCGGATCATGTCCGAGATGTTCTTGTCCACATAATGCAGCAGCCGGTTCTCCAGCATCGGTCCCTTGGATCCCCGCCACACCAGGGCGGGATGAACCCGGTCATTGCCCCAGGTCTTGGCCTGCCGGCGGAACAGGCCGGGATAGGCGGCCTTGCCGTAGCTGGCGCCCCAGCCGTGACGGACCAGCCGGTCGCCGATGAAATTATCCACCGGAATCTCGTGCCAGGCGAAGGAACTGGCGGCGATGACGCGGCGGACCTCCTCGGCCAGGGCGGCCGGCACATGCTCGTCGGCATCCACCTCCAGCACCCAATCGCCCCGGCAGGCGGCAATGCCGGTATTGCGGCGCTCGCCCTCGCGGTCCCACCGGCCCTCGACGATGCGGGCGCCGAAAGCCGTGGCGATTTCCTTGGAGCGGTCGGTGCATTTGTCCAGCACCACCACCACCTCGTCGGCGAAGCGCAACTTGTCCAGGCAGGACGGCAGCCGGTTCTCCTCGTTATAGACAACCACCAGGGCGGTCAGGGAGGGGGCGGCGGTCATGGGCCGTTGCCCCGGAAGGCCGGGAACGCCCTGGTCCGGGCGCGGGCCAGGGCAATGCGGTAGGTGTCCAGGGTCTGACCCATGCGATGGTCGAAGCGCATGGTCTCCTCCGCCATGGCCCGCGCCCGGGCGGCGATGCGGCCGGTCGCGGCCGGGTCGGTCATGACCCGGGCCATGGCCTCGGCCAGGGCCACGGGCCGGGCCGGGGGCACCAGCCAACCGGTCTCGCCGTCCAGCACGATCTCGGGCACCCCGCCCACATTGCTAGCCACCACCGGCTTGCCCACGGCGAAGGCCTGGACGGCGACGCGCGGCTGGGCCTCGGTCAGGGACGGGATCACCACCGCATCGCCCATCTGCATCAGCTCGGAAACATCGTCGCGATAGCCGGTGAAGCTCACCCGGCCGCCCAGCCCCTTGGCCGCCACCAGGGCGTGGAGGCCGGCCTCGTAATCGGCGCATTCGGCGGTGGCCGAGCCGACGATCACCAGACCGGGGTCCAGCCCCCGCTCTCCCAGCAGCGCCAGGGCCTCGATCAGGTGGTCCTGGCCCTTGTCGGGACGGATCATGCCGACACAGACCCAGAGATAGGCCGTTTCCGCCAGCCCCAGCTCGGCGCGCAGGCGGCGGCGGGTGGCGGCGGGGTCGGGCAGGTCGAAAAAGCGTTCGTCGGCCCAGCCGCCGATAGAGACCGAACGCTTGGGATCGGCCAGTCCGATCTCCAGCAGGTGGCGGCGGGTGCATTCGGCCACGGTGATGATGTGGTCGGCGCCCATGCGCCATTGCAGCCGGCGGATGGCGGTGGGTTTCAGCGGCTGGTTGACATGGCGCGAACGCACCACCGCGCAGAGATCCAGGCAGGCGGCGGCGGCCTTGGCGTCGCGGGTGACATGGCTGTCGATCACCTCGATGGCGCGCTCGATCACCAGCTTGCGCAAGGCGCGAATGGTGGAGGGCCGCCACGGCCGGTCGAAATCGAAGGCGACGACCGGCAATCCCGCCCGCGCGGCCCGCCGGTAGGACTCGCCATCACCGGGCGAGGCCAGCCAGACCGCATGGCCGTGAGCGTTCAGCCAGCGCACCTGTTCCAAGGTGCGATGCTCCATGCCGCCCCAATTGCGGCCGGGAATAGTATGAAGGATGCGCAAGCGGGACACTTTCATTAGGTTAGGGCGAAGCGCCGCCACCATGCCTGGGGCGGCGGCGGCGGCAGCACGACGGAGGTCAGGCCCCGCTCCGCCAACCCCTCCAGCAGCAGCCGCAGCAAGGTGGTGGTGACGGCGGGCTTGAACTGTCCGCCGGGACGCTCGTTGATGGGTTGATCGTGCATCAGGATGATGCCGCCGGCCAGACGGGGATCGGCCAGCAGGCGCTCCACCTCGCGGCGGCATTCGGCCTCCACCTGGTCCGGCCCGGCGCAGCGGGTCGAGATCATGTGGTCCTCGGTGCTGGGTCCCCAATGGACCACGGCGCAGCCGGGCTGCCAGCGGGCCAGGCTGCGGTGAACCCGGGCATTGCGCCAGCCGCCGTTATAGGGCAGCCGCACCAGATAGGGAGCGGGGGTGGGACGGTGACGGGCCAGCAGCGCCTCGCAGCGCGCCATGTCGTCGCGCAGCCGCTCCGGCGTCTCGCGGTCGAGGCGGATATGGTCCCAGCCATGGGCATAGACCGCATGGCCGCGCCGGACCGTCTCGGCCACCAGCCCATCGGCCAGGACGGCGCGGCAACCGCTCATGAAAAAGGTGGCCTTGGCCTTGAAGCGGTCCAGCAGGTCCAGCATCTCCGGCATGGTGTCGGGCATGGGGGCATCATCCACCGTGATCGCCACACTGGCGGGATCGGCCAGATGCCGCAAAGTTGGAAGCCAGTGGCCCAGAGACCAGGAGATGCGCAAGCCACCCTCTTCTTCGATCGGCCGGGGACGCCGCATCCTGCCACGCCCCCCCCGCCGCATCAATCCTCCGCTGCGGGGCGCGGTACGGCGGCGAGGGTGGACCGGGCCCTCGTCATGGGGCCATGGCGTCCGGCCGCCGCAGGGTGGCCGAGCGGCCGAAGCGCTTCAGGTCGCGGGCGCCGCCGCCCTCGGCCACCACCCGGGCGAGACCGTCGGGGTCCTCGGCGATCAGGCCGGACGAGACCTCGATCCCGTAGGAGAACAGCCGACCGGTCAGGGGGGCTCCCGGCCCCACCAGGGCGATACGGGCGTGACGGGCCAGTTCCAGCAGGCGGGGCAGCGACCGGTTGGCCAGGGTGGCCGAGGTGATGATCACGGTGTCGGCGGCCGGCAGCAGGATCTCCGCCGCCGCCTCGGGATATTGGCCGGCGGCGGGGCGGCGGTCGATCACCTTGATGCCGGGCAGGCGCTCGGCGATGGCGGGAAAGGCCCCGATCGCCACGGTCCCGCCATCGGGACGGCCGAAGCTGTCGAGGCCGTTGCCGGTCTCGGCCGCCAGATCGTAGCGATTATAGTGGGCGTTGCAGGCGGCGATGCCCAGCGCCGCGTCGAACAAATTGGTGGAATTGGCCAGCGCCGCCAGTTGCCGCAGCGATCCGCCGGCGCGGTATCCCGCCCGGGGGGCGGCGACGCAGCCGGGAGCGCCGCGTTCGGGGGTCTGGGCCAGGCCGATGCCATCGGGGCCTTCCACCATGGTCCAGTTGAGGCCGATCACCACCCGGCGCACCTCGGCCTCGGCGACACCCTGGACGAGGTCGGCGTAAAGCCGTCGCGGCCCCCACCAGCGCCACAGGGCCGGGGCGGTGGGGAGCAGCAGGTCGGTGCGGCCGCCGGTGAAGGCGATCCACTCGCCGATCAGCACCCCCGGCACGGCGGTGATCACCGGGACGCCGACGGCCACCGCCGCCAGCATCTCCGCCGCCAGCCCCTGGCCCTCGCATTCCGATTTGGAGAATTTGTTGACGAACAGCAGATCGACCCGCGCTTCGACGGCGCGGCGCAGGGCCCCCGAGGCATCGGCCAGCGCCTGGGTGTCCAGGATGCAGGATTTGGATGCCTTGCCCAGGATCTGGGCGATGGACAGGCGGCGGGCGCTATCCAGTTCGGTCACCTGCATGTCGGTCTTGCGGCCATCGGGGCCGCGCGTCGTCTCCTGCAGCAGGCCGCCGATGGCGAACCCGCGCGCCTGAAGCTGGCCGGCGAATTCGGCCAGCAGCTTTTCCGGCGGCTGACCCGGGGCATAGATCACGGCACCGATGGGAGGGATGCCGGGATGGGGGGGAGCGGTCATGGCAGCGGGAATCCTCCGATGGCGAGCTTGATCAAAGGCAATACTGTTTTTCCTCGGGCTCACTATATATCATTCCCATAAGCCCCCGCCGAGGGGCATGGAGGATGTGTCATGATCGATCCGTTTGGACGCCACGTCACCTATCTGCGCGTGTCCGTCACCGATCGCTGCGACCTGCGTTGCGTCTATTGCATGGGCGAGGATATGCATTTCCTGCCCAAGGCCGAGATTCTGTCGCTGGAGGAGCTGGAGCGCCTGTGCGCCGTCTTCGTGCGCCAGGGTATCCGCAAGATCCGCCTGAGCGGCGGCGAGCCGCTGGTGCGGCGCAATGTCATGAGTCTGGTGAGCAATCTGGGGCGCATGGTCAAGGCCGGCGCCCTCGACGAATTGACCCTGACCACCAACGCCACCCAACTGGCCAAGCATGCCGAGGGATTGGTCGAGGCGGGGGTGCGGCGCATCAACATCTCGCTGGACAGCCTCGACCCCGCGCGGTTCGCGGCCATCACCCGGTGGGGCAGGCTGGATCAGGTGATGGAGGGCATCATGGCGGCCAAGGCCGCCGGGCTGGCGGTCAAGATCAATACCGTCGCGCTCAAGGACGGCAACGAGGACGAGCACGACCGGCTGGTGGAATGGTGCGGCGAGCACGGCTTCGACATCACCTTCATCGAGACCATGCCCATGGGCGAGGTCCATGCCGACCGCACCGAACAGTATCTGCCGCTGTCGCTGGTACGGTCCCGGCTGGAGCGGCGCTGGACCCTGTCCGATATCGACTATCGCACCGGCGGCCCCGCCACCTATGTGGCGGTGGCGGAAACCGGCCGGCGGATCGGCTTCATCACCCCGCTCACCCATAATTTCTGCGAATCGTGCAACCGGGTGCGGGTGACCTGCACCGGCACCCTGTTCATGTGCCTGGGCCAGAACGATGCCGCCGATCTGCGGGCGCCGCTGCGGGCCGGCGAGTCCGACCAGCCGCTGGAGACGGCCATCGCCGAGGCCATGAGCCGCAAGCCCAAGGGGCACGATTTCATCATCGACCGCGCCGCCCATCCGGCAATCAGCCGCCATATGAACGTTACCGGCGGTTAGAAGCGGTATATACTCCGCGCCTCGACGCCCCTTCCGAGGCTTTCATGACCTTTTCCTCAATCGCTTTCGTCGGAGCCGAGACCGACGCCGCCACGGCGGCGCTGGACCGGTTGGCGGGCCGCTATGCCCATGTGCCGCCCGAAGAGGCCGATCTGATCGTGGCGCTGGGCGGCGACGGCTTCATGCTGGAGACGCTGCACCGCTTCATCGAACGCCGGGTGCCGATCTACGGCATGAACCGGGGATCGGTCGGCTTTCTGATGAACAGCTTCCGCGAGCATGGGCTGATCGAGCGGCTGTCGCGAGCCCAGACGGTGATCCTGCACCCCTTGCGCATGCGCGCCCGCACCGGCGCCGGCGAGGTGGTGGAGGCCCTGGCCATGAACGAGGTGTCACTGCTGCGGGAAGCCCGGCAGGCAGCCAAGCTGCGCCTGCGCATCGACGGCAAGATCCGGCTGGAGGAGTTGATCTGCGACGGGATCCTGCTGTCGACCCCGGCCGGCAGCACCGCCTATAACCTGTCGGCCCACGGTCCGATCATTCCGCTGGGGGCCGGAGTCAACGCGCTGACCCCCATCAGCCCGTTCCGGCCGCGCCGCTGGCGGGGCGCCCTGCTGCCCCATACCGCCACGGTCCTGTTCGAGATTCAGGAATCGGCCAAGCGCCCGGTCAGCGCCGTGGCCGACTTCACCGAGGTGCGCGACGTCCTTGAGGTCGAGGTGCGCGAGGATCGCTCCTGCGACCTGACCCTGCTGTTCGATCCCGAGCACAATCTGGAAGAACGCATCACCGTCGAACAGTTTCTGCCTTAGGGCCATTTTGGATGTCCCTCGCCGGGCGCAAACCTCCGGTTTGCTTGGCCTCGGCGCTCTAGCGCCGGCCCCGGCCGCGGGGCTTGCCGGTGGGGGACGGCCCCCGGCCCTTGCTGCCGAGATTGACCTCGATACCCAGTTCGATGGCGTCGAGCCGGCGCAGTTCATCGCGCAGCCGGGCGGCCTCCTCGAATTCCAGATCGGCGGCGGCGGCCTTCATGCGTTTTTCCAGGTCGGCCTTGACCTGGGCCAGGCTCTTGCCCACCGCATGGCCGAAGCCGGCATCGCCGGTGGGAACGGTGATGTAGTCCTGTTCGTAGACGCTTTGCATGACGTCGGTGATGGTCTTCCGGATGCTTTCCGGGGTGATGCCGTTGGCGATATTGTAGGCCTGCTGCTTTTCGCGGCGGCGATTGGTCTCGCCGATGGCGTAGTCCAGGCTTTGGGTCATCTTGTCGGCATAAAGGATCACCCGGCCCTCGATATTGCGCGCCGCCCGGCCGATGGTCTGGACCAGTGACGTCTTGGAGCGCAGGAACCCCTCCTTGTCGGCGTCGAGAATCGCCACCAGGGCGCATTCCGGAATATCGAGACCCTCCCGCAACAGATTGATGCCGATCAGCACGTCGAAGGCGCCCAGGCGCAGATCGCGGATGATCTCGATGCGTTCCAGGGTGTCGATGTCGGAATGAAGATAACGCACCCGGATACCGTGATCGTGGAGGTATTCGGTCAGGTCCTCGGACATGCGCTTGGTCAGGGTGGTGACCAGGGTGCGGAAGCCCTGGCGCGACACCTGCCGGACCTCGGCCAGCAGATCGTCCACCTGATGCTCCACCGGACGGACGATGCAGACCGGGTCGACCAGACCGGTGGGACGGATGACCTGTTCGGTGAAGACGCCGCCGCTTTTTTCCATTTCCCACGGGCCGGGGGTGGCGGAGACATGGACGGTTTGCGGCCGCATCAACTCCCATTCCTCGAATTTCAGTGGCCGGTTGTCGATGCAGGACGGCAGGCGGAAGCCGAACTCGGCCAGCACGCTCTTGCGGTTGAAGTCGCCCCGGTACATGCCGCCGATCTGCGGCACGGTAACGTGGCTTTCATCGACGATCAGCAGGGCATCCTCGGGCAGGTACTCGAACAGGGTCGGCGGCGGATCGCCCGGCCGGCGGCCGGTGAGGTAGCGGGAATAGTTCTCGATACTCTTGCAGTGGCCGGTGGTCTCCAGCATTTCCAGGTCGAAGGTGGTGCGCTGGTCCAGCCGCTGCGCCTCCAGCAGCTTGCCCTCGGTGTTGAAGCGCTCCAGCGTTTCCTTCAACTCGGCCTTGATCCCCTTCATGGCCTGGGTGACGGTGGGGCGCGGCGTGACGTAGTGGCTGGAGGGATAGACGACGACCTCGGACAGCGAGCAGGTCTTCTCGCCGGTCAGCGGATCGAACTCGTTGATGGACTCGATCTCGTCGCCGAACAGGGACAGCCGCCAGGCGCGATCCTCGTAGTGGACCGGAAAGATCTCCACCGCGTCGCCCTTGACCCGGAAGGTGCCGCGCTCGAAGGCGGATTCGTTGCGGGTGTACTGCAGTTCCACCAGCCGCTTCAGCAAGTCCGACCGCTCCATGCACTCGCCGACCTTGAGGGCGATGGTCATGCGGGCATAGGATTCCACCGAGCCGATGCCGTAGATGCACGACACCGAGGCCACCAGGATGACGTCGCGCCGCTCCAGCAGCGCCCGCGTCGCGGCGTGGCGCATGCGGTCGATCTGCTCGTTGATGGCCGAGTCCTTCTCGATATAGGTATCGGTGCGCGGGATATAGGCTTCCGGCTGGTAATAGTCGTAATAGGAGACGAAATACTCCACCGCGTTGTTGGGAAAGAACCCCTTCATCTCGGCATAGAGCTGGGCCGCCAGCGTCTTGTTGGGCGCCAGCACCAGGGTCGGCCGCCTGGTGCGGGCGATGACATGGGCCATGGTGAAGGTCTTGCCCGAACCGGTGACGCCCAGCAGCACCTGATCGCGCTCCCCGGCCACGATTCCGGCGGTCAACGCGGTGATGGCCTGGGGCTGATCGCCGGCCGGCTGATAATCGGAGACGATCTCGAACACCGCGTCGCCCTGGGGCAATGGCGGCCGTTCCATGAAGTCGAAGGGCAGGGGACGGGTCATGGCGGCATTATAGAGCGGGATGCCTTCAAGTCGAATCATCCCGCGACAGAGGCCGTTGAGGCCGAGGCCCAGCAAACCGGAGGTTTACGCCCGGCGAGGGACATACAAAATGGCGAGAGCATGATGCGGCCTGATCGCATCATGCTCTAGACAAAGTCCAGCCGCCGGCCTCGCCCGCCGGGCCTACCCCTTCTTCCCGCCGATGCGAGGCTCCTCGCCCCGGATCAGGCGGATGATATTGGCCTTGTGGCGATAGAGTCCCAATATGGCCAGGCCGGCGGCCATGACGGCATAGGGCGGTCCGGCGAAATAGAGGGCGAAGCCCGGCGACAGCGCCAATCCCACCAGCGCCGCCAGCGACGAGATGCGGAAGATCGCCGCCGTGACGAGCCAGGCGCCGCAGCAGGCCAGCCCCACCGGCCAGGACGCCGCCATCAGGGTGCCGAAGGTGGTCGCCACGCCCTTGCCGCCCTTGAATCCCAGCCAGACCGGGAAATTGTGTCCCAGCACGGCGGCGAAACCGGCCACCGGCACCAGATCCCGTCCCAGCACGCCCCAGGCCAGGCCCACGGCGATGGCGCCCTTGCCGCCATCCAGCAGCAGGGTGGTCAGGGCGAGGCCCTTGCGGCCGGTGCGCAGCACATTGGTGGCACCGATATTGCCCGAGCCGATCTGGCGGATGTCGCCCAACCCGGCCGCCCGGGTCAGCACCAGCCCGAACGGCACGCTGCCCAGCAGATAACCGGCGATGGCGGCCAGAATGAGGGCGGTCATCGCCCCCCCCCATGCGAGCGAGACACCGTCGAGCGCGGCGCCATTGAGGCGCCCGGAGCGAAGCGGAGGAGCCTAGGGGCCGGACGGCCCCGCCCGGCGCTTGAGGGCAATGCACGAGTCTCAAGCATCGGCGAGATACACCGTGCGGCCGTCGATGACGGTGCGGATCACCATGCCCTGGACCGGGCGGTCGTCGAACGGGGAATTCTTGGACTTGGAGCGGAACTTCTTGGCGTCGACCGTCCAGCCGCGAGCGGGATCGAACAGCACCAGATCGGCCGCCGCCCCCACCTTGAGCCGCCCCGCCGCCAGACCGAGAATGCCGGCCGGGGCGCTGGTGACCAGCCTCAAGGCCTCGGCCAAGCCGAGATGGCCGTTATGGGCCAGTTCCAGGGTGATGGCCAGCAGGGTCTCCAGCCCGACGCCGCCGAACTCGGCCGCCGCGAACGGAACCCGTTTGGAATCCTGGTCCTGCGGCGCGTGATCCGAGGCCACCGCGTCGATGGTGCCGTCCTTCAGGCCCGCCACCACCGCCTGACGGTCGGCTTCGGCGCGGAGCGGCGGCGACAGTTTGGCGAAGGTGCGATAATCGCCCACCGCCAGCTCATTGAGGGCGAAATAGGGCGGCGCGGTGTCGCAGGTGACCGGCAGGCCCCTGGCCTTGGCCTTGCGGATGACCTCGATCCCCTCGGCGGTGGAGACATGGGCGGCGTGATAGCGGCCCCCGGTGATGGCCACCAGCCGCATGTCGCGTTCCAGCATGATGGCCTCGGCCGCCGCCGGAATGCCCGACAGGCCCATGCGGGTGGCCAGTTCGCCCTCGCCCATCATGCCGCCCTCGGCCAGCGACGGCTCCTCCGGGTGCTGGACGATCAGCAGGCCGAAGGTGGCGGCATAGGACAGCGCCCGGCGCATCAACTGGGCATTGCGGATGGCCTTGACGCCATCGGTAAAGGCCAGGGCGCCGGCTTCGGCCAGCATGCCCATCTCCGACAATTCCTTGCCCTCCACCTGTTTGGTGGCGGCGGCATAGGGATAGACCTTGGCCAGCCCGATCTTGCGGGCGCGGCGGGCGACGAATTCCACCGTGGCAACGTCGTCGATCACCGGCGTGGTATTGGGCAGGCAGACCATGGAGGTGACGCCGCCGGCCACCGCCGCCTCGCCCGCCGATTTCAGGGTCTCCTTGTGCTCCTCGCCCGGCTCGCGCAGTTGCACCCGCATGTCCACCAGACCGGGGGCGAGGCACAGCCCCCGGCAATCCACCACCTCCATCCCCGAAGGCACCCCGCCCTGGAACAGGCCGGGTCCCACATCGGCGATGGTCTCGCCATTGGTGAGCACCGCGCCCCTGGCATCCAGCCCCGCGGCCGGATCGATCAGGCGGGCATTGACATAGGCCACCAGACCGGTGGAATCGCGGGCACCCATCAGACGCCTCCTTGGGAGGGAGGAAGGTCACTGGCAGAGCAAGGCAAACCACGGGTGAGCAGATCGAGGCAGGCCATGCGCACCGCCACGCCCATTTCCACCTGCTCGCGGATCAGCGAGCGTTCCACATCGTCGGCCACGTCGGAATCGATCTCGACACCGCGATTCATCGGGCCGGGATGCATGATCACCGCGTCGGGCTTGGCCAGGGCCAGCTTTTCGCGGTCCAGGCCGAAGAAGTGGAAGTATTCGCGGATGGAGGGGATGAAGTTGCCGCGCATGCGCTCATTCTGGATGCGCAACATCATGATGACGTCAACGCCGTCCAGCCCCTTGCGCATGTCGTGGAACACCTCGACCCCCAGCCGGCCGACCTCCGAGGGCAGCAGGGTGCGCGGCCCGATCAGCCGCACCGAGGCCCCCATGGCGTTGAGCAGATAGATGTTGGAGCGCGCCACCCGCGAATGCAGCACATCGCCGCAGATGGCCACCGTCAGGCCCGACAGCTTGCCCTTGCGCCGGCGGATGGTCAGGGCGTCGAGCAGCGCCTGGGTGGGGTGCTCGTGACTGCCGTCGCCGCCATTGATGACGGCGCAATTGACCTTTTCCGACAGCAGCTTGACCGCGCCGGAATCGGGATGGCGCACCACCAGCACGTCGAGATGCATGGCGTTCAGCGTCATGGCGGTGTCGATCAGGGTCTCGCCCTTCTGCACGCTGGAACCGGCCGACTGCATGTTGATGACGTCGGCGCCCAGGCGCTTGCCCGCCAGCTCGAAGCTGGTGCGCGTCCGGGTCGAGTTCTCGAAGAACAGATTGATGACGGTGCGACCGCGCAGCAGATTCTTGCGCTTGTCGTTGGAGCGGTTCTGCTCGACATAGCCCTCGGCCAGATCGAGCAGGGTGGTAATCTCGCTTGGCCCCAGAGCCTGGATGCCGAGGAGATGCCGGTGGGGGAAGCGGGCGTCTGTCATGGTGGCCGAACTATAGGACGGCACAGCGCCCAGGGCAAGGTGGCCTGATCGGGGCCAGGGAATCTCCGACACCACCCCTTCGGGGAGGACGGTTTTTTCGCCGCGATGCAATATCCACCGGGAGCGGAACCCCCGGTGGGGCTTGAAAACACTATGCGAAACAGCGGATTAAGCGCGCGGGTTTACGGCCTTGACACGGGTGGGTCCAACCCTTATGGTGCCCGCGCTTTTGGCCCCCATGGGCCAGGAGGGGGCAAGATCGAGGATGCATCCCCATGGCTGACCCCGAGACGCCCCCGTCGCTGGAAGACCTTGATGCCCGTTTGCGCCTTGCGCGCGCCAGGGAAGAGGAAGACTCTGGTCGCGGACCGGAACGCCGAGGACGGCCGACCGGGGCGGGACTGGGGATGCGCATCGGGGTGGAGCTGGTGGCCGGGGTGCTGGTTGGCGTGGGAATTGGGTGGGCGCTGGATTCCTGGTTGAAGACCGCGCCCTGGCTGATGGTGCTGTTCCTGGTCCTGGGTGGAGCGGCCGGTTTGATGAACGTGCTTCGCGTCATGCGCGGCATGGACGAAACAGTCGGTCTGGGGCAGGCGCAGCGGCGGGCCGAACAGGCGAAGAACCATTGAGAGAGGCATGCGGTGGCTAATCCGATCGAGCAATTCAAGATCCAGCCGTTGGTTCCCCTCAAGGTCGGGGCGTTGGACATATCGTTCACCAATTCCGCGGCCATGATGGTGCTGTCCGTCTGTCTGATCACCCTGTTCCTGACGCTGTCGGTGCGCTCGCGCGCCCTGGTGCCGGGCCGCTGGCAGTCCATGGCGGAAATCTTCTACGAATTCATCGCCGGCATGCTGCGCGACAATGTGGGGTCGGAAGGGCGGAAATATTTCCCCTTCATCTTCACCCTGTTCATGTTCGTGCTGTTCGGCAATCTGCTGGGCATGCTGCCGATCCCGGTGATCGGCTTCACCTATACCAGCCATGTGATCGTGACCTTCGCCATGGCGGCCTTCGTGTTCGTCGCGGTGACCATCATCGGCTTCGCCCGTCACGGCACCCACTACCTGCGCATGTTCTTCCCCGAGGGCGCGCCGCTGGCGACCGCGGTGATTCTGATCCCTATCGAGTTGATCTCGTATTTCTCGCGTCCCTTCAGCCTCGCCGTCCGTCTGTTCGCCAATATGACGGTGGGCCACATCATCTTGAAGGTGATGGGCGGCTTCGTGGTATCGCTGGGCGCGTTCTACCTGATCCCCGGCGTGGTTCCCTTCGCCTTCCTGTCGGCATTGACGGTACTGGAATTCGGTATCGCCCTGCTGCAGGCCTATGTCTTCACCATCCTGTCCTGCATCTACCTGCACGATGCCATCCACATGCATTGAGCCGGGTGCGGTCAGGGGGCGATCCTCCGTCCGTTTCGTTCTGCCACATTCCGTTTAGTCCTGAAGGAGTTGAGTACATGGATCCGCAAGCTGCTAAGTTCATCGGTGCTGGTCTGGCTGCCATCGGCATGATCGGTTCGGGTATCGGCGTGGGCAATATCTGGTCCAGCCTGATCGCCACCGTCGGCCGTAACCCGTCCGCCAAGGCCAATGTCGAGCTTTACGGCTGGATCGGCTTCGCGGTGACCGAGGCGATCGCGCTGTTCGCCCTGGTGGTTGCCCTGATGGTTCTCTTCGCCTAGGGCGAAGGGTCTCCTTCTGACCGTGGCCGGTGCCGCGACGGGGTGTTGATCGCCCGGTCGCGGCCATCCGGCCGGTCCGAGGACCTTCGGGTCAGCACCTAAGATATCCGCCCAGGAGCTTCGGGATGCCTCAATTCGATCCCACCTTTTTTGCGCCCCAGTTGGTTTGGCTGTTGCTGACCTTCGTCACGCTTTATGTGTTGATGTCGGTGGTGGCACTGCCCAAGATCGGTGCCGTTCTCGATGAGCGCCAGCGCAAGATCGACGACAATCTCGACAAGGCCGCTCAATTGAAGGCCGAGGCCGAGGCTGCCGTGGCGGCGTATGAGAGGGCTCTGGCCGAATCCCGCGCCCACGCCCACGCCGTCATCAAGGAGGCGTCGGACCGCCTCGCCCATGAGGCCGAAGAGCGTAACAAGGCGCTGGCCGCCCGCCTGTCCGAGCAGATCAAGGACGGCGAAACCCGTATCGCCCAGGCCAAGGACAAGGCCCTGGCCAATGTGCGCGACGTGGCCATCGACGTGGCCGGCTCCGTCTTCACCCGTCTCGTCGGCTCCGCCGCCGATGCCGCCCGGCTGGACACCGCCGTCGCCGCCGCCCTCAAGGAGCACGGCAAATGATTTCCAGCGCCTTTGCCGCCGCCACCGAACATGGTGCCGCCGTCGCCGAGCATGCCGCCGAACACGGGCCGTTCTACACCGATGCCCATTTCTGGGTGGATGTCGCCTTCATCCTGGTGGTGGCGTTGGTCTACCGGCCGGTGGCGCGCGCCATCGCCACCGCGCTCGACGCCCGTGCCGCCAAGATCAAGTCCCGCCTGGACGAGGCCCACAAGCTGCGGGAGGAGGCCCAGGAAATGCTGGCCACCTATCAGCGCAAGCAGCGTGACGCCATGAAGGAAGCCGAGGCGATCATCGCTCATGCCAAGGCCGAGGCCGAGCGCCTGTCCAAGCAGGCCGCCAAGGATCTGGACGCCAGCATCAAACGCCGCGAGCAGATGGCGCTGGACCGCATCAGCCAGGCCGAGGCCCAGGCGGTGAAGGAAGTCCAGAATCTCGCCGTCGACGTGGCCATCGGCGCGGCGCAAAGGATGATCGGCGAAAGCATGTCCAGCGCCCAGACCAGCCAATTGCTCGACGCCGCCATCTCCGATCTGCCGGGCAAGTTTCACTAGCCGTTCCCGGATCGGGTCATTTTCTAGGAACATCGCCCCCGCCGGATCGCCCCGGCGGGGGTTTTGTCGTTCGGCTACCGCAATCATCGCGCCACGGCGCCAGCATGAGGTTGAATATCCTCCCAAACGGCAGTAGGCTTGTCCCCGGTCGGGATGTCGGCGGGACGCGCTGAACGCCGGGCAGGTTTGCCCCGGCTGGGATGCGCGGCAGAAACAGCGTCCTCAGATGAGGCTGATCCGGCAGGCGTTCCGAAGACGTCCAACTTTGGCGAACGGATCAGGAGGACCCATGTCTGAAGAGACCCCGCTCTCTCTCGCTGAGGAGCAAGCGTTCCAATTGTCCCAGGCCGCCATTCTGCTCGACCAGACTCGTGGTGACCGCGACACCAATGTCGGCCCCTTCGCCGCCGCTCTCAAGGGCAATCTCGAAACCTGGGTTGCCCTGTGCACCATCATCGGCTACGACGATTGCACCCTGGGTGAGGACGTGAAACGCAATCTCCGGCGGCTGGCGCAATTCGTCGCCGACAAGACACTGGCGGGTCTGGAGACCATCACCAACGAGACCATCGACTCCTTCATCAACATCAATCTCCAGATTTCCGAAGGTCTGCTCGAAGGTAACAAGGCGCGATGACCGGAAGCCCCTTCCGGTTGGTTCCAATCGGAAGGGGTGGATCGGCTTGAAGGGGGCGGTTTGCCGCAACGCTCTCCCCTGGCCGGCGGGTCGGTCTGGACTGACTCTAGGTCAGCAGATGGTCGGCGGACATCTGGACCAGGGCGCCGATCAGCACGTCCAGCAGGACCAGCAGGCCGGCGGTGCCTGGCGTCACCGCCAGGGCCACATGGGCGATATAGGCCTGATACACCAGCAGCACGATGGTGACCGCCAGGTTGAGGACCTCGATCCCATGTCCGGGAAACAGCTGCACCAGCAGCGCCACCGGCAGCAGCAGCGCCATCTGGACCACCGCCGACCAGTTATAGGCGACGATGAAACGGCAATAGTTGGCCGAGCGGTGCAATCCCTCCGCCAGATGGGCGACCGCCAGCGGAAAGGCGACGCAGCCGATGACATAGGCGATCAGATAGACCACCAGCGGTTCCACCACTTGGGTGGCGAAAGCGCCGTCGATGGTTTGCAGGATCAGGAAGCCGGGCAGCACCAGCGCCGGCCCCCAGAACGAATGCCAGAATCCACGGGGGGAGGCGTCGAACCAGACCATGCCGGCGGGATCGCGCCGCGCCAGCCGCCAGGCGCCATAGACGCCGGCGATGATTTCGCGCGGGACGGTCACGATCCGCCCACCACGGTCCGCAGCATCTGAAGGTAAATCCGGGTCAGTGCTTCCATATCGGCCAGCGCCACCTGCTCGTCCGATTTGTGCATGCTCTGGCCCACCAGGCCGAACTCCACCACCGGGCAATGGTTCTTGATGAAACGGGCGTCCGAGGTGCCGCCGGTGGTGGACAGGTCGGGCACCAGCCCGGTCACCGCCGTCACCGCCTCCGCCAGGCTGGCCGAGAGCGGCCCCGGCGGGGTGAGGAAGGATTCGCCCGAGACCTCGACCGCGACCTCCACCTCGCCGCCGGCGGCGGCCACCGTGTCGCGGATCCAGCGCTCCAGCGAAGCGCCGCTATGCATGTCGTTGAAACGGATGTTGAAGCCGGCGCGGGCCTCGGCCGGGGTGACATTGGTGGCGGCATTGCCCACATCCACCGTGGTCAGCGCCAGGGTCGAGGGCTGGAAATGGGCGTTGCCCCGGTCGATGGGTTGGTCGGTCAGCCGGCGCAAGATGTCGAGCAGCCGCGGAATCGGGTTGTCGGACAGATGGGGATAGGCGGAATGGCCCTGGGCCCCCCGCACGGCGAGGCGGCAGTTGAGGCTGCCGCGCCGGCCGATCTTGATCATCTCGCCCAGACGGTGGGGATTGGTCGGTTCGCCGACGATGCAGCAATCCAGCTTTTCCCCCCGTGCCGCCAGCCAGTCCAGCACCTTGACGGTTCCATCCACCGCCGGGCCTTCCTCGTCGCCGGTAATCAGCAGCGAGATGGAGCCACGCGGCGGCGCCTCGGCCAACAGCCGGGCCACCGCCGCCACGAAGCAGGCGATGGCACCCTTCATGTCGGCGCTGCCGCGTCCGATCAGCTTGCCGCCGATCACCTCGGCGGCGAAGGGATCGGCGGTCCAGCCCTTGCCCGCCGGGACCACGTCGGTATGGCCGGCGAAGCAGAAATTGGGCGCCGCCTCGCCCAGCCGGGCATAGAGGTTGCGGATGGCGGGGCCGCCGGTAGCGGAGGCGATGGGGTGACAGGTGAAGCCCAGGTTTCGTAGGGCGCCGGCCAGCACATCCATCGCCCCGGCATCCTCGGGGGTGACGCTGGGACAACGGATGAGAGCCCGGGCGAGGCCGAGGGGATCGGTCGGTTCGGTCAATCGCGCAGCAATTCGTTGATGGAGACCTTGGAACGGGTCCGCTCGTCCACCTTCTTGACGATGACGGCGCAATAGAGGCCGGGGCCGGGAGTGCCGTCGGGGAACGGCTTGCCGGGCATGGTACCCGAAACCACCACCGAATAGGCGGGAACCCGGCCCATATGGACCTCGCCGGTCTCGCGGTCGACGATCTTGGTGGAGGCGCCGATATAGACTCCCATGGACAGCACCGCTCCGGTTTCCACCAGCACGCCCTCGGCCACTTCGGCCCGCGCCCCGATGAAGCAATTATCCTCGATGATCACCGGGCCGGCCTGCAGCGGTTCGAGCACGCCACCGATGCCGGCGCCGCCGGAGATATGGACGTTCTTGCCGATCTGGGCGCAGGAGCCGACCGTGGCCCAGGTATCGACCATGGTGCCGGAATCCACGAAGGCGCCGAGATTGACGAAGCAGGGCAGCAGCACCGCGCCGGGGGCGATATAGGCCGAGCGGCGCACGACGCAGCCGGGCAGGGCGCGAAAGCCGGCGGTGCGGAAGCGGGCATCGTCCCAGCCCTCGAACTTCATGGGCACCTTGTCGAACCAGGCCGAGCCGTTGGGACCGCCGCCCATCACCGCCATGTCGTTGAGGCGGAAGGACAACAGCACCGCCTTCTTCAGCCACTGATTGACCCCCCAGACGCCGTCCTTCTTCTCGGCGACCCGCAATTTGCCGCCGTCCAGCGCCTCCAGCGCCGCTTCGACGGCGTCGCGAACCTCCCCCTTGGTCTGGAGGGTGATGCCGTCGCGCGCCTCCCAGGCGGCGTCGATGATCTTTTCAATGGCGGCAAAGCTCATGGGTCGGGTCCTGCTTGAAACGGTCGAAACGGGGGAGACGAACATACCGCCTGGGGGATGGGAGTCAACATTGGCGGGGCTTCGGCTCTCAGCCAAGCCAGGGGCGGCGGCCTGTCCCCCGCTCATGGTCCCCTCTCGCTCATGGTCCCCTCTCGCTCATGGTCATTGCGTCTTGCCGGAAAAAGGATCAACCTGAGGTATAAATTGCTCGGGTGGTGCATCATGAGCACTGTGACGGCCCTGTCCGGGTCCAACTTTCCCATCGGCATCGGCAATACGCTGAATATCGGCGTGCGGCCCTCGGTGTTCAGCGCCGGCACCACGGTGGCGTCGGGCACTGCGGCCCTGACCGCCCAGCAGGGGGCTTCCACCGTCAGCACGGCGTTGACCAACGCCACCTCCATCTTTAGCGCCCTGTCCTCGGTACTCGGTCAGATTCAGCAGGCGGGCGCGTCGCCGGACAAGGCGACCGCCGCCGCCCTGACCGCCAGTATCGCCAAGCTGGACACCCAGATCAACCAGTTGGCCGCCGGGGCCAAGGTGGGCAACACCAACCTGCTGGCGAGCACCCAGGGCAGCGTGTCGGTCGCCACCACCTCGGGGGTGCAGGTCAATATCGCTGCCCAGGGGCTGGACAGCACCTCGCTGGGACTGGGCAAGCTCGCCATTACCGACGCGGCATCGTTGCGCTCGGCGGTCAGCAAGATTTCCCTGGCGCTGGGCCAGACCCAACTGGCGATTTATCGCCTCCAGACCGCCAATAGCGTGGTCGGCACCACCTCTCCCACCTCGGCGGCCTCCACCGACTATGGCACGGCCATCAGCAATCAGCTGGCGGGCAGTTCGGCCAATACGGTTTCAGCCTTGGTGGAAAGGGCTCTGAACAACCAGACGACCGCCAATGCCTCCGGCTATGGCCGGTCCGGTGCCGCCACCTGGAATACCGGGGCGGTGCAGAGCTTCTTCAGTCTCCTCACCTAGGGCGTGTCGTCAATTGCCATAGCGCCGCCGCCAGATCCGCCACCGGAGTCTTGAAGTCGAACGGATCGGGCTGGCGGAACAGCCGCATGGTGGGATACCAGGGCGAGGTCGCCGGCTCGTCCCGCCAGCGCCAATCGGAGACATAGCGCAGCAGCACCCAGACCGGCCGGCCCAGGGCGCCCGCCAGATGGGCGCTGGAGGTATCGACGGTGACGATGAGGTCGAGGCGCTCCATCACCGCGGCGGTGTCGGCGAAGCTGGTCAGCGCCGGAGCGGCGTCGATCACCAGCCGGTTGGCCCCCAACCGGGCCAGATCGGCGGCGCGCGGTCCCAATTGCAGGCTGTAGACGGCGATGCGCGGATCCTCCAGCAGCGGCATCAGCTCCTCCAACGGCCAGGAGCGATCACGCGGCGTGGTCTTGCCGGCCCAGACCAGCCCCAGGCTCAGCACCGCGCCGGGCGGCTGCGGCATGACCAGATTGGGCCGGGAGGGCGCGGTCAGATAGGGAATGGCGGCGGGGATGGCGGTGAAGCTGGTGTCCATGAGATGGGGCAGGCTGGCCATGGGGGCCCAGACATCATAGGCCGGAACCGGCGCACCCTTGGCCACCAGGGTGACGACCCCCGCCAGCCCGGCGAACAGATCTACCAGTTCGGGCAGGCATTCCAGCACGATGGACGCTCCCCGCGCCGCCAGCAGGGGGACATAGCGGGCGAATTGCAGGGCATCGCCGAAGCCCTGCTCGCTGGTCAGCAGGATGGTCTTGCCGGCGATGGCGCCCCCGTCCCAGCGCAGGCCGGGAAAGGGGCGGGGCGGGTTGCGCGCCAATCCC
>Ga0316222_1002203_pt1 | contig 21392 bp, 16 predicted proteins | sample TBH18011metaG_FD_206008 | JGI IMG/M metagenome (GOLD analysis project Ga0316222, IMG submission 206008) | Freshwater microbial communities from Trout Bog Lake, Wisconsin, USA - TBH18011 | ecosystem: Environmental > Aquatic > Freshwater > Lake > Hypolimnion/Profundal zone | place: USA: Wisconsin...
CCACCAACACACCAGAGAAGCCGATCATGGCCGCCACCCAGCGCTCCCAGATCATCTTCTCACCCAGGAAGATCACCGCGCCGATCATCACGAAAATTGGGGTGGTGAAGCTGATCGCCGTGGTGTCGGCAATCGGGATATGCGGCAGGGCGGTGAACCAGAGCAGCAGGCTTGTTGTGTGCACAATGCCGCGCCGCACCTGTCCCCACCACCCCGATGCCGGACGCCAAGCCTGCAATCCGGTGCGCGCGATCAGCGGCAGCATGACGATGATGCCCGCCGAATAGCGCAGTGCCTGCACCTCAATTGGGTTCATTGTCAGCGCAATGCTGCGCATGGTGGTGTTGAGAATGACAAAAAGCAGCCCGGACAGCATCATCCAGGCCAGACCGCGCAGGGTGGAATTCATCGGCTGGAATTCACACTTGGCGCTGCAGGAATGCGGCAAACGCGGCGAGCGAGGCTTCAGAGACGTGGTGCTCGATCCCCTCGGCATCCTGCTCGGCGGCTTCCTGCGGCACCCCGACGGCGAGCAGCACATCGACCACCAGCCGATGCCGCGCCCGCACGCGAGCGGCGAGGTGTTCGCCAGCCTCGGTCAGAAACACCCCGCGATAGGGGCGCGAGGTGGCCAGACCCTCGCGCTTGAGGCGGGCGATGGTTTTGATCACCGTTGCGTGGCTGACGCCGATGCGGCGCGCGATATCGGTCGGGCGCGCTTCACCACCGGCGGCGAGCAGGTCGCCGATCAACTCGGCATAATCCTCCAGCAAGGCGGTGGATTGGGCAGTGCGGGTTTTGCCGAAACGGCGTGCATGCGTCGGCTCCGCCGGCAGGGCATCCCGCTCCGAGGCAGGCGGGCGCGGGGCGAGCAGGCGAGGCGGCACGCGGTGTACTCCTTAATTTATCAGACCATGGCGAAGCATTGTCGGAAATTCAATGCGCAACGGCAGGGGGGCAGCCACAAGATTGCGCGGATGCTGATTCGCAGCGCCCCAGCGAGGAGGCGGCCATCGCGAGGATTCGTTCGGGCTATGCGATTATTGCATGGGTCTAGCGGGAACGCCGTGTTTCTGGACGGTCTGACGCATCAAGCAAACATCAATGCGCAGCCTAACGGCAATTTTACGCCTGCTGCCCATTTAATCGACGCAAATACCATGTCAGCATAGAGGAAGATGCTTGCCTAGCAGGCGCGATTTGCAGGAACATGCTGCACTGCAACATGACTCGCAACGCGCCCTCCGTGTGGAGCGTCAAAAATAAGGATTCATTCCGTGGCCACTGACAAGTCGCAGAACGTTCAGGAAGTCTTTCTGAACCACTTGCGCAAAAACAAAACAGCCGTAACCGTGTTTTTGGTGAACGGTGTGAAGCTCCAGGGTATCATCACCTGGTTCGACAATTTTTCGGTGCTGTTGCGCCGGGATGGGCACACGCAACTGGTCTATAAGCACGCCATCAGCACGGTTATGCCGGGCGCGCCGATCCAGCTGTTCGATGGTGCCAAGGTCGATGCCGCAACGGCTGCTGCTGCCGTGGGTGGGGTTGCCTCTGGTGTGACGCCGGCCAATCCGCTCGGCAACACGCTCACCCTCGCACGTCGGGAGCCTGAGTCTGAGTGAACTAGATCTGACGTCGCGCCAAAAGGGCAAGACTGGCGGCAGTGATCGTGGTGGGCCGACTTTGGCTGCCGTGATCCTGCCCTGGGAACGCCCGGACCGCGCGGACGCTCTGCGTGCCAGTGAAGCCCGGTTGGCGGAAGCCGTCGGGCTGGCCGCGGCCATTGGCCTTGTGGTGGTGCACAGCGCCATCGTGCCCCTGCGCCTGAAACGCTCTGCCACCCTGCTCGGTCTGGGCCAGATGGAGATTCAGGGCGAGCAATTGGCGGCCCAAAAAGTGGCCGTGGTGGTGATGGATTGCCAGCTCTCCCCGGTGCAGCAGCGCAATCTTGAAAAGAACTGGGGCTGCAAGGTGATCGACCGCACCGGGTTGATCCTGGATATTTTCGGCGAACGTGCCACCACCTCGGAAGGCGCGTTGCAGGTGGAACTCGCCCATCTGAGCTATCAACGGTCGCGCCTTGTGCGGTCCTGGACCCATTTGGAACGTCAGCGCGGCGGTTTCGGCTTTCTTGGCGGTCCGGGTGAGACCCAGATCGAAGCGGATCGGCGTTTGATCGATGACCGCATGGTCCGCCTCAAGCGTGAGTTGGAACAGGTCCGCCGCACCCGTGGCCTGCACCGCGATGCCCGCAAACGCACGCCATTCCCGACCGTCGCCCTCGTCGGCTACACCAATGCCGGCAAATCCACCTTGTTCAACGCCCTCACCGGCGCGGAGGTGATGGCGAAGGATTTGCTGTTTGCCACGCTGGACCCCACCATGCGCGGCCTCACGCTGCCTTCGGGCCGTCGGGCGATCTTGTCGGACACGGTGGGTTTCATCTCTGAACTGCCCACCGAACTCGTCGCCGCCTTCCGCGCCACCTTGGAGGAAGTGTCGGAGGCCGACATCATCCTGCATGTCCGCGACGCCTCGCACCCCGATACGGTGGCGCAGCGAGAGGATGTGGAGGCAGTGCTTGACGGTCTGGTGCGCGATGGTGCGCTGGATGAGAATTGGCAGGATCGCTGCATCGAAGTGCTCAACAAGGCCGATCTGCTGGGCGGCGTGGCGGAGGTGCCGACCAAATCCGGCTGCATCGCCGTCTCCGCGATCTCGGGCGAGGGGCTGGACGTGCTGGCGGCGGCGATTGATTCGCGGCTGCAGGCGGGCATGGCGCTGTGCAGCTACACGCTGTCCGTCACCGATGGTGCGCGTTTGGCGTGGTTGTACACGCACGGTGAAGTCGTCAGCCGGCTGGATGCAGAGGATGGGATGACAGTGACGGTGCGTCTTTCGCCTGCCGATCGTTCGCGGTTCGAACAACCATGAGCCTGTTCACCCGCACGCAGCTCGGCATTCTGTCCGACATCCTGCAAGACGCCACCCGCGCGGAAATTCTGCCGCGCTTTCGCTGTCTGGACGATGGCGCCATTCGCAGCAAAACCGGCCCGCTTGATCTCGTCACCGATGCCGATGAAGCGGCTGAGCGGATGATCACCGCACGCTTGCAGGCGGAGTTTCCCGGCTGTGTGGTGATTGGCGAAGAGGCGGCGAGTGCTGATCCTCGGGTGATGGACGGGCTGATGCAGGCTGATCTTGCCTTCGTCGTTGATCCGGTGGACGGCACCAGCAATTTCGCCTCTGGCATGACATTGTTCGGCTGCATGTCCGCGGTGCTGGTGCGCGGACAGGTCGTCGCCACCGCCATTCACGACCCCATTGGGCGCGACACCGCGCTGGCGTTGCGCGGGGAAGGGGCGTGGATTGCGCGCGAGGATGGCGGCACGCGCAGCCTGCGTGTTGCAGCCGCGGTGCCGGTGTCAGAGATGAATGGCGGCGCGTCCTGGCGGTTTCTGCCGCCTGATCTCGGCGCGCGGGTGGCGGCGAATCTGCCGCGTGTGGCGGGTAATTTCGGCTATCGCTGTGCGGCGCATGAATATCGGCTGCTGGCCAGTGGCGGCTGTCATTATCTGTTCTATGGCCGCCTCTACCCGTGGGACCACGCGCCGGGCTGGCTGTTGCATCAGGAAGCCGGCGGTTACAGCGCGCAATTCGACGGCAGTGCCTATCAGGCCGACAACATCCATGGCGGCCTGATCTGCACCCCGGATCGCGAAAGCTGGGAAGCCCTACGCGCGGCGTTGCTGGGCTGATCTGGCGGCAATCCGCCGCCGCACCGCTTCCAACTCCGCGCCCTGTTCCACGCGACGCGCATAATATTCTGGCGTCATCTTCTCTTCGGCGTCGGGATAGAGGATGTCGAACGCACCGACATTGTGGAATTGCGCGCGGTTGCCGTGATCGAGATAGGTCTCCGATGCAGCGCCCTCGGCGATGATCACATCGTGGCTGTCGAGTTCGATGTGGAAATACGCCACCGCATCCACCGATGTCGCCTGCGTGACATTGGCCCCGTTCACCAGCGCCTCTGCCGGAATCAGCATGCCGTCGAGGAACATCGCATGCAGCGGCGAAACCGACAGATCGCGTGCAGGCACGCCGTCCGCCAATGACCCGGCCTGGAACCTCACCGGCAACAACTTCCGATTGCGATTGGCGAACGTCCCGGCATAGGCGCGCGTGCCGATCCAGCGGATGGGGCGATGCGCGCCACTGGCGGTGATCAGCACATCGCCGATTTCCAACGCTTCCACCGGCTTCTCCCCCTGATCGGTCAGGATCAGCGTGCCTTCGCAATAGCAGGGCACCGAAGTGAGGGTGACATCTGTGCCGGAGGAGATCAGGGTATCCTGTGACAGCGCGAACGTGTCATTGGCATAGGAGCCGAGCAACTGAATGCTCTGGCTCACACCGCCGCCGGAGACTGTGAGGGTGTTGGTGGCCGAGTTGAAGCTGAGCGTATCGCTGCTGGCATAACCGACATTGACGAACTCAATGCCGCCCTGAACCTGCAAACTGGTGCTGGTGGCTGTGCCACCGCTCCAGATCCGCATAATGCCGAAGCTTTCCACCGTGGCACCGGAATCAACCGCGCCGCTATAGACCTGCTCCTGACCGCCGCTGCTGATCAGCGCACCGAAGGTGTTACCCCCCGCGTTTTCCAGCACACCGCCGTTGCTGACAACGGCTGCGTAATCATAGCCGCCCGCTTCCACCAGATCGGTGCCCTGATTGCCGATCTGCGTGCCGCTGGCTGAGGCGGCTTGCAGCAACACCTGGGTGAAGGAGGAATATTGACCACTGATGGCCGAGCCGAGGGGAATGACGTCAACTTGGCCTTGAACGGTCAGCAGGCCGCCCGATGTCACCACGCTGTCCAGGGCGATGCCGCCTTGCACAATTTCGGTGCCGCCGCTGCTAATCACTGTGCTGGTCGTGCTGCCGCTATAAAGAATTTGTTCGCCGCGTGCCCCAATCACCACGCCACTGGTCTGGCCGGATTGAACCGTCTGATAGGCACCACTTCCAACGAACGAACTGATCGCCGAGCCGCCCGACGTCACTTGCTGGAAGCCACCATTGAGGATGGTGGCACTATCCATGCCGCCGCTCATTGTGGCGAGGATGCCGCCTGCATTGACCGTGGTGCCGATCGCCGAACCGCCGATCACTTCCACCATGCCGCCGCTGGAGACGACCGTGCCAACGATCTCTCCGCCTTGGACCACCAACACATCGCCTGAGGACACCAAAACACCAGAGGAGATTGTCGGTGCTGAGATGGTACTGGTGGTCATATGGCGAAATCCGATCAACAGGCGGCGTTGGTCAAAAAATGTGCCCCTCAGTTTTAGAGGGGCACATTTCCACTACCAGCACGTTATCCCGGCTGCGGATACCGTTCAATGCTATCGCGTAAACTTAACGTTCACATTCACATGGAGTTCACCCGGCTTTATAACGCGCCACCCGTGCCGCGATCCGTTTGCGCACCGCTTCCAATGCCGGGCCGTGTTCCACGCGACGGGCGCAGTAGCTGGGCACCAGCGGCTGTTCGGCATCCGGATAAAGGACGTCGAACTCGCCCGCATTGTGGAACTGCCCGCGATTGCCATCGTCGAGGAAGGTTTCAGCCGCCGCCCCCTCGGCCAGGATCACGTCATGGCTGTCGAGTTCGATGTGGAAATACGCCACCTCGTCCACCGATTTCGCCTGTGTGATGCTGCTGCCATTCACCAGCGCATCGGCCGGGATCAACATGCCGTCGAGATACATCGCGTGCAGCGGCGAGACCGACAGATCGCGTGTCGGCACGCCATCGGCAAGCGAGCCTGCCGTGAACGTCACCGGCAACAGCTTGCGATTGTGGTTGGCGAAGGTGCCACTATAGCGGCGCACACCAATCCAACGGATCGGGCGGCGTGTGCCATGGGCGGTGATCAGCATATCGCCGATTGCCAGCCTCTCCACTGCCTTCTCCCCCTGATCGGTCAGGATCAGCGTGCCCTCGCAATAGCAGGGGATGCTGATATTCGTGCCGCCATTGCCATCAGCACTGACGATCAAGGTGTTGCTCGTATAGTTGCCCACCAGGGCCAGCGTGGCCGAGGTGCCGCCCTCATAGACGGTCAGGATATCCGTCGCAGAGTTGATGCTGGCCGAACCACCGCTGAATGTCAGGAACCTGAAATCGATCGTGCCGCTGCCGCCAAGGCTGATCAGGCTGACATTGGCGCCACTGGAAATCACCAGATCGCCGCCACTGTTCACCGTTGCGGAAATATCAGTGCCGCCGGAGCTGACATATTCAAAGCCATTATTGTTGATGATCGAGCCGGAAGCCGTGCCGCCCGAGGTGACGAACACGTTGGCAGCGGGAATGATATCAACCGAGCCGCCCGCGACGGTGCCCGAGGGCATCCCCACGCCCACCACATTGTTCAAGCTCATATTGACGTTGGTGCCGCTGACCACACCGCCTGACTGAACCACCAACGCGCCACCGCCCAGAACCGTCGTGGCCGCAGCTGAGCCGCCGACAAAGACGTCTTCAGAGCCGCCGTTCAGGATCAAGCCTTGGGACGTGGTGCCGCCGGAATAGACGTTCTGGAGGCCGCCACTTGCCACCGTCGTGCCGTTCGCGCTGCCACCGAAGAAAATGGTCTCGCTGCCGCCGGAACTGATGGTGGCCGAAGTATCAACGCCGCTGCCAAACACCTGAAGCAGGCCGCTGCTCAACACAACGTTCTGCTGCCCCAAGCCGCCGCTCAACAGGTCGAGCACGCCACCACTGGAAATTTGTGCAGAACTGACAACGCCCCCCTGGTAGGCGGAGATGATGCCGACGTCGGTGGCGCTGCTGATCACGCCACCGGAATAGGTGATCATCATGCCGCTGGAGGAGATGATCGCAGAACTGTCGATGCCGCCCCAGCCAACGCTGATCGCGCCGCCGCTGCTGATGATCGCGCCGCTATCAATCCCGCCGAGATAGACCAACGCCGAACCGCCGGAGCTGACCTGCATGCCGCTTTCCAACGCGCCATTCAGACGCACCTGCACCTGGCCGCCATTGCTGACGATGGTGCCGCTGGCATAGCCATTGGAGGTGACGCGGAAATTGCCGCCGCTGCTGACGACGGTGCCGAGATCGATGCCGCCGGAATAGATCTGCGCCGAGCCAGCGCTGAGCACCGTGCCGCTCGTCCAGCCACCGGAGGAGACGATCAACTGTGCGCCGGAGCTGACAATCGTGGACATCGCCGAGCCGCCCGAGACGGTCATCGAGCCGCCAGCGCTGATCACCGCGCTGCTGGTCTGGCCGCCATCGAACAACAACAGCGCGCCACCCGACTGGATATTGCCGCTGATCTGCGTGCCGCCCGCGAGTACGTAATCGGTATAGCCGGAGCCGATCAGCGTGTTGCTCAGTGTGGAGCTGCTCTGCATCTCCACCGTGCCCGACACCAGGACCACACCACCGGAGACAGCACTGCTCAGATTGCCGGAAATGTTGCTGGCCGATCCGCCAGGCTCGATGATCAACAGACTGCCGATGGCCAAATTAGCGCCGGAAACAACGCCACCAGAGGTGACAATCTCCAATCCGCCACTCATCACCAATTGACTGCTGCCAGCCAATCCACCGGACGAGACAATCTCGGTGCCGCCGCTGCCGATATCGGTGCCGACATCCTGCGCACCGGGGTTAATGCGCAGGGTCGCGCCGCTGAGAACCGAGGCGTTGTCAACGACCGCCCCGCTGAACATGCGCAGCGTGGCACCACTGCTCAACGTGGCAAAGTTCTCAATGCCGCCAGACAGCACATAGACGCTCTCGCCGCTGGTATAAGCGGACGCGCTTACCGTCACCCCGCCCGAAATCGGGGCTATCGCGCTGGTGCCGGAGATCACTTCGATGCCGGTGGACACCACCGAACCACCAGACTCGACGATCGTGCCGACCACATTGGCACCCGGCAGAACCAGCAAAATGCCACCGCTTTGCACGTCCACACCCGAGGCGGTGCCGCCGGAGGAGATGATGTCGACGCCGCCAGATTGGATGATCGTGCCGGTATCGGTGCTGGAATTTCCAATGATCTGTTCAGCGCCATTGCCGATGACATCGCTCGTCACCAGCCCGCCGCCCGAGGCACTCAGCAGGCCGCCGCTGAGCAGGTTGGCCCCACTGATTAAACCGCCCCAAGACACCAGGATTTCGCCACCGCTGGAGACCGTGGTGCTGGTGGCGCTGCCATCGAGCAGGGCCGACAATACGCCGCCGCTGCTCACAGTCGCGGAGAGGCTGTCGCTGTAGAACGTCGCAATCGCCACGCCGCCGGAGGAGACAACGGTGGAGTGGTCCACCGCACCCGCATAAGCCGCCGACAGCGTGCCACCGGAACTGACAATGGTGCTGACCGCCGAGGCATTGCTGCGCACATTCAGCACGCCGCCTTTCAGCACCGTATTGCTGAGAAGCTCGCCGCCCACGGCCACCTTGGCCGTGCCGCCGCTGCTGATGACCGTGTTGGACAACACGGCGCCGGAGGAGACCGCAATCGAGGCTCCACTGCTGACGATGGCGCTGCTCACCTGGGTCTGCGCGCCCGCAAAGGAGACGCCAACGCCGGAGGAGAAGACCGCGCTGACCAGCTTGGCATTGCCGGACAAATTCAGCGTGCCGCCAGCGGAGAGCTGCAAGCCGGAAATCACCGCGCCGCTGCCGGCATTGACAATGCCGCCACTCGAAATGGCGACATTGGACGCCACGCCGCCCAGGCTGACATTCAACGTGCCACCGCCACGGACCGACACGCCGCTGACCAAGCCGCTGAACATATCGTTGATCGAAGCGCCGGAGTTAATGGCGGCGTTGTCGATCTCACCGCCGGAACTGACCACCTCCTGGCCGTTGGAGGTCGCGGATGTGGCACTCAGCACACCGCCGGACGAAACGATAATAAGGCCGTTCAGCCCGGTGGTGGAACTCTTGACGATGCCACCATTATAGATGTCAATCTGGCCCGAAGTGACGCTGGTCGCACTCAGCGTGCCGCTGGAATAGACATTGGCCATGCCGCCCGAAACCAGCACGTTTCCGGCAAGACCGCCTGAGACAACGTTCAACGTGCCGCCGGAACTGATGCTGAGATTGGTCGCCGTCCCACCGGAGGAGACGTTGATCGTGCCGAAGCTGACCGCCAGCGCCGCATTCGCCGACCCGCCTTGATCCACATTCAGCGTGCCGCCTGCCGACACCAGGATCGATGTGTCCAACCCGCCCGAGGACACGTTCTCGGTGCCGTTCGCGCCGACACTATCCCCCGATCCAACGCCGCCCGAGAAGATGTTGACCGTGCCAGCGCTTGTCACGCTGGCACTGGACAGCACGCCGCCGCTATAGACATCGACGGTGGCACCGCTGTTGTAATCATTGGCACCATTGACCTGCACCGAAATGGCAGAGCCACCCGGCAGGATCAGCAGCGTGGCACTGTCGCCCACTGGAATGTTGCTGGCGGCATGCGGGGCGGAGCCCACCACTGAGCCGCCACTGATCTCCACCAAGCCGGACGACATCACCGCGCCGCCGCTGCTGACGAGGGTGCCGGTGACATTGGCACCCGGCAACACCAGCAACGTGCCGCCCGAGAGTACAACGTCACCGCTGGCCGAGCCCGCAGAGTCGATGACCTCGATGGCCCCGCTGCTGATCATCGTGCCGCTCGCAGTGGCACCGGAAGAAATGATTTCTACGCCACCGCCCTGCAATTGGTCGGCACTCAGCACCGCGCCATACATCGCAGTCAGTTGCGCACCGCTGGCAACGCTCACCCCGGTGGTAACGCCGCCGCTGAACACATAGGTTTGGTTGGTCACGGTATCGTTGACCGCACTGCCGCCCGAAAACACGCCCATAATGGCGTTGCTGGCCAGCGACACGTTCGAGACCACCGCCCCGGCTGAGATGAGCACGCCATTCTGAATGATGCCGACACCGGTGGAGAGCACCGTGCCACCGGAGGCGATTGTGTTGGCGACGACGGCACCGGGGAAGACAATCAACAGGGCGCCGCTATCGACGGTCGTGCTGGTCAGCGTGGCACCGGAGGACACCACCATGAAAGCGCCGCTGGTCAGGATCGTATCAACTGCCGAGGCACCGGAGTGAACAGTCAGCTGACCCCCAGCGTTGACCGTGACACTCGTCGCTACACCACCAGCGCTGACTTCCATCTGCCCGCCACTGCTGACGGTGGTCTTGAACGCGGAACCGCCGAGGGCGATCTGCTCCTGGCCCTGGTTGAGCACCTGCGTGCCGATGACGGTGCCGCCAAAGGCCACATAGTCCTGGCCGCCGCTCAGAATGGTGTTGGATTCGACGCCGCCCAGGTTGGTGTTAATGAATGACCCAGTATCGGCAACGATCCCACTGACACTGCCACCGCCTTGAACATTGAGGTTGTCCCCACTGTTCAACGTGATCCCGTTGATGCTGCTGCCAGAGGACAGCGGGGACCCGTTGGATGTTACGGAGCCAGAATTGACGTTGTAAAAGGTCATTTTGAGCGCTCTACCAGTCCGGTCACGCCACCGGGCGTTGACATTTGCGCAACTCTAAGCCGCCAGCAGGGTATTCTTCAATGAATGATTAACGGTCCCACGATCGTCGTAATGAAAAATTCTTCCGCCTTTAATTTTTCTGATTCAGAAGCAACCGTTCAGTCCAGCCCCCGCTCGCGCCGCTTCGCCGTCTGCCAAAGCATTTCCATCTCCTCCAACGTCGACTCTGCGGGAGTTTTTCCCAAATCGGCGAGATCTTTCTCGACAGATCCGAAACGACGCGAGAATTTTTCATTTGCCTGCCGCAAACATGCTTCCGGGTCCAAATCGAGCTTGCGGGCGAGATTGGCTGCCACGAAAAGAATATCGCCGAACTCGTCCGCCAATCTTGCGCGGTCTGCACCGGGAAGCTCTGCCCGCAATTCGGCAATTTCTTCTTCTAATTTTACAATAACCTCCTCGGCATTCGACCAATCAAACCCCACGCGACCGGCGCGGGCGGTGAGCTTGCGGGCGCGGGTGAGGGCGGGGAGGGCGATGGGAATGCCGGCCAATGTGCCGGTCTCAGCACGGGCGGCACGTTCGGCGCGCTTCTGTTCCTCCCACGCGGCCACCTGCATGCCGGCGTCACGGGCGGCATCCTCGCCGAAGACATGCGGATGGCGGCGCACCATCTTGTCGGCGATGGCGCGGGCCACATCAGCGAAGGCGAAACGGCCTTCTTCCTCAGCCATTCGTGCATGATAGACCACCTGCAGCAGCAGGTCGCCGAGTTCGTCGGGCAGGGCTGCGAAGTCGCGCGCGGCGATGGCGTCGGCCACCTCATAGGCCTCTTCGATAGTGTAGGGCGCGATGGAGGCAAAATCCTGCTCACGGTCCCACGGGCAGCCGGTCTGCGGGTGGCGCAGGGCTTCCATGATGTTCAACAGACGGCGCAGTTGCGCTTCGGCTTCCGTTTGCATGCGGATCTCCCTACATATGCGCCACGTTTCTACCGCACCGGGTCATCATGTCACAGTCGCAGATCTCAGCCGAGCGCCTTTCCCTGCCGAAGGATCGCATTAAGATCCTGTTGCTGGAGGGTATTCACGACACCGCTGTCCAAATGTTCGAACAGGACGGCTACAGCAACATCACCCGCCTCAAGGGCGCGCTGGACGGGGATAATCTCACCGAAGCGCTCAAGGGCGTGCATATTCTGGGCATTCGCAGCCGCACGCAGTTGACCGATGCAGTCTTCGCCGCTGCCGATCGCCTGCTCACCGTTGGCTGCTTCTGCATCGGAACCAATCAGGTGGACCTGACCGCCGCGCGTGACGCTGGCATTCCGGTCTTCAACGCGCCTTACAGCAACACCCGCTCGGTGGCGGAACTGTCCATCGGCGAGATGGTCATGCTGATGCGCAACATCCCCGACAAATCCGCCGCCGCTCATCGCGGTGTGTGGGATAAATCAGCGGCAGGCTCGAACGAGATGCGCGGCAAGACGCTGGGCATTGTCGGCTACGGCAATATCGGCAGCCAGTTGTCGGTGTTGGCTGAGGCGATGGGCATGCGGGTGATCTTCTTCGACACCGCCGCCAAGCTGCCGATGGGCAATGCCCAGAAAGTGAACACGCTGGACGAATTGCTCGCCGACTCCGATGTGGTGTCTCTCCACGTGCCGGAGACGACCGAAACCGAAGGTATGATGGGCGAGCGTGAAATCGCCATGATGAAGCCGGGGGCCATCCTGCTCAACAATGCGCGCGGCACTGTGCTCGACATCGATGCACTCGCCACCGCCCTGCGGGAGAAGCGCCTGCACGGCGCTGCGGTGGACGTGTTCCCGTATGAGCCGGGCTCGAACAATGAGCGTTTCGTGACGCCGTTGCAGAACCTGCCCAATGTGATCCTGTCCCCGCATATCGGCGGCTCGACGGCTGAGGCGCAGGCGCGCATTGGTGAGGAAGTGGCGCGCAAGCTGATCGATTACAGCGATGTGGGCAACACCATCGGCGCGGTGAATTTCCCGCAGGTTCAGCTGCCCAAGGCGCCCACCGGCACGCGCTACATGCATGTGCACCGCAACGTGCCCGGCCTGCTGTTCCGCGTCATCGACGTCTTCAGCAAGCGTGGCCAGAACATCGCAGCGCAGTTCCTGCAAACCGCGGGCGAACTTGGCTACGTGGTCATTGATGCCGAAGGTCCGGCGGATGAGGATGCGATCCTGGGCGATCTGCGCAAGATTGACGGCACCATCCGCGCCCGTCTGCTCTATTGAGCTCCATCCCGCCACAATGGCAGCCTGAAGGTGTCCGCCTTCAGGCACCCGCGGTGCAGCGCAATCGGGATGCGATTCTCGATGTTCTGCGCCGCGTGCTGCCGCCGCATGGGCTGGTGCTGGAAGTGGCCAGTGGCTCGGGCGAACATGCGCGCTATTTCGCCGAGTCTCTGCCCGGTTTGGTGTTTCAGCCAAGCGATCCGGGCGAAGTGCAGCGTGGCAGCATTGATGCGTGGTCAGCCGACATCGCCAATATCCGCCCGGCCATCGACATCGACGCCGCCAGCGACTGGCCGATTGCTGCGGCGGATGCCGTGCTGTGCATCAACATGATCCACATCTCGCCCTGGTCTGCCACCGAAGGTCTGATGCGCAATGCCGGGCGATTGCTGGCGGCAGGCGGCGTGTTGATCACCTACGGCCCATATCGCCGCGCTGGCGTGCCGACCGCTGCGAGCAATGAGGCCTTCGATGTCGATCTGAAGCAGCGCAACCCGCTTTGGGGGCTGCGTTCGGTGGAGCAGGTGGCGGAATGTGCGGCGGGGCAGGGGTTTGCGGCACCTGAGATTGTCGAGATGCCCGCCAATAATCTGATCCTGGTCTTTGGCAAATTGCGGTGACGTGGCCGCAATAATGTATGGCAATGCGCCGCGCGCAGTTGATCCCCGCCCGTTCTCGCGCAACAACACCCGCCTGCACGACGCAGCAAGCGCCGGTTCGGCAACAGAGGGAAACGCCCTGATGCAATTCACCCGTCGAAATGTTCTGATGGCCTCGTTGGCTGCCTCGGCAGCGTCTATCGCCAGCCGGCCCGCGCGCGCGGCTGGTCCTGGTCTGCGTCTTGGCTTGTTGCACACGCTCTCCCCGGCACCGCTCTACCTCGCCCAGGCCCGCAACTATTTTGCGGCTGCCGGTTGTCCGGTGGAGTTCGTTTTTTTCGAAGCCGCCCAGCCGATTGCCGCGGCTGCCGTGGCAGGCGACATCGATATTGGTGTGACGGCGCTCACCGGTGGCTTCTTCAGTCTCGCCGGGCGTGGCACGCTCAAGGTGATCGGCGGCGGTCTGCATGAGCAGAAGGGCTTTGAACTCACCGCCATTCTTGCCTCCAACGCCGCTTATGCCGCAGGCCTGACCAATGTGGGCAAGCTGGAAGGCCACAGCTTCGGCATCACGCAATATGGCTCGTCCTTCCATTACATGGTCGGACGCATCGCCGAGCGGGCCGGGTTTGACATGAAATCGATGCAATTGCGGCCATTGCAGCAGGTCGGCAATATGCTCGCCGCCGTGAAAACCGGGCAGGTGGATGCCACGATGGCGGTGGCCTCACAGGCCAAGCCGATGGCAGAGGCGGGGCAGGCGCATATTATCGGCTGGGTGGGCGATTACGTGCCCTATCAGATCACCGCGCTTTTCGCGCCGATGCACAGCTTCGAGCAGCGTGCTGCGGATCTGCATGCATTCTGCACTGCCTATCGCGGCGGCGTGGCTGATTATCGGGCGGCCTTCCTGCTGCCCAAGCGCGACCCGAAAATCACCGATGCGGCGATTGCCGATATCCGCAAATACATCTTCACCTCCGACCCGGAAGGCCCGCGCAAGATTCGTGAGGGAATCGGCTGGTACGATGAGGATGCCGCCCTGGACGTAGCCGATGTGCGCGCGCAGCTCGCTTGGTTTACGCAACAGGGCATGGTGAAAGGCGACATTGATCCCGCCTCCATCATCGACACCGGCTATCTGCCCACGCGATGAGCCAGGACATCACGCCGCATTCCGGTATTGGCTTGTCGGTCTGCGGCGTCTCCCACGCCTATCGCAGCTTGAAAGTTCTGGATCGGATCGATCTGGACATCGCCCCTGGTGAGGTGACGGTGCTGGTCGGCCCGTCCGGCTGCGGCAAATCCACCCTGCTCGGCATTCTGGGTGGCCTCGTGGCCCCTGATGCCGGCGAGGTGGTTTTGCGGGGGGAGGCATCAGCGGATTGCCTCAATCCACTGACCTATGTCTTCCAGGATTTCGCCCTGCTGCCCTGGCGCAGCGTGGCGGGCAATGTGGCGTTGGTGCTGGAAGACCATAAGATGGACAAGGCCGCCCGTGCCGCGCGGGTGGCCGAAGTGCTGGCGTTGACCGGGCTTTCCGATTTCGCCCGCGCTTGGCCACGCCAGCTCTCCGGCGGCATGCGCCAGCGCGTGGGCATTGCCCGTGCGCTCGCTGTCCGCCCCGCCGTTCTGCTGATGGATGAGCCGCTCTCGGCATTGGATGCGCAGACACGCGATTTGCTGCTCGACGAATTTGCCGCCCTCATCGCGCGCACCGGGGTGACGACGGTGTATGTCACGCACAACCTTCCCGAAGCCGTGCGGCTTGGCCACACCATCGTCGTGCTGGGACGCAGGCCGGGGCGGATTCGTGAAGTGATCCGCATTGACACGCCACTGTCTGAACGACGTTTGGACGATCCGGCTTTCCTGGCCATCGAAGCGCGGCTCTGGGCCTTGCTGCGCGACGATGCTGCCGAAGCAGAACGGGAGTTGGCGTGATGGCAGACACGCAGAAGGTTCGCTTCCGGGCGGGCGGATATCAGCCTGATTCCAAGATTTTCGTCTCGATTCTCTCGTTGGTCGCCACAATCGGCCTCTGGCAGATCGCCGCCTCGCTTGGCTGGGTGTCAACGCAATTTGCCTCCTCGCCGCAGGCCATCGTGACATCGCTGCACGACCTCGCGGTCTCGGGTGAGTTGTGGCTGCATCTGACGGCCTCGTTGCAGCGTCTGGCGATTGGCTGGGTGATAGGCACGATTGCCGGGATTATTGTCGGCGTGCTGCTCGGCCTGTTCAGCATCGCCCGCTCGGCGGGGATGGCGTTGGTTTCGGCATTGTTCCCCATCCCGAAAATCGCCCTCGTGCCGCTGTTCATCATCTGGTTCGGCATTGGTGAGGGCTCGAAGATCATCACTTTGGTGTTCGGCGTGTTCTTCCCCACGGTGATCAACACGCTGGCAGGGGTAGACGGCGTGCAGCGCCGTCTGATCCGCATGGGGCAGAGCTTTGGGCTGAGTCACTGGTCGATTATCACCAAGATCCTGCTGCCGGGTGCATTGCCCTCGATTTTGGCCGGGTTTCGCATCACCACGGCCACCGCCATCGTGTTGCTGGTCGCAGCCGAGATGATCGGCGCTGAACACGGCATTGGCGCGTTCGTGCTGCAAGCGGGCAATCTTTACGCCACTGACGATTTGCTGGCCGGCATCGTGGTGCTGTCGCTGCTGGGGCTGACGGTCTCAGTCATCGTTGGCCTGTTGGAGCGGGTGCTGTTGCGCTGGCGGTAGGCGGCCCTTGCATTTCATGGGGTTGAGTGCCGCGCGCCTGGGCTTTACGACGATGATATGAACGCCATCGCCAAACCCAATTCCCGCCCGCTTAACCCGAATTTCGGCTCCGGCCCATGCAGCAAGCGCCCCGGCTGGTCGCTGGCCGCCCTCGAAGCCGCCATGCTCGGCCGCAGCCATCGCGCTGCCGAGCCGAAAGCGCGCATTGAGGCGGTGATAGATCGCTCGAAAGCCATCCTCGCCATGCCGTCCGATTGGGTGGTCGCTGTGGTGCCAGGCTCGGACACGGGTGCCGTTGAAATGGCATTGTGGTCGCTACTCGGCCAGCGTCCGGTGGATGTGCTGTCGTTTGAGACCTTCTCCACCACCTGGGCGAATGATGTTGTCAAACAGCTCAAGCTGAAAGACGCCCGCATATTAGAGGCGAAATTCGGCGAATTGCCGGATGTGGCCCAGCTTAACCCGGCGCATGACATCGTGCTGGCCTGGAACGGCACCACCTCGGGTGTGCGCCTGCCAGGTGGCGCGGCGCTGCCGGAGAATCGTGAAGGTCTGGTGATCTGTGACGCCACTTCGGCTGCCTTCGCCATGGCGTTGCCATGGGACAAGCTCGATGTCGTCACCTGGTCCTGGCAGAAAGTGCTGGGCGGTGAGGCGGCCCACGGCATGATCGCGCTGTCGCCGCGCGCCGTCGCCCGTCTGGAGAGCTACGTGCCGGCTTGGCCGCTGCCGAAAGTGTTCCGCATGACCAGCGGCGGCAAGCTCAATGCCGGGCTGTTCCGGGGCGAGACGATCAACACGCCCTCAATGCTCTGTGTGGAAGATGCGCTCGATGGTCTGCAATGGGCGCAGAGCATCGGCGGGCTGCCGGGGCTGATCACACGCTCGCAGGCCAATCTGGCGGCGGTCGCGGCGTGGGAGGCGACATGCGACTGGGCGGAATTCCTCTGCGCCGATCCGGCCAGCCGTTCGTCCACCGCGATTTGCCTGCGCATCACCGCACCGTGGTTCCTGGCGCTTGACGCCGAAACCCAGTTCAAAACCTCGCGCAAACTGGCCGCTTTGCTCGACAAGGAGGGCGTTGCCTATGACATCGCCTCCTATCGCGACGCACCGCCAGGGCTGCGAATCTGGGGTGGGGCGACGATTGAGGCGTCCGATATGGCGCTGCTGATGCCCTGGCTCGATTGGGCCTACGCGCAGGTGGCTCCCTGACCTGTCTCATCGGCGGTTTGCCCGGTGGATTCGTGATGCTATAGCCCACCCGCATCAGGCTGAAAGCGCATGACTGACGATACCCCGCCCAATCCCGCTCTTCTTCCCGCTGGCCTGCGTGATCTGCTGCCACCCGAGGCAGAGACCGAAGCAGCCTCCATCGGCGCTGTGCTGCGCGTTTTCGCCAGCCATGGCTATCAGCGGGTCAAGCCGCCGTTGATGGAGTTTGAGGATAATCTCCTCACCGCCACCGGTGCCGCCATGGCCGATCAGGTGTTTCGCCTGATGGACCCTGATACCCATCGCATGATGGCGATTCGCGCGGATATGACGCCGCAAATCGCCCGCATCGCCGCCACTCGCCTCGGCCACGCCGCCCGCCCGCTGCGGCTGTCCTATAATGGCCAGTGCCTGCGCGTGCATGGCTCGCAGCTCGACCCAGATCGCCAGATTGCCCAGGCAGGGCTCGAACTGATCGGGCCGGACAGCCCGCAGGCCGATGCGGAAATCCTTGCCGTCGGAGCCGAAGCGCTCGCCGCCGTTGGCTTGTCGCGGCTGAGCGTTGATCTGACGATGCCGACGCTGGTTTCCACGCTGCTGGAAGAAAGCGGCATCACCGGCCAGCAGCGCTCGCGTCTGGCCTTCGCACTGGATCGCAAAGACGCCGCCTCGGTTGCCGAACATGGTGGTGCGCTGGCGGAGACGCTGACCAATCTGCTGCTCGCCGCCGGTCCTGCCGACCGTGCGTTGGCAGCCCTTGCCGCCGCCGATCTGACGCCGGGCGCGCAGCTCGCCGCTGACCGTCTGGCCGCCACCGTCGCCGCCATTCGCGCGCTGGCACCCACGGTGAAGCTGACCGTCGATCCGGTTGAATTCCGTGGCCTGAAGTATCACACCGGCGTCTGCTTTACGGTGTATGCCATTGGCTACAATGAGGAACTTGGCCGTGGTGGCCGCTATCTGTGTGGTGATGCCGAGGCTGCGACGGGTTTGACCATCTATCCGGACGCCGTGTTGCGCGCCGCCCCGCCGCAATCGCCGCTCACCCGCATCTATATTCCGCTCGGTGAGAACGGTGCCCCGTTCCGCGCCCAGGGCCACGCCACCGTGGCCGGGCTTGTCGCCGATGCTGACCCGCGTGCCGAGGCTGAACGCCTCTCTTGCAGCCATATTGTGATCGGGGGCGCATTGACCGCCCTCGCTGTGGAGTAAATCGAATGGCCAATGTGACCGTCATCGGTGCTCAGTGGGGCGACGAAGGTAAGGGCAAGGTTGTTGACTGGCTTGCCAGCCGTGCCGACCTCGTGGTGCGTTTCCAGGGTGGCCATAATGCCGGCCATACGCTGGTTGTCGGCAATGAGACCTATAAGCTCTCGCTGCTGCCCTCCGGCCTCGTGCGCGGCAAAATGGGCATTATCGGCAATGGCGTGGTTATCGACCCGGAGGCGCTGCTCTCCGAAATCGACCGTGTGACCAGCCAGGGTCTGAAGGTTTCGCCCGAGACGCTGCGCATCGCCGAGAACGCGATCCTCATCCTGCCGCTGCATGGCGCGATTGACCGTGCGCGGGAAGCGGCTCGTGGCGAGGGCAAGATCGGCACCACTGGTCGCGGCATCGGCCCGGCCTATGAAGACAAGGTGGCCCGCCGCGCCATTCGCGTCTGCGATCTGGCTGAGCCGGAAACGTTGTCCTTCAAGCTCGACGAATTGCTGTTGCATCACAACACGCTGCTCAAGGGCTTGGGCGCGCCGACGTTCGAGAAGCAGGCGCTGCTCGATCAGTTGCTCGCCTATGCCCCGCGCATTCTGCCCTATGTCGAACCGGTCTGGGAGCGTCTGGACGAAGCCCGACGTGCCGGCAAGCGCATCCTGTTCGAGGGCGCACAGGCCGTGATGCTCGATGTTGATCACGGCACCTATCCGTTCGTCACTTCATCGAACACGGTCGCGGCCACCGCGGCCTCCGGCTCGGGCATTGGCCCGTCTGCCACCGGCTTCGTGCTCGGCATCGCCAAGGCCTATTGCACCCGCGTCGGCTCCGGCCCGTTCCCGTCGGAATTGTTCGATGATGTGGGCAAGTTGCTCGGCGAGCGTGGCCGTGAATTCGGCACCGTGACCGGCCGCCCGCGTCGTTGCGGCTGGTTCGACGCAGCGATGGTGCGTCAGGCCGTCAAGGTCGGTGGCATCCAGGGCATCGTGATGACCAAGATTGACGTGCTTGATGGTATTCCCGAACTCAAGGTCTGCGTCGGCTATCGCATCAACGGCAAGCAATACACCTACTTACCCGCCGCGATGCGAGCGCAGGCAGCCGCCGAGCCGATCTATGAAACCTTCGCTGGCTGGTCCGCCAGCACGAAGGGCGCACGCTCCTATGCCGAACTGCCCGCCGAGGCGGTGAAATATATCCGTCGCGTGGAAGAATTGATCGAAGCCCCGGTGACATTGCTCTCCACTGGCCCGGAACGCGATGACACCATCATGATGCGTGACCCATTCGAAGGCTAAACAAAGCCGCATGCTTATCGATAACGAATGATGTGACTGGCTCCTGCAAAGGATTTACGTAAGGTCAAGGAAGATCGTTTAAACTTCCAATATGACCGAACGTCCGAAGGGGCCGTTGGCTTTGTTTCATTCCGATGAGCTGTATTCCGTCATCCCGCTCACCAGCACAGCGACCACGTTGCGCCGTGCTGGTGTGCCATCGACCACAACGCCGCTGCCGCTGATGGACCCTTGTCCGTTTGCGGCACGGCGTTTTTCGCTGCGTGACCGGGTGACGGTGCATGATTGGATGCTGCGGGTTGCGGGCATCTATGGCCGCATGCTCGTCGAGCGGGCAGACGGTTTGGGCCACGCTGAACCCGGCGATTATCTGCTGATCTATCGCCGGGATAGCGCCTGGGCGAGTTGGGGCATTGGCTGCGGCATTGACGGCTATTTACTGTGGGAAACCATCCGTGGTGCCACGGTCGGCATCTTCCCCACGCTGCACACCGCGCTGGCAGAGATTATCGCGCAATCATAAGCGTGACATTCAGCTTGCCGCCACGGCCTCAATTTCTCCACTCGCTGCCGATTTGAACACCGCCTCCAGCGCTGCAATCGTTGCCAACATTTGCGATTGCGGCATCGGATAGACGCCGGTGCCAAGTGCCTGCGATGCAAATGCTTCCAGATTGCCGCGCACGGACGATGCCGGTGGATAGTCGCGCACCCTGCGCTCCTCGCCCCGCAGCACCACCGTCACCGTCCAGCCTTGCGGTGATTCGGGATGCGTCTTATCACGAATTTCCGCCCAACCTTGGCTGCCATACAATGCCAGACGACCATCGAACGGGGTGGCGAGAATGGCGGTGAGCAGGGCATTGGCCCCACTCTTGAAGCGAATCATCGCCGCCAGCGTATCGCCATTGGTCAGATCCGAGCCCAGTTGTTTGACATGCACCAGCGCACGTTCCGCCGGGCCGAGGAAGCTCACCGCCAGATCAAGCAAGTGAATGCCGGTGGCGGTCATCGGGCCAGCCGGGGCTTCCACCGGGTTGAGCCGCCAATTGTCGCGCGGCAGAGTGAGGAATTTGTCCTGGCTGAAATTGGCCTCGATTTGCAGGATCGTGCCAAGTTTGCCCGCATCGATCAGCGCCCGCAGATCGGCAATCGCCGGTTCAAACCGCCGCTCATGCCCCACGCCGAGCATCACATTATGCCGATTGCACGCCGCCACACTCGCCTGAGCGTCGGCAAGGTTGAGGCAAAGCGGCTTCTCGCAGAACACGTGCTTGCCTGCCGCCGCTGCCGCCTGAATTTGGGCGGCATGTTGCGTGTGCGGTGTGCAGAGGATGATGGTGTCAATCGCCGGGTCCGCCAGAGCCGCCGCAAAATCCGGCAAATGCCGAATGCCAAGCTCGGCGCACGCCGACGCCGCGAACGGGGCAGGGTCGATGCCCGCCACCACACGCAAGGCAGGAGAATCCTGCATCGTGCGCACAATCGTCCGCCCCCA
>Ga0316222_1002206_pt1 | contig 21381 bp, 20 predicted proteins | sample TBH18011metaG_FD_206008 | JGI IMG/M metagenome (GOLD analysis project Ga0316222, IMG submission 206008) | Freshwater microbial communities from Trout Bog Lake, Wisconsin, USA - TBH18011 | ecosystem: Environmental > Aquatic > Freshwater > Lake > Hypolimnion/Profundal zone | place: USA: Wisconsin...
AATTGCCTGATTGGCGCCAACGCCCTCATCACTGAGGGTAAGATTATTCCTGAGGGTTCCTTGGTAATGGGCAGCCCCGGTCGCGTGGTGCGCGCCCTTACCACAGAAGAAATAGAGGGTCTGAAGGGCAATGCGGAAAGCTATGTGCGCCGCAGCAAATTATTCCGGGCTGAGTTACACCTCTCCTCTGACCCTCCTGACGCCTAATCTCCCACATGCAAAAACACAGCACGGTGATGATTGATGGGCCGATTGGTCAGCTGGAAACGGTTGTTACCCTCCCCACAGGTGAGGCGCGCGGTATTGCCTTGGTGGCTCATCCGCACCCCCTGTTTGGCGGCACGCTGGATAACAAAGTGGCGCAAACATTGGCCAATACCTTTAGCGCTTTGGGATGCGTCAGCTTTCGGATGAATTTTCGTGGTGTGGGGGCTTCAGAGGGCGTGCATGACGAGGGGGTTGGCGAAACCGAAGATTGGTTGGCGGTGCACGAATATGCCAGAAGCTTCTACCCACAATTGCCTACTTTTTTGGCCGGATTTTCTTTTGGTGCCTTTGTCATGAGCCAAGTGGCGCAGCGCATCACGGTAGAAAAATTAGTACTGGTGGGGCCTGCTGTCATTAACTTTCCCTTCGGCCCTGTGGCCCCCAATACTTTGGTGATTCAAGGTGAGTTGGATGATGTGATTCCTTTGGCTGATGTGTTGCGTTGGGCCACGCCGCAAGACTTGCCCATTGTGGTCGTGCCCGGTGCGGATCATTTTTTTCATCGGCGCTTGCACCTGATTCGCGACTGGGTCACCTTGGCCTGTGGTATTTAAATTTTTGGAGTATTTATGTCGTACCCTTTATTAAAAGCCTTGCACATTATGTTTATGGTGACTTGGTTTGCTGGATTATTTTACCTGCCCCGTTTGTATGTGTATCACGCCATGGCCGCAGATGATGCGGCCGGTTGTGCGCGTTTTAAAATCATGGAACGCAAATTATTTTGGGGCATTATGACGCCGGGCGCCATTCTGACCATTCTTTTCGGAATAGCCATGGTGCTGCAATTGGACGTTATGGATAAATGGTTGCACATTAAAATCATGCTGGTGGTGGTGCTGGTGATTTATCATATCTGGTGTGGGAAAATACTGAAAAACTTTAAACTGGATTGCAATACACATAGCCATGTGTGGTATCGCTGGTTTAATGAATTGCCCGTGCTCATCCTGATTCCCGTCGTTCTGTTAGCCGTACTAAAGCCCTTTTGAAAACCGCCCATCATTTTTTTGCACCCTGCCCGCGCGGGCTGGAAACGGTCCTTGCCGAAGAGCTTACAGAGCTGGGCGCCCTGTCGGTTGTGGCGGGTGATGCGGGCGTGGCCTTTGAAGGCGATGCCGCCTTAGCCATGAACGCTAACTTGGAATCGCGTATCGCCAGTCGCATTTTATGGCGCGTGGCCACAGGTCCTTATCATAACGAACAGGTCATCTATGATGCGGCCCTGTCGTTGCCGTGGTCCGAGTGGATGGATGTGGAACAGACCATTATGGTGGAGACCAATGCGCGACGCTGTCCGCTGCGCAGTCTGGATTTTGTGACTTTGCGTGTAAAAGATGCGGTCTGTGATCATTTTCGCAATCATGTGGGCAGCCGGCCTTCGGTGGATTCGCGCACACCAGACATTCGTATTTCAATATTCTTAGATGAATACAATTTCTTTCTTTACCTTGATACCTCAGGTGATGCCTTATTTCGGCGTGGCGAACGTGTGGAATCGGGCGAGGCCCCTTTGAAGAAAAACTTAGCGGCCGGCATTTTGCGTATTGCAGGCTGGCGTCCGGGCATTCCATTGTTAGATCCTTTTTGTGGTGCCGGGACCTTTTTATGGGAGGCCGCGGAATGGTCGCTTAACCGTGCGGCGGGACTTAACCGTCGGTTCGGTTTTGAGCATCTGAAGGGCTGGGATCTTAGTGCATGGCCCGCCATTAAAGCGGCGGCTGAAGCGCGTGCGGAACCCGCACGTCCCTTGCCCTTATGGGGCTTTGATTTAAAGGGGGACGCCTTGGTGGCTGCAGAAGCCAACTTTGAGGCGGCCGATTTGGTGGGCTGCGCCCAATGGAAGCAAGTGAATATGTTGGAGTCTTCCCCTCCCGCACCTGAAGGCTATTTAATCACCAACCCTCCCTATGGGGTCCGGTTGGGTGAGCAAGCGGAACTGGCGGAGCTCTACCCCAAATTAGGCGACACCCTTAAAAAACGCTATGCCGGTTGGACCGCTTGGTTTTTAAGTGCCGATATGCAATTACCCAAAGGCATTCGCCTAAAAGTGTCACGCCGCACCCCCTTATTTAATGGGGCGCTGGAATGCCGTTTGTTTGAAATTAGGCTGGTTTCGGGATCTAACCGCTAATCTTTGAAAAGGTGCTGTAACATAGGCGTCACATCAAGCGAGTATAAGGTTTCGTCATGGAACCGTCATACACTGCACCCCCCACCCCACCCACGGAGGCTTATTTGGGAGCCAACATTTTGGTGGTCGAAGACGAAAGCGCGATTCAAGAACTTATCGCCCTCAATCTTCAGCAAGCCGGGCACGAACCGAAGTTGGCCTCAGATGGTGCCGAGGCCTTGGAATGCGTACGCGACTCCTTGCCCGACATGGTATTGGTGGATTGGATGCTGCCCACCATGAGCGGCATTGATTTGGTAAAGCGCTTGCGCGCCAATGAGCGCACCCGCACCGTGCCCATCATCATGCTCACGGCCCGCGCGGATGAATCAGATAAGCTTTTGGGACTAGAGTCCGGCGCCGACGACTACATCACCAAACCTTTTTCCATTAAAGAATTAAATGCCCGCATCAAGGCTGTGCTGCGCCGGCGCGCACCCCAAATGACGGAAGACCGAGTTGCCTTTAAAGCCCTTTCCCTAGACCCTGGCACCCATCGGGCCAGTGCCAACGGCCAGGAGATCGATCTGGGGCCCACAGAATTCAAGTTGTTGCATTTCTTTATGACCCACCCGGAGCGGGTGTATTCTCGCACCCAGATTTTGGATCAGGTGTGGGGAGACCATGTCTTCATTGAAGAGCGGACGGTCGACGTCCACATTCGTCGCCTGCGCTCAGCCCTTGAGCCCAGCAATACCGACCACCTGCTGCAAACCGTCCGCGGCTCTGGGTATCGCCTCACCGCAATCGCCTGACCCCCTTCGACTCTGGTACTCTATTTTGGGGTCAGACCCCCTACGGGGTCAGACCCCTAATCTGCCAATACAGGCTAACCAGGTTTTACATATATGAAGAATTTCTTGAGATACGCCTTGAGCGGCTTGATCGGCGCATTAGCGGTCAGCTCCTTGGTGTGGGCCCTCTTAGGGCCCCTATGGGGGTTGGGCACGCTCTGCGCGTTCTTTGCAGCAGTGGCTGCACGTGATGCCTGGCAATTACAAGAACTGAACCGCTGGCTGCGCCGTCAGGAATTGGGCAGCATGCCCCACCCCACCGGCGCCTGGGGGCTGGTCTTTAGCCAGCTGTTTCGCTTAGAAAAACATACAGCACAAACGCAGAACAAGTTAAGAGAGGCCCTGGAACGCTTTCAGCAGGCGGGAACCGTCTTACCCAATGGAGTGGTGGTGATCGATGCGTCCGACCGCATTCAATGGTGCAACCCCAGCGCCGAAACTCATTTTGGCATTGACCTTAAACAAGACCGCGAACAGAGCTTGGCATACCTTGTTCGTCGCCCAGAATTTGTTGAGTATTTGGCACAAACACAGCATGACGACCCGCTTATTTTGCGGCGCATGCGCGGTACGTCTTTGTCTTTGTCCGTTCAAATGGTGCCCTACAGCAACAATGAACGGCTGTTGGTGAGCTACGATATTACCCAAGTAGAAAAAGACGAACGTGTACGTCAGGACTTTGTGGCCAATGTATCCCACGAACTGCGCACGCCCATTACCGTAGTGGGCGGGTTCATCGAAACCTTACTGGAAGGCGAAACCCTCGAGCCCGCCCTGTTGCGTCGGGTGCTGGGTACCATGCAATCGCAAACTCAGCGCATGCAAAACCTGGTGGAGGAATTGCTGTCCCTCTCACGTTTGGAGGGACAACATACCCCCGCACCTGAAACGCCCGTTGCCGCAGATCTGTTGATGCGCCAACTGGTGCAAATGGCTGAACAACTGAGCAAGGGCCGACATGAAGTACGCGGCATTCTAAAAACACCGGACATCATACTGGGTGCAGATAATGAATTACTGAGCGCTTTTGGTAATTTGGTGACCAATGCCGTGCGCTATACGCCTGAAGGTGGCAAAATTACATTACAGTGGGCATTGGAGCGTAGTGAAGGTATTTTTTCCGTTCAGGATACCGGCATCGGCATTGCAAGCGAGCATATTCCACGCTTAACTGAGCGCTTTTACCGTGTGGATCGTGCGCGCTCCCGTGAGACGGGAGGAACCGGATTGGGGTTGGCCATCGTGAAACAAGTCCTGCTGCATCACGATGCCAGACTAGAAGTTTCTAGCCAACCCGGCCAGGGCAGTATATTTTCGGTAAGAATGCCTGCCGCGCGCGTCATTGCGGCAACTCATACTCAATCAGCACTTAACCTTTAACTTTTTAAGACCACATATGCCCATCCAAGAAATTGAAATCATCAATAAACTAGGCCTTCATGCCCGCGCTTCCGCCAAACTCACTCAGGTGGCTTCCAGCTTTCCTTGCGATGTGACGGTGGCCCGCAATGGGCGCAAAGTGAATGCCAAAAGCATTATGGGTGTGATGATGCTGGCCGCTACCCGCGGCAGCACCATTACTTTAGAAACCTCAGGACCAGAAGCGGATAAGGCCATGGCTGCCATGGTCACGCTCATCAACAATCGTTTTGATGAGGCCGAATAATCTATGAGTTTTGTTATTCATGGTATTGCGGTGGCCAATGGCATTGCCATTGGTCGCGCGCACCTGTTTGCACAGACCTCACTGGAAGTGACTCACTATGCTGTTGCCGAAAACAAATTGGACGCAGAAGTGGAGCGCTTCAATGCCGCCATCGCCACGGTGCGAGATGAGCTGCAAGACCTAGAAAGCCAAGTTCCCGCAGGCGCGCCGCCTGAATTTGCGGCGTTCTTACAATTGCACTTGATGATTCTCAACGACGTCACTCTGGCCTCAGTGCCCGCCCAGCTCATTCATCAACAAGGGTGCAATGCGGAATGGGCCCTTAAGCAGCAAATGGACTCCCTTATTGAGCAGTTTGAGGAAATTGAAGACAGCTACCTGCGCGAACGCAAACAGGATGTCATGCAAGTGGTGGAGCGTGTACTCAAAGCGCTAATGGGTCAGCCGGTAGCTTCGGCCTCTTCATTAAAACCATCTGAAGACAGCGTCTTGGTGGCGCACGACTTAAGCCCTGCCGACATGATGGTGTTTAAGAACCAATCTTTTCAAGCCTTCATTACCGACATGGGTGGCGCCACTTCCCATACGGCTATTTTGGCGCGCAGCTTAGGCATTCCATCCGTTGTGGCTTTGCATCACGCTTGGGCCATGATTCGCGAAGATGAAACCATCATTGTGGATGGCATGGCAGGCGTTGTTATCGTTAATCCCGATAAATTGGTACTCTCTGAATATCGCCTGCGCCAAGAACAATGGAACCTTGAGCGGCAAAAACTAAAGCGTCTGCGCACCACACCGGCCAATACTTTGGATGGTACAGCCATCGAATTATGGGCCAATATTGAATTGCCCGATGATGTGGAAGCGGTTAAAAAAAGCGGTGCCACGGGAATTGGTTTGTTCCGCAGTGAATTTCTCTTCATGAACCGCAGCGATACACCGGGCGAGGAAGAGCAGTTTAACGCCTACCGCCGTGTGGCTACGGCACTGCGCGGCCAGCCCATTACCATTCGCACGCTGGATATTGGTGCAGATAAACCCGTGGATTCAACACCCACCGCGCATTCACTCAACCCCGCATTGGGCTTGCGCGCCATTCGCTATTGCCTCACTGAGCCGCGTTTGTTCAATACACAACTGCGTGCCATTCTGAGGGCCTCTCATTTTGGTCATGTGCAGTTGCTCATTCCAATGCTGAGTAGTGGCACAGAAATCAATCAAGTGCTAACCCTTATTGAACAGGCCAAAGCCGAATTGCGCTCGGAAGGCATTCCATTTAACGAATCGATTCCGGTGGGAGGCATGATTGAAATTCCGGCTTCCGCATTAGCCCTTCCGGTATTTATTGGTAAATTGGATTTTCTATCGATTGGGACCAATGACTTAATACAGTACACGCTGGCCATTGATCGTTCCGATGATGCGGTGGCTCATCTCTACAACCCCGCCCATCCGGCGGTGCTGTACTTGGTAGCACATACCATCCGCACGGCACAAAAGGCGGATATCCCGGTGGCGGTGTGTGGTGAAATGGCGGGGGATGTGGCCTTTACACGTTTGCTGCTGGGATTTGGTTTGCGAGAGTTTTCTATGCATCCGGCGCACTTGCCAGCGATCAAACAAGTTATTTTAAAAACCAGCATTCCGGAATTGCAAACACTGGTTAAAAAAATATTAAACACATACGATCCAGAAAAACTAACAGCGTTAATTGAACGCCTTAATCAGTAACCTCCACGCCATACTGCACTCGATAGGCCGCCACCGCTTGTGCATGCGCCGCCAACTCAGAATGGCCGGACAAGAATCGCATTAAGTCATTTAAGCTGGCAATGCTCAATACCGGAATACCGAATTGCGCTGTCACTTCTTGGGTGGCGGACAGCGTACTGTTGCCGCGCTCCATCCGGTCCAAGGCCGTGACCACCGCCACCGGCTGTGCCCCTACGGATTTTAATAAGGCCACCGACTCGCGCACGGAGGTTCCTGCCGAAATAACGTCATCCACAATCAGCGCACGGCCCAAAGGGGGGGCGCCCACCAACATACCGCCTTCACCATGATCTTTGGCTTCTTTGCGGTTGTAGCAAAAAGGAATATCGCGACCGCGCTCTGCCATGGCCATGGCAATACCAGCCACCAATGGGATACCCTTGTAGGCTGGGCCAAACAGAAAATCGAAGGGGGGCGCGGTGGCCTCAATGGCATCGGCATAAAACTTGGAGAGCTGACGCAAGGATGCACCGGTGCTAAACAGCCCGGCGTTGAAAAAATAAGGGCTCAGCCTTCCAGCCTTGGTTTTAAATTCACCGAAGCGAATGACCTGTTGCTGAACAGCGAATGCCACAAAACGCGTTTGAAAGTCGGCCATAGTCTCTGATGTGAGTCAGTGCAGAATCAGGATAACATATCGCATGCTCATGGACCGCCTGCGCCCTATCTTAACCCCCTTCTTCTCCCGTCGTTTGGGCGTGGTCTTGCTACTGGGTTTCTCGTCGGGTTTACCGCTGGCCCTCACGGGCAGCACGCTGCAAGCTTGGATGGCCACAGAAAATGTGGATATTCGCACCATCGGCCTGTTTACCTTAGCCGGCATTCCCTATACCTGGAAATTTTTATGGTCTCCTTTTATGGACCGTTTTGTAATGCCCTTTCTGGGGCGTCGTCGGGGTTGGATGCTGGTCACGCAATTGGCTCTTATGGGCAGCGTAGCGGCACTGGGGTCCTTATCCGCCACAGGGTCTGTGGGATGGTTGGCCTGGATGGCCATTGGCGTGGCCTTTTTATCCGCCTCGCAAGATATTGTAATTGACGCGTATCGCACCGACTTACTGCTCGCTGATGAGCGCGGCTTGGGCTCAGGGTTGGCGGTATTGGGCTATCGCATCGGCATGCTGGTATCCGGTGCGTTGGCGCTATTGATGGCTTCTGTTTGGGGTTGGTCCACTACCTACATGGTGATGGCGGCCTTCATGGGCGTGGGGCTTATGGCCACCTTATTGGGCCCCGAACCCACCGTGCACAGCGCACCGCCCCCCACGCTTAAGCAGGCGGTGCTGCTGCCTCTCAAAGACTTTCTATCGCGCACCCAGGCCGGCCCCTTATTGGCCCTGATTGTTCTCTACAAATTGGGAGACGCCTTTGCCGGAGCGCTGACCACTGCTTTTTTAATTAAAGGCGTTGGGTTCAGCATTGTTGAAGTGGGGACAGTAAACAAAGGGGTGGGGCTATTGGCCACCTTAAGCGGTGCATTGGTGGGCGGCTTGGTCATGACGCGTTGGCGGCTTTATTACGCATTGCTGTGGTTTGGTCTGCTGCAAGGATTGGCCGCATTGGGTTATGCGTTGCTGGCGGCTAAAGGACAAAACCTATCGCTTATGGTGTTGGCTGTGTTTCTAGAAAACTTTACTTCGGGCATGGGTACGGCTGCCTTTACCGCATTACTCATGGCGCTGTGCAACCCGCGTTTTACGGCTACGCAATTCGCTCTGCTTTCAGCGCTCTCGGCTGTGGGGCGCGTGTACGTGGGGCCGCTCTCTGGGGTATTGGTGGTGGGGTTGGGTTGGGGCGGATTCTTTTTGTTTTCGGTGGCCGCCTCACTGCCCGGCGTGTGGTTGGTGTGGCGCTTGCGATTACTACTGCTAGCACTCTAACGGGTTGGGGATGGGGGAAATAGGGGTGAAATAGGGGTCTTGAAATAGGGGTCAGACCCCTATAGGGGTCTGACCCCTATTTCACCCCTATTTTCACCTATTTTCCTTTAAGCGCTCACCCGATAGACCGCCAAACTGCCCAATAAATTAGGCAGCGCATGAATGGGTTTTCCATTGCTGATGACGATTCGTTGCAATACGCGCGCGCCCACACGCTGGCAGAGCGCTTCAAAATCATGCAGGGTGCACAGATGCACGTTGGGCGTGTTGTACCACTCATAGGGCATATCTGACGATTTGGGCATCACCCCCGCCAGCACCTGCAAGCGATTTTTCCAATAGCCAAAATTGGGGAAGGTGACGATACATTCACGCCCCACACGCAACATATCGCGCAACAGAGGCTCTGTATGTTTCATGGCTTGCAGCGTTTGCGACAAAATGACGGTGTCGAATGAGCGTTCATCAAAACCTGAAAGGCCCGCCTCTAGGTTCATTTGAATAACGTTAATCCCATTACCAATAGAGGCCACCACGCCGGCGGGCTCGATCTCAATGCCGTAACCCGTCACGCCCAAGTTGTCTTGCAAATGACGCAGCAACACGCCATCACCGCAACCCAAATCCAACACGCGCGTGCCCGGTGCCACCAATTCTGAAATGGCTTTTAGGTCGGCACGCATTAAGCGTTTACCTCTTGTGCCACACGGTTAAGGTAGGTACTGACCACAGAAAAATAATGCTCATTTTCCATTAAGAACGCATCATGCCCCTGAGTGGATTCAATTTCGGCGTAGGTCACCGGTAAGGCGTTGTCGAGCAATGATTTAACAATTTCTTTCGAACGTGCCGGTGAGAAGCGCCAATCGGTGGTGAAAGACACCACCAGTGTAGCGGCTTTTATTTTGGCCATGGCCGCTGATAAATTTCCAGCGGCACTGGCGGCAGGGTCGAAGTAATCCAACGCCTTGGTCATAATCAGGTAAGTGTTGGCATCAAAGCGTTCGGTAAATTTATCCCCTTGATAACGCAAATACGATTCAATTTCAAATTCCACTTCTAGAGAAAATTTATGTTTGCCCGCCAACAGCTCGCGGCCAAATTTTTCCATCATGGCATCGTCACTAAGATAGGTAATGTGCCCCAGCATGCGCGCCAAGCGCAGTCCATGAAACGGAATCACGCCGTGCGCATAATAATCCCCTCCATGAAAATCGGGATCAGTGGTAATGGCCTGGCGCGCCACTTCATTAAAGCCAATGTTTTGTGCGGACAGTTTGGGCGCTGCGGCAATCACCACCGCATGACGCAAGCGTGCGGGATACGTGAGCGCCCATTGCAGGGCTTGCATGGCCCCCAGACTGCCGCCCATAACGGCTGCAAAACAGTCGATGCCCAAATGATCGGCTAAGCGCGCTTGCGCATGCACCCAATCCTCCACGGTGACAAAAGGGAAGCTGGCGCCATAGGGCTTGCCCGTGCGCGAGTTAATACTGGCAGGGCCCGTGGAACCATTGCACCCCCCTAAGTTATTAACCCCCACCACAAAAAAGCGATTGGTATCCACGGGTTTACCCGGCCCCACCATGTTGTTCCACCAACCCGCCGTGCGTGCGTCACCACTGTAGGTGCCTGCCACATGATGCGTGCCGGAGAGTGCGTGACAGATCAGAATGGCGTTAGAGCGATTGGTGTTGAGCGTGCCGTAGGTTTCGTATACCAAATCAAACTCGGGCAGCTCAGCACCTGAAGACAAGGGTAGCGCTTGATTAAAATGCGCAGTGAAGGGAGTCACATCGCCCACGGAGCGGGCCTTAGTATTCATCAGGGCGCCAACTTCTTTTTAAGGATGTCGTTGAGCTGAACGGGGTTGGCACGACCGCCACTGGCCCTCATGGCGCGGCCCACAAAGAAGCCAAACACTTTGTCTTTCCCCGCACGGTATTCGGCTACTTGCGCCGCATTTTCGGCAATCAACTGATCCACGATTTTTTCTAAAGCCCCGTCATCAGAAATTTGCCGCAATCCTTTGGCTTCAATAATGGCATCGGCATCTCCACCCTCTTGCCAAAGCGCTTCAAACACCTCTTTGGCGGTCTTGCCCGAGATGGTGCCATCCTGAATGCGAACCAGCAAACCTGACAATTGGGCTGGAGTAATACGGCTGTGCTCTACTTCAAGATTTTCACGATGTAAGGCAGCGCTTAATTCACCGCACAGCCAGTTGGCACAGAGTTTGGCATCCAGAGAGGGGTCAGACCCCGATTTGGGGTCTGACCCCAATACCAGAGTCTCAAAATATTGCGCCAGGGGGCGGCTGGCGGTAATAACACCAGCGTCATACGCCGACAAGCCTAAGACAGATTGAAAACGTTGCGCCATAGCATCGGGCAATTCAGGCAAAGCGGCACGTACCCGTTCCACCCACTGCGCATCAATCACCAAGGGCAGCAAATCAGGATCGGGGAAATAACGGTAATCCTGCGCGTCTTCCTTAGAGCGCATGGGTCGCGTTTCATCGCGATCGGCATCATAAAGCCGCGTTTCTTGCACCACTGTACCGCCCTCTTCAATCAGGGCAATCTGACGACGCACTTCAAACTCGATGGCTTTTTCCATGAATCGGAAAGAATTCAAATTTTTAATTTCGCAACGGGTGCCATATTCTTTTTGACCGCGTGGGCGCACCGATACATTGGCATCGCAGCGAAATGATCCTTCTTGCATGTTGCCATCGCAAATGCCAATCCACATCACCAAACGATGCAGGGCACGGGCATAGGCCACTGCTTCAGCAGCGCTGCGCATATCAGGCTCGGTTACGATTTCCAGAAGCGGTGTACCGGCGCGGTTTAAATCAATGCCCGATAACCCATGAAAATCTTCATGCAATGACTTGCCGGCGTCTTCTTCCAAATGGGCGCGCGTAAGTTGAATGCTGCGCTCAACACCCTCTAGAGTAACGCGCACGGCGCCACCCAACACCACCGGAATTTCGTACTGACTAATTTGGTAACCCTTGGGCAAGTCGGGGTAGAAATAATTTTTACGTGCAAAAATAGAGCGCGCTGCCACGGTGGCCCCCACTGCCAAACCAAAACGAATGGCATGTTCTACGGCAGCGCGGTTCATGACGGGCAGTACACCGGGTAAGGCAATATCCACGGCGCTGGCCTGCGCATTGGGCTGTGCACCAAAGGCCGTTGAGGCGCCGGAAAATATTTTAGACAGGGTGCGCAACTGGGTATGCGTTTCAAGTCCGATGACGGTTTCCCATTCCATGGCGCTTTTCCTATGCCTTCGCCAAAGCGGGAGACTGTGCATGCCAGTCGGTGGCCTGCTGATATTGATGCGCAATGTTAAGCAAATGCGCTTCGCTAAAATAATCGCCAATCAACTGCAAGCCTACAGGGCGCTGTTGTGCGCCAAACCCCACTGGAATTGACAGACCGGGTAAGCCGGCTAAGTTCACACTAATGGTAAAGATGTCGGATAAATACATTTGAATGGGGTCGCTGGTTTTTTCGCCTATGTTAAATGCGACCGTAGGGGATGAAGGCCCCATGATGACATCGCAGCGCGTAAAGGCTTGTTGAAAATCGTCTAGTATAAGACGGCGCACGCGTTGCGCCTGTAAATAATAGGCGTCGTAGTAACCCTTAGACAACACATAGGTGCCGGTAAGAATGCGTCGCTTCACTTCTGGGCCAAACCCTTCGGCGCGTGAGCGCTCGTAGAGGTCCGTAAGGTCGCCATAATCTTTAGCGCGATAACCATAACGCACCCCATCAAAACGCGATAGATTGCTGGAGGCTTCGGCGGGAGCCAATACATAATAAACCGGGACCGATAGCTTGGTGTTGGGCAAACTGATATCCACCCGCGTGGCGCCCAAACGTTCGTATTCTTTGAGTGCGGCCTCAATGGCGTTGGCCACATCTGCGCTCACGCCGTCGCTAAAATATTCACGTGGCAAACCAATGCGCAAACCTGCCAAGGGTTTATCCAGACCTGCGGTAAAGTCTTCCGCGGGGCGCTCTAGGCAGGTGGAGTCGCGCGCATCAAAGCCCACCATGGTGTTGAGTACCAAGGCCAAATCTTCTGCGCTGGGGGCCAACACCCCGCCTTGATCCAGGCTTGAGGCGTAGGCAATCATGCCATAGCGCGACACCCGCCCATAGGTCGGTTTAATGCCACTAATCCCACAAAGAGAGGCGGGTTGGCGAATGGAGCCGCCCGTATCCGTGCCAGTGGCTGCAGGGGTTAAACGTGCAGCAACCGCGGCAGCGGAGCCACCGGAACTGCCGCCGGGTACTGCGGCAAGATCCCAAGGGTTTTTTACGGGCCCAAAGTATGAGGTTTCGTTGCTGGAGCCCATGGCAAATTCATCCATATTGGTTTTACCCAATAGAGGGGAACCCGCCGCGTGAAATTGTTCAATCACATGGGCATCGTAGGGCGCGACAAAATTGGACAGCATCTTTGACCCGCAAGTGGTGAGCCACCCATTGGCGCAAAAAATATCTTTATGCGCTATGGGGATACCGGTCAGGGGGCCCGTGTCGCCCTGCGCAATACGGACATCAGCCGCATCGGCGGCGGCCAAGGTGCGTGGTGCATCGAGCGTAATGAAACTGTTAAGTTGGGGGTCCATGCGGGCAATACGGTCCAAGTAGCTTTGCGCCAACTCACGACTGGAGAGGGTTTTGGCGCGCAACGCGGCGGCCAGCTGACGCAAGGAGGTGTGGGCTAAATTCATGGCTTATTCCACAACCCGCGGAACCAAATAAAGCCCGTTTTCCACTTGTGGGGCAATGGCTTGAAAATCCGCCCGGCGGTCGGTTTCAGTGACCCGATCTTCGCGCAGACGCAGTTGCAGATGCGGGGATTGGGCCAAAGGTTCAATCCCCTGGGTGTCCACTGCCTGCAATTCTTCAATCAGGTGCAAAATGCCGGTTAATTGGCTCTTCAGCGCATCCCCCGCAGCGGGGTCTAGGCGAAGCCGGGCCAAGCGTGCCAGACGGGCTAAATCGCTGTCGGAAAGACTCACAAGCAAAGCTCCTTATATGGCTTAGCCAAGATTAATAGCGTATTATTGAATGTTCTGGAACATGTCATTTAGGGATAGCGTTATGTTTGAATTTCTGCGCGGTTATTTCTCCACCGACCTCGCCATCGACCTTGGCACGGCCAATACCCTCATCTACTCACGGGGTAAGGGTATCGTCCTAAACGAACCTTCCGTGGTGGCCCTCCGTCAGGACGGGGAAACCCATGGCAAGAAGGTCATTCAAGCCGTAGGTCTGGCCGCCAAGGCCATGTTGGGCCGCACCCCCGGCAACATTACGGCCATTCGGCCCATGAAAGACGGCGTGATCGCTGATTTTACCATCACCGAGCAGATGCTGAAATATTTCATTAAACAAGTACATGAATCGCGCCTACTGTCCCCTAGTCCACGCATCATTATTTGCGTACCCTGTGGTTCTACCCAAGTAGAGCGCCGCGCCATTCGCGAATCTGCCTTAGGCGCCGGGGCGCGTCAGGTATTCCTAATTCTGGAACCCGTGGCTGCGGCCATTGGGGCCAACTTGCCCGTGGCTGAAGCCACGGGATCTATGGTGGTGGATATTGGCGGTGGGACAACCGAAGTGGGTGTTATGTCCTTGGGCGGTTTGGTTTATGCCGCCTCGGTTCGCACCGGCGGCGACAAATTTGATGAAGCCATTATCAATTACATTCGCCGTAATTACGGCATGCTGATTGGCGAGACCACTGCCGAACAAATCAAAAAACAAATTGGCTCTGCCTTTCCCGGTTCCGAAGTGCGCGAGATGGAAGTGAAGGGTCGCAACTTGGCTGAGGGCGTGCCGCGCACCTTTACCATTTCCAGTAACGAAATTTTAGAAGCCCTTACCGATCCGCTGAATTCCATTATTGGTACGGTGCATTCTGTGTTGGAACAAACCCCTCCTGAATTGGGTGCCGACATCTCCGAGCGGGGGATGGTGCTCACCGGTGGCGGTGCGTTGCTGCGCGACATCGACCGTCTGCTTATGGAAGAAACCGGCTTGCCCGTGCTGATTGCCGAAGACCCACTGACCTGCGTGGTGCGCGGTTGCGGTCGCGCACTAGAAGAAATAGACCGCTTGGGCATGGTGTTTACTTCAGACTAACCCAACCACGCGCTTAGCTTACCCCTTAACCTCTTCGGCGCCTGAATAACATGAGTACACGCGCGCCCAATCTGTTTTCGCGAGGGCCTTCCCTGTGGGCCCGCCAAGTGTTTTATTGTGCCTTGGCAATTGCCTGCATCACCGTGGATTTCCGTTTTCATCAGTTGGATGCACTGCGCAGCACAGTGTCCATATTGCTTGAACCTTTGCAGGAAGTGGCCAATATTCCCGGATATATAACCCAGAAACTGTCAGAACTTTTTGAATCTCAACGTGGCTTGCGCGAAGAAAACGCCGCACTGCGTTTACAACTGATGCAGCAAGCCAATCTGGCGCAACAAAGCCAATTCATCAAACAAGATTTCAACAATCTGCGCGCCTTAATGGAAATGCGCCCACCCTACTCCACCCATCAAATCGTGGCTGAAATCATTGGCATGTCACGCAATCCGTTTGTACAAAAAATGATTATTGGCCGTGGCTTGAGCGAAGATATAAAACCCGGTTCGCCGGTTATTTCTACGGCCGGCTTAGTAGGGCAAGTAACGCGCGTAAGCCCGCTAAGCAGCGAAGTCACGCTGATTACCGATAAAAACCAAGCGCTGCCGGTAATGGTGCTGCGCAATGGTTTGCGCGCCATCGCTTACGGCACGGGTGAAAACGGCGCGCTCTCTTTACCCTACGTTCCCGTGGGGGCCGATCTGCAAGTGGGCGATGCGCTGGTCACTTCTGGTTTAGACGGTATTTACCCAGCAGGGCTGTCGGTGGCCACACTCATGACTGTAGAACGCGATCAATCTTCTGCCTTTACCCATGTGTCCTGCGTGCCGAATGCCGCTGTATCCAGCACACGTTATGTGTTGGTGTTAGACCCCAGAGAGCCCCTCGCGGTGGATATTGATCGACTGAATAACGCCACTGCAGTAACGCCCACAGCGCGCGCTCTTAAAAAGCTTAAGGGGCGCCCATGATTGCCGCCCCGCACGCGTCACAGGTTTTAAGGCGGCCTGCCAGCTTGCGCGGTGTGGTGCTGTCTTTTGTAGTAGGCTTTATTTTGATGATGTTGCCTTGGCATGGCTGGGGTCTTTTATTACGCCCTGAGTTTATGGTACTGCTGCTGGTTTACTGGACTATCCGCGAACCCAAACTTATGGGAGGTTGGATCGCTTTTGTAATTGGCATTTTGGCAGACGTAAGCGACAGCAGTACCTTAGGCGTCCACGCGCTGGGTTACTCTGTGGTTTATTTCTTAGCCAGCACGTACCGCCCACGCATTTTGTCTTTTTACGCCGCCAATCAAGCTGCGCATATTTTTCCCATTCTGTTGGCCAGCCAAATCGTCACCGCCGTGGTGGCGTTGATATTGAATCAACCTCTGCCCTTATGGCTGTGGTGGCTGCAAAGCCCCATTACTGCGCTGCTGTGGTTGGCACTGCCCTACTTACTGGAGCGCCAGCTGCTCAATGATTCTTCGTCTCAGGTGACATGAAGCGGTATCGGCCTTTGCGCAACCCACAAGAGGAGCGTTGGCAATTTCGCCTACGCGTGAAGGTGTTGGGTATTCTGATTGTTGCTCTATGCACCGTACTGCTGTTGCGTCTGGTATGGCTACAAGTGGTTTCACATCAGTACTACCACACCTTGGCTGAAGCCAACCGCATTGGTATTGTGCCCATCGTGCCTAATCGCGGTTTAATTTTAGACCGCAATGGCGTGGTGATGGCGGAAAATAATTCCACATACACCTTAGAAATTACACCCAGTCAAAGCGGTGATGTGGACACTGTTATCGATGAACTGGGTTCGGTAATCGCCATCAGCCCAACGGACCGCAAACTGTTTCACAAGCTGATGAACGAAACCCATGGTATTGCACCGGTGGCGATTAGAAGCCGTTTAACAGAAATAGAAATTGCGCGTTTTTCTGTTAACCGTTTTCGTTTTCCCGGCATGGAAATTCAGGCGCGCCTCATACGCAACTATCCGTTGGGCGAAAGCGCTTCTCATCTGGTGGGTTACATTGGCCGTATCACACAAGCCGATGAAGACCGTCTGGATGACAATGACTTAAGTGCGGCGTATCGCGGTACCAATCACATCGGCAAGCAAGGCATTGAGGCGCGCTACGAACAGGAACTGCATGGTGTTACGGGGGCCGAGCAAGTAGAAACCGATGCAGGGGGCCATGGTGTGCGCTCTTTGGCGCGCACTGAACCCATGGCCGGCAACGATCTCTTCCTAACCATTGATGCCCCCTTGCAGCGCGCTGCCGAACATGCTTTTGGAAATTTTCGTGGCGCTTTGGTGGCCATTGATCCTACCACTGGGGAAATACTGGCCTTCGTCAGCCTGCCTGGATTTGATCCCAACTTGTTTGTGGAAGGCATTGACCAAGGCAATTGGGATGCGCTCAACAATTCGCCGGATAAACCCCTTAACAATCGCGCTCTGCGCGGTCAATATCCACCCGGCTCCACCATTAAACCATTAATGGCTTTGGCGGCCCTCACCACAGGGGTACGCAGCACCAGTTTCAAAATTTCTGATCCCGGTTACTTTGCTTTTCCTGGTAGTACGCATCATTACCGCGATTGGCGTGAGCATGGTCATGGCATGGTAGACATGCACCTGTCCATTATTCAATCCTGCGACACTTACTATTACAGTCTGGCCAATGACATGGGTATTGATGCCATGCATGATTTCTTTACTCTTTTCGGCTTTGGGCAAAAAACTGGTATTGATATGGATGGTGAAGCGCTCGGACTGTATCCTTCCCCCCAATGGAAGCAAGCGCGCTTCCATCAAGATTGGTATGGTGGCGAAACCGTGATCAGCGGAATTGGGCAAGGCTATGTATTGGCCACCCCCTTACAACTGGCACAAGCCATGGCCACTCTTGCCAATAACGGTGTGATGATGCGCCCGCACCTGGTTCGCGCCATTCGTGAGCGCGCTACAGGCGTTATGCGCACCACACCACTAGAGGCTGTGCGCACATTGCCCTTGCGCCAAGAAGACATGGATTTTGTGCGCGATGCCATGGTGGATGTATTAAAGCCTGGTGGCACAGCCGCGCAAGCCGGCGCGGGCGCCACTTATGCTATAGCCGGAAAAACAGGCACTGCGCAAGTAGTGGGCATTAAACAAGGCGAGAAATATAACGAAGCACACACGCAAGAACGCAACCGCGATCATGCGTTGTTTGTGGCGTTTGCCCCTGCCGATAAGCCACGCATTGCGCTGGCCGTATTGGTAGAAAACGGTGGCCACGGGGCCTCTGTTGCCGCCCCTATTGCGCGTCAGGTATTGGACTTCTACTTGCTGGGCAAGGGAGTAAAAGGCGTGAAAGATGATGGAGGGGATGATGTTAACGATTAAAGCATTGCGCGCGCGCTTGTTGGCCCCCCTGGACCCCACTCTATTTAACGCCAGCGCATTGCTGATGGCCATGGGGTTGGTGGTGCTCTACAGCGCCACCGGATCCGATTTGGCAAAAGTGGTGAGTCAGGTGCGCAATTTAGGCTTTGCATTTGTGGCCATGTGGGTGATTGCCGTAATCCCTCCGCATAAAATTCAACGTTTGGTGTTTCCGGTTTTTGGTGTGGCTCTGATCGCCTTGGTGGCAGTGGCATTATTTGGCGAAGTCAGTCACGGGGCACGACGCTGGTTGGCTTTAGGGCCGATACGCATTCAACCCTCTGAATTAATGAAAATTGCCTTGCCCCTGGCGTTGGCGGGTTACTTTGAATGGCGCGGTCGCGATTTACATTGGGCCGATTTTTTAGTCGCTGGTTTAATATTATTAGTACCGGTAGCCTTAGTGGCACGTCAGCCCGATTTGGGCACCGCGCTCTTGATCGCCTCTTCTGGGTTTTATGTCTTATATTTTGCCGGTCTTTCTTGGCGCGTCATTAGCGGCTTGGTGCTGGCCGTGTTAAGCGCCTTGCCTTTGGTGTGGCATTTTTTGCACGACTACCAGAAAAAACGCATCCTGACGCTTATCGACCCCACGCAGGACCCCTTGGGTGCGGGCTACCACACCTTGCAATCCATGATCGCCTTGGGCTCTGGCGGCATCTTTGGCAAAGGCTGGCTGCAAGGCACGCAATCTCATTTGGATTTTTTACCCGAGCACAGCACTGACTTTATATTTGCTGTGTTTGGTGAAGAGTTTGGCCTACTGGGCGAATTGATATTTTTGGCTTTGATGGGCGTCATCATTGCGCGTGGTTTTTTTATTGCCACCGAAGGCTCCACTCCCTTTGCCCGCCTGTTGGCCGGCTCGCTGGCCATGACTTTATTCACCTACACCTTCGTCAACGTGGGAATGGTCAGTGGTATTCTGCCTGTGGTGGGCGTGCCTCTGCCCTACTTAAGCTATGGTGGCACCTCACTGGTTACCTTGTTTATTAGTATTGGCTTACTGATGAGCGTGCATCACCACCGTCGGTTGGTAAAACAATAATGTCTTTTCGTTTATTATATTTAATCACGCTGCTCTTACTGCCCTTTGTATTGACGGGTTGTGGCACGCTGTTTCGCAGCAACAGTGCACCCACCAGCAACGCAGGCCATGGCGGTTATTATTTGGATGACGGTCCGGGCGAGTCACCCCCTGAGCACCTAGAACAAATCCCCGATGCAGTGCCACGTGCGGAACCGCTGCATAAATTTGCCAACAAGCCCTACACCGCCATGGGCCAGGTGTACACCCCCGACTTATCAGGAAAACCCTACATGGCGCGCGGCATCGCCTCTTGGTATGGCAAGCGCTATCACAACCAAAAAACCTCCAGCGGCGAGCTCTACGACATGTACGGCATGACCGGCGCCCACCCCACGCTGCCCATCCCCTGTTACGTGCGGGTTACCAATTTAACCAACCACAAATCAGTAGTGATCCGTATTAATGATCGCGGCCCATTTCGCTCCAATCGAATTATTGATTTGAGTTACACCGCCGCCTGGAAATTGGGTTATGCAAATGCAGGCAGCGCCGAAGTTGAGGTGCAGCAGCTGTTTCCAAAATGAAGCAAGAGTATAATGGTTTTTTTTCTGGTGCATTGACAATCATGATTCGTCTTTTTTCTGTTTTAGTATTGCTGTGTAGCTTAAGCGTTCAAGCCGAGCCCGCAGCCGCCCCTACGGCTTCCGCAAATAAGGCAGCTCCCCTCACCGCGCCCTATGTGGCGGCACGCTCGTATTACCTATTAGAAGCAGAAAGCGGTCAGCCGCTGGCCGCTCTTAACGCGGACCAACGGATAGAGCCGGCTTCACTCACCAAACTCATGTCGGCGTATTTGGTATTTCAAGCCATTCGCAATAAAAAGTTATCCGTCACGCAAGCTGTTCCCGTTTCACAACGGGCCTGGAAGGCGGAAGGTTCGCGCATGTTCATCGAACCACAAAAGCCCGTTAGCGTGGACGAGTTATTGCACGGCATGATTATTCAGTCAGGCAATGACGCCACCACGGCATTGGCTGAAGCGGTGTCGGGCTCGGAAGAAGGATTTGCGCAGCTGATGAACAAAACAGGTGCGGATATGGGTTTAACGGGTACTCACTTTGTAAACGCCACCGGTCTTCCCGATCCTCAGCATTACACCACCGCACAAGACCTTAGCATTATTGCCAGCGCCATCATTCGCGATTTTCCCGAATACTTCCCACTCTATTCCATTAAAGAGTATCGCTACAACAACATCACGCAACCCAACCGCAACCGCTTGCTGTGGATGGATGCCACAGTGGATGGTATGAAAACCGGGCACACCAACAGCGCTGGCTTTTGTCTAATCAGCACCGCACATCGTGGCGAGCGGCGCATACTGTCGGTGGTATTGGGTACGGCCAGCGACAACGCTCGAACGGTGGAAAGTCAAAAATTATTAAACTGGGGTTTCCAAACGTTTGAATCAGAAAAACTGTTCGCCAAATCTACCGCCATTAAAACTCTTGAAGTATTTAAAGGCAACGGCCGCGAAGTAAAGGCCGGTTTTTATCAAGACATCTGGATGACGCATCCGGTTGGTGAAACCGCACATTTCAAACAATCCCTCACCACCATGCAACCCGTGGTGGCGCCCATTGCCGCAGGACAAAAATTAGGCTCATTGCAAGTCTCTTATGACGGCCACGTCATTGCCACCCATGATCTGCTGGCGCTGGAGGATATTCCTTTGGGTAATTTCTTTACTCGCGCCTGGGATTCGGTACGGTTGCTAATGAAATGAGCAACGTTTATTTAAATGGTCAGTTTATGCCACTGGAAGAAGCGCGCGTTCCTGTTATGGATCGCGGTTTTATTTTTGGTGATGGGGTGTATGAAGTTATTCCCGTCTACGCCCATCAGCCCTTAGGGTTAGAGCGTCACTTGGCTCGTTTAGACCGCACTTGTGCCGGCGTGCGCATAAAAAATCCATACACTCTGTTGGAGTGGCGCGATTTGCTGTCCCGCCTCATTGCCAATGAGCCTGCAAAGGATCAATCGCTCTACATTCACATCACGCGGGGCGTGGCTCCGCGCGACCACGCTTTTCCTGCCAACGTGTCGCCCACAGTGTTTGCCATGGCCAAACCCATGCCCCCTGTACCCGCCGCTTGGCTTACCCAGGGTGTTAAAGCCATTACCCATGCGGATTTTCGTTGG
>Ga0316222_1002209_pt1 | contig 21362 bp, 16 predicted proteins | sample TBH18011metaG_FD_206008 | JGI IMG/M metagenome (GOLD analysis project Ga0316222, IMG submission 206008) | Freshwater microbial communities from Trout Bog Lake, Wisconsin, USA - TBH18011 | ecosystem: Environmental > Aquatic > Freshwater > Lake > Hypolimnion/Profundal zone | place: USA: Wisconsin...
GGTCGGTCATGTAGTAGTTGGCAATTTTGGCGGTGAACGGTGCCGAGCCCAGCGCCGACGCATCACCGGCCGGGCCGGTCAAGTCGGAACAGCCGAAGCGCGGCAAGTGGTCCACACGGTCGAACACCGGATTGACCGCCACCAGACGCGCACGAACCTGTTCGAGCGTGTCATAGGGCAGCGGCTTGTCGATCATCGCCGAGAAAGCGCGAATGATCTTCCAATCCTCACGGGCCTCACCTGGGCCAAACACCGCGAGTTCACCACGCTGAACGCGGCCCTCGGTGTTGACGTAGGTGCCTTCCTTTTCGGTGTAGGCAACGCCCGGCAGGATCACATCCGCCCGCGCCGCACCGGCATCACCATGATGCCCCTGATAGATCACGAAGGTGTTCGGGCCGATGGCGGCGGTGTTGAATTCGTCCGCACCGAGCAGCCACAGCACATCCACGCCACCGCCGAGCATCTGAGCCAGCGTCTTGCCCGAGGCAAAACCCAAATCCAGCGCGCCAACGCGAGCGGCGGCGGTGTGCAGCACGTTGAACCCATGCCATTCCGGCGTGAGCGCCCCCACCTGGGCTGCAAGCTTCCAAGCAGCCGCCAACACAGCAGCACCGTCAGCGCGGGCAAGAGCGCCCTGCCCCACAATGATCACCGGCTTCTTGGCGGCACTCAGCACCTGCGCGAAGGCATGCGAGCCATCGAGCAGACCGGCGATATCAGCGGCGGAGTTGCCGATATTCTGCACCTGATAGGTCAGCTCTGCCGCCGGGCCGATAGAGGCAATCTGCAAGCCACCTGCCACCACGCGCTTGCGGATGCGGGCATTGACCAAAGGGGCTTCGTGACGCGGGTTGGTGCCGATCAACAGGATCGCATCAGCCTCTTCCAAGGCGGCGATCGAGGTGTTGAAGCTGTAGAAATCGCGCCGCGACACATCCAGCGCCGCACCATCCTGACGGGCGTCGAGGTTGATCGAGCCGAGCGATGCCAACAGATCCTTCAGCGCGATCATGCTCTCGGCATCGACCAGATCGCCCGCAATCGCACCCATACGATCCCCGGCAACACCGGCGAGCTTATCGGCAATCGCCGCGAACGCATCCGGCCAGGACGCCTTGGTGAGCTTGCCGTCTTTCTTCACCCACGGCGTGTCGAGGCGGCGACGCTTCAGACCGTCAAGTGCAAAGCGCGACTTATCGGCCAGCCACTCCTCGTTCACGTCCTCATTCAGACGCGGCAGAATGCGCAGAACTTCCGCGCCACGGCTATCGACGCGGATGTTGGAACCAACAGCGTCAAGCACGTCCACCGAATCGGTCTTCTTCAGCTCCCAAGGCCGGGCCGCGAACGCATAGGGCTTGGAGGTGAGTGCGCCGACCGGGCAGATATCGATCAAATTGCCCGACAATTCCGAACTGAGCGCCTTCTCGACATAGGTGCCGACCAGCATGTTCTCGCCACGGGCCGTCGCGCCCATTTCCGGCACACCGGCAATCTCAGACGAGAAGCGGATGCAACGGGTGCAATGAATGCAGCGCGTCATCGTCGCTTTGACCAGCGGCCCGAAATTCGGGTTGGCCACCGCGTGCTTGTTCTCCAGATAGCGCGAGCTGTCGCCACCAAAGCCCACCGACTGGTCTTGCAGATCGCACTCGCCGCCCTGATCGCAAATCGGGCAATCAAGCGGATGGTTGATCAGCAGGAATTCCATCACGCCGCGACGGGCAGCGCGCACCATCGGGGTGTCGGTGTGCACCACCATGCCGTCATTGACCGGATAGGCGCAGGAAGCGAACGGCTTCGGTGGCGCTTTTTCGATCTCAACCAGACACATGCGGCAATTGCCGGCGACCGAAAGTCGCTCATGGTAGCAAAAACGCGGCACTTCGATGCCGGCCGCTTCACAGGCCTGCAATACGTTCGAGCCGTTGGGGACCTCTACTTCGATCCCGTCGATTGTGACCTTCGCCATCACTCAGCCGCCATCTTCGAGGAGTGCTTTGCCTTGTATTCGGCAATCCGTTCTTCCATCAGCGGACGGAAGTTCTTGATCAGACCCTGGATCGGCCACGCCGCCGCATCGCCGAGCGCACAAATCGTGTGCCCCTCGATCTGCTTGGTGACTTGCCACAGCACGTCGATCTCCGCCGCTTCAGCGCGACCTTCGACCATGCGATCCATCACGCGCTTCATCCAGCCGGTGCCCTCACGGCACGGCGTGCACTGGCCGCAGCTTTCGTGCTTGTAGAACTGGCTCAAACGGGCAATCGCCTTGATCGGATCGGTGGACTTATCCATCACGATCACCGCCGCCGTGCCGAGGCCGGAGCCAACTGCACGCAGGCTGTCGAAATCGGCGAGAACCGTATCGCAGACTTCCTTATTGATCATCGGCACCGACGAGCCGCCCGGGATGATGGCCAGCAGGTTATCCCAGCCGCCACGCACGCCACCGGCATATGTCTCGATCAGTTCACGCAGCGGAATGCCCAACTGCTCTTCCACGTTGCACGGCTTGTTCACGTGCCCGGAGATCGAAAACAGCTTGGTGCCGGTGTTGTTCGGACGCCCGAAACCAGCGAACCAGCCAGCGCCACGCCGCAGAATGGTCGGCACAACGGCAATCGATTCGACGTTGTTGACCGTCGTCGGGCAGCCATACAGACCGCAAGCCGCTGGGAATGGCGGCTTCAGGCGAGGCATGCCCTTCTTGCCTTCAATGGATTCAAGCATCGCGGTTTCTTCACCGCAGATGTAAGCGCCCGCACCGCGATGGACGTAGAGATCGAAATCCCAGCCCGCCCCGGCGGCGTTCTTGCCCAACAGGCCCGCGTCATACGCCTCGTCGATGGCTTTCTGCAGCGCCATCGCCTCGTTGTAATACTCGCCGCGCACATAGATGTAAGACGCATGCGCCCCCATCGCGAAGGAGGCGATCAGCGCGCCTTCGACCAGCTTATGCGGGTCATGGCGCAGAATGTCGCGGTCCTTGCAGGAACCAGGCTCGGATTCGTCGGCGTTGATGACAAGGTAATGCGGACGTGCGCCGATCTCCTTCGGCATGAACGACCACTTCAACCCGGTCGGGAAGCCAGCGCCACCACGGCCACGCAGACCGGAGGCTTTGACTTCCTCGATCAGCTTATCGCGGCCCAGCGCGATGAGGGCTGCGGTGTTATCCCAGTCGCCCCGGCGGCGTGCGCCCGCCAGACCGGCATCGTGGATGCCGTAGAGATTGGTAAAGATGCGATCTTGATCACTCAGCATGAGCTCACTCCCCCACGGTCGTGTTGAGGGTCAGCGGGCCGCCTTCGGGGGCGGAGTTCTGACGACCGATCACCGAACCGCGCGCAGGCTTTTCACCCCGCTTGAGCGCCTCGATCAGCGTCTTGGTGCTCTCGGCGTCCATGTCCTCATAATAGTCGTCGTCCACCTGAAGGATCGGCGCATTCACGCAGCCACCCAGGCATTCAACTTCCGACATGGTGAACAGACCGTCTTCCGACGTCTCGCCGTAATGCTTGATGCCGGTGCACGCCTTGATGGCGTCGCGCACATTGTCCGACCCACGCAGCCAGCACGGCGTAGTGCCGCAAACCTGGAGGTGATGATGGCCAATCGGCTTGGTGTTATACATCAGATAGAAAGTCGCCACCTCATATACGCGCACCGGCGCGATTTCGAGCATGCGGGCGATCTCGTCCATCGCGACAACCGGCACCCAGGCCGAGCCGGTCACGCGGCCCATCTGGCGCTGCGCCAGATCGAGCAGCGGCAGCGTGCCGGAGGCTTTCTTGTCGGCAGGATATTTCGCCAAAATCTTGGCGATCGCATCCAGGCTGATCGCGTCAAACGCGAAGCTGGTCGGCTCTGTGCGATCCGGAGCAGTGGGGGCGGTCAACGGTCAATCTCCCCGAACACAATGTCGAGCGACCCGATAATCGCCACAGCATCAGCCAACATGTGGCGCTTGCTCAGCTTTTCGGTCGCCTGAAGATGCGCAAAACCGGTTGCGCGGATTTTGCAGCGATACGGACGGTTTGTACCGTCAGAGACCAGATACACGCCGAACTCACCCTTCGGTGCCTCAATGGCGGTGTAGGTGGCGCCTGCCGGCACGTGGAAGCCTTCGGTGTAAAGCTTGAAGTGATGGATCAGCGCTTCCATCGACCGCTTCATCGACGTCCGGTTGGGCGGCGAGATTTTATGGTCGTCCAGCTTCACCGCGCCCGGCTTCATCTTGGCCAGACACTGCTTGATCATCGACACGCTCTCGCGCATCTCGGCGATGCGCATCAGATAGCGGTCATAGCAATCGCCATTGCGACCAACGACAACCTTGAAGTCGAGTTCGCTGTATTTCTCATAAGGCTGCGACTTGCGCAGATCCCACGGCACGCCCGATGCCCGCAGACACGGACCAGAGAAGCCCCAAGCCAGCGCGTCTTCGGCGGAGATAATGCCGATATCAACAGTGCGCTGCTTCCAGATGCGGTTCTCGGTCAGCAGGCCTTCCAGATCATCGATGAATTTCGGGAATTTCTCGGCCCAAGCCGCGATCTTCTCGTCAAGCCCGACCGGCATATCCTTCGCCACGCCACCAACACGGAAGTAATTCGCGTGCATGCGCGCACCCGACACCGCCTCATGGAACTCCATCAGAACTTCACGTTCCTCGAAGCCCCACAGCGCCGGCGTGATCGCACCCACGTCAAGCGCGTAGGTGGTCAGGTTCAGCAAATGGTTCAGCACGCGGGTGATTTCGGAGAACAGCGTGCGAATCCAGCTCGCGCGGTCCGGCACCTTCACACCGAGCAAATTCTCGGTGGCCAGCACGAAGGCGTGTTCCTGGCACATCGGGCTGACGTAATCGAGGCGGTCGAAATACGGCGTCGCCTGGATGTAGCTCTTGTACTCGATCAGCTTCTCGGTGCCGCGATGCAGCAGACCGATATGCGGATCTGCGCGCTCGACCACTTCACCATCCATCTCAAGGATGAGGCGAAGCACGCCGTGGGCGGCAGGATGCTGCGGGCCAAAGTTGATCGAATGGCTGTCGATCTGAATCGTCTTGGTTTCCTTGGGCTGATCAGAAACCACCGTCGGCGCACCGATGATCGAGTCGTCAGCCACGGCAGGTGCCGGGGTGTGTGCGTGATCGAGGCTCATGAGCGCTTCGCCTTCTCGTCACCCGGCAGCGTGGTCATGGCTTCCCACGGCGAGACGAAATCGAAATTGCGGAAATCCTGGGTGAGCTTCACCGGCTCATAGACAATCGACTGCCGCTCATAGTCGTAGCGAACTTCGACATAGCCGGTCAGCGGGAAGTCCTTGCGCAGCGGATGCCCCTCAAAGCCGTAATCGGTCAGAATACGACGCATATCGGGCTGGCCTGCGAACACCACGCCATACATGTCGTAAGCCTCGCGCTCCCACCACGTCGCCACCGGCCAAACCGTGTGCACGGAGGGAACCGGCGTCGATTCGTTGGTGCTGACCGAGATGCGCATCCGCTGGTTCAGCGTGACCGAGAGCAGGCAATAGACGATTTCGAAACGCTCTTCGCGCTCCGGCCAGTCCACACCGCATAATTCCATCACCTGCTCGAATTTGAGCGCGGGATGATCGCGCAGCGCCGTGGTGAGGGCGACGATGCCATCACGCTCGGCGTAAGCGAGCAATTCGTTGTTCTGCAACACCACCTGCTTCACGCCAGGCAGCGAGGCAATGATCTCCGCGATCGGCGGGAGGGCGATTTCGTCAGCCACGGAGAATGGTCCCCGTGCGGCGGATCTTCTTCTGCAACTGCATGATCCCGTAAACCAGCGCCTCAGCCGTCGGCGGACAGCCAGGCACATAAACATCCACCGGCACCACGCGGTCACAACCGCGCACCACCGAGTAGGAATAATGATAATAGCCGCCGCCATTGGCGCAGCTGCCCATCGAGATCACCCAGCGCGGCTCCGGCATCTGGTCGTAGACCTTGCGCAGAGCGGGGGCCATTTTGTTGGTCAGCGTGCCAGCGACGATCATCACGTCGCTCTGGCGCGGTGAGGCGCGCGGGATGATGCCCATGCGGTCAAGATCGTAACGCGGCATGTAAGCGTGGATCATTTCCACCGCACAGCACGCCAGACCGAACGTCATCGGCCACAGCGAACCGGTGCGCGCCCAGTTCACCACCTTGTCGATATTGGCGACCACGAAGCCCTTATCGGCAATTTCGCCGGTCACGGCATCGATGATGGCATCCTGCGCCGGGCCCGGTGGCAGCGCGTCTTTGTTCCAGGCAATCGAGTCAATGGAAGCAGACATAACCGTCTCCCCGCCTTTCCGTTATTCCCAGTCGGACTATTCCCAGTCCAGGGCGCCTTTGTTCCACTCATAGATGAAGCCCACGGTGAGAACACCAAGGAAGCCCATCATCGAAAGGAAGCCGAACACGCCAATCTCCGACAGGCTCACCGCCCACGGAAACAGGAAGGCCACTTCAAGGTCGAAAATGATGAATAGGATCGCCACGAGATAGAAGCGCACGTCAAACCGACGACGCGCATCGTCGAACGCTTCAAAGCCGCACTCATACGCCGAGAGTTTCTCGGGATATGGCTTCTGATGGGCTGCGAAGCGCGCGCCAACCACCATCGCGGTGGCAATCACGGCAGCAAGGGCGAGGAAGACGAGGATCGGAAAATAATCCGACAAAAACGGGGCCAAGCGAGAACTCCCTATGCCGCAATGCAACGTGGGGGAACATAGACCCTTCCCACGTGCGTTGCCATAGGGACAAGCACCCGACCTGCCGGTTTATCGTTGATTTCAAGTGGACCGGACTTGCATCCCAGACACCATAACAACGCAGATCCGACAATTAAGTTTGATGACAGGATTTCCGTTTGCCGAGGATTTCTCGGGCGCGCCGGTGATGCGCATTCACAGCAATATCAAAGATGCATGTGACATTCTGCTGAGGGGTGGCGAGAGTGACGGGGCTCGAACCCGCGACCTTCGGCGTGACAGGCCGACGCTCTAACCAACTGAGCTACACCCCCACAACAGGAGGCGCGGTGTAGATGGCGCGGCGGATGGCGTCAAGCGGCCTTGGGCAAAAAAACGCACCCGCAGCAAATTCTGTGTGGATAAGATAATTTGGGGGGCCGCAAGGCGGCGGGGAATGGGCGGTGACGGGATCGAACCGCCGGCCAACTCGGTGTAAACGAGCCGCTCTACCTCTGAGCTAACCGCCCACATTCCAGGGTTTGAGGGTGTTAAGGCTGAAAGCCGCCTTTGGCTATTCCTTGGCAACATGGCTCCCCGCCTAAAAGCGGGAAGCCATGGCCAGCACATCGTCATCCAACGGGACTGAACATGTCAGCCCCGCATGATGGACAATTCAGTTCACCGCATCCTTCAGCGCCTTGCCCGGCTTAAAGCGGACAGAGGTGCTCTCCGGGATGTCGATCTCGGCGCCAGTCTGCGGATTGCGGCCCTTGGAGGCCTTGCGGGTGGCGGTTGAGAACGAGCCGAAGCCAACCAGGCGAACCTCGTCCTTCTTCTTCAGAGCGCCTTCAATGGCACCGAAAACGGCATCGACAACTTCCGCAGCTTTCGCCTTCGGCAGGTCGGCATGCTCGGCCACGGCGGCAATCAGATCCATTTTGTTCACGCTGGCTTCTCCTGATTTTTGTTCGGCGCTGCCCCGGCAAAAAGCGGTTTGAGCGCTGGGCAGACACTAGAGGGGCATTTTCGCCGCCGTCAACGCGAAGCTAGAGCAAAAAGCCTTGATTTCTGCGGCATTCGTTGATTTCCAACGAAAACGGCCCGCAGGAATTGCTCCTGCGGGCCGTGCGAATCGAACACCGCAACCGTTAATGCGGCAGCGATGCAGTCTGCTCTTTCGCGGCCAAAATCGGAGTCTCCTCCGGTTCAACCCATTCAATTGCCTCAGGTTTACGCACCAAAGCCTTCTCGATCACCTCATCTGCATGCGACACCGCAATGATCGACAAATGCTTCTTCACCGTCTCCGGCACATCGGCCAGATCCTTCTCGTTGTCCTTGGGGATGAACACCGTGGTGATGCCCGAACGCAGGGCAGCCAACAGTTTTTCCTTCAGGCCACCGATCGGCAACACACGGCCACGCAGGGTGATCTCACCCGTCATCGCCACATCGCGGCGAATCGGGATGCCAGTCAGCACCGAGACCATCGAGACTGCCATCGCCACACCGGCTGACGGGCCATCCTTCGGCGTCGCCCCTTCCGGCACGTGGACATGGATGTCGCGCTTCTCGAACAGCGTGGGCTTGATGCCATAGGTGATCGCCCGGCTGCGCACATAGCTCAGTGCCGCCGACACGCTCTCCTGCATCACGTCACCCAACTTACCGGTGGTCTTCACACTGCCTTTGCCCGGCAGCAGCACCGATTCGATGGTGAGGATTTCGCCTCCCACCTCGGTCCAGGCCAGACCGGTGACAACGCCCACCATGTCGGAATCTTCCAGATCACCGTAGCGGTATTTCTGGACGCCGGCATATTTGGCGAGGTTCTTCCGGGTGACGGCGACCTTCTTGGCCTTCTTGGTCACGATCTCCTTGACCGCCTTGCGTGCCACATTGGCCAGCTCGCGCTCCAGCGACCGCACACCAGCTTCGCGGGTGTGATAGCGCACAATGTCGCGAATCGCCTCGTCGGTGATCGTCCATTCCTCGGGCTTGAGACCGTTCTGCTCACAGACCTTGCTGATCAGATGGCGCTTGGAGATCTCAACCTTCTCGTCCTCGGTGTAGCCCGAGATGCGGATGATCTCCATGCGATCCAGCAGCGGCTGCGGCATCCGCAGGCTGTTGGCCGTGGTGACGAACATCACGTCCGACAGGTCGTAATCCACCTCCAGATAGTGATCAGCAAAGGTGCTGTTCTGCTCCGGGTCCAGCACTTCCAGCAGCGCCGACGATGGGTCGCCGCGCCAATCCGCGCCCAGCTTGTCGATCTCGTCGAGCAGGAACAGCGGGTTGGAGGTCTTGGCCTTCTTCATGCCCTGGATCACCTTGCCCGGCATCGAGCCGATATAGGTGCGCCGATGGCCACGAATCTCGGCCTCATCCCGCACGCCGCCCAGCGACATCCGCACGAAGGCACGGCCGGTGGCCTTGGCAATCGACTTGCCGAGCGAGGTCTTACCCACGCCAGGGGGGCCGACGAGGCACAGAATCGGCCCCTTCACCTTCTCGCTGCGGCTCTGCACGGCAAGATATTCGGTGATGCGCTCTTTCACCTTGTCCAAGCCGTAATGGTCGAGGTCGAGCACCGTTTCGGCCTCCACCACGTCATTCTTCACCTTGCTGCGCTTTTTCCACGGAATCGACAGCATCCAGTCGAGATAGTTGCGCACCACCGTCGCCTCGGCAGACATCGGGCTCATCGTCTTGAGCTTCTTCAGCTCACCGAGAGCCTTCTCGCGCGCTTCCTTGGTGAATTTGGTCTTCTTGATACGCGCCTCGAACTCGGCGGCCTCATCCTTGCCCTCATCGCCCTCGCCAAGTTCCTTCTGGATCGCCTTGAGCTGTTCGTTGAGGTAGTATTCGCGCTGCGTCTTCTCCATCTGCCGCTTGACGCGGTTGCGGATCTTTTTCTCGACCTGCAGGACGCCGATTTCCGACTCCATATGGCCGAAGACGCGCTCAAGGCGCTCACCGACGCGCTGGATTTCAAGCAATTCCTGCTTTTCGGAAATCTTGATGTTCAGATGGCTTGCCACCGTATCGGCGAGCTTGGAGGGCTCTTCGATCTGGTTGAGCGAGACCAGCACCTCAGGGGCGATCTTCTTGTTGAGCTTGATGTATTGCTCGAACTGGCCAACCACCGTGCGGCCGAGCGCCTCAAGCTCTTTCGAGTCGAGATCGAGATCCGGCATCGGTTCGACATAAGCCTCGAAGAACGGCTCAACCTCTTTGAACTTCTCGATGCCAGCCCGGCTCTTGCCTTCCACCAGCACCTTCACGGTGCCGTCAGGCAGTTTGAGCAGCTGGAGAATCGTGGACACCGTGCCAACGCGATAGATGTCGTCCGAAGACGGGTCATCCTGGGTCGCGTTCTTCTGGGCGACAAGAAGGATCTGTTTGTCTTCCTTCATGACCGCTTCCAGAGCGCGCACGGATTTCTCCCGGCCCACGAACAGCGGCACGATCATGTGCGGGAAGACGACGATATCGCGCAGCGGCAGAACCGGCAGAGCGGTACCGCTGGAAAGGGAATTGTCGGTCATGGAAACCTCCTGGAGGACAGTCTCGCGCCCCCGCCCACCTAAGCAGCACGAGGATTGTCATCGCAGCGTTGTTCCTCAACCGCTGCGACACCTCTAATCTCGGTATCTTTCAACGATCCGGCAAGAGCGGGCAAGGCTGCTGTGATAAAACTGTGACAGCTCGCTTGCCCGCTCAACCGATCATGCGGTCTTTTCGGCGCTTTCCTTGCCATGGATAAACAATGGATTGGCGCGATTTTCGGCCACTTCGCCGTTAATCACCACTTCTTCCACGCCTTCCAGACCCGGCAGTTCGAACATCGTACCGAGCAGGATCTGCTCCATGATCGAACGCAAACCGCGCGCACCTGTCTTGCGCTGAATGGCGCGACGGGCAACAGCAGACATCGCTTCGTCCGTGAAGGTCAGCTTAACGCCTTCCATCTCGAACAGACGGCCATATTGCTTCACCAGCGCGTTCTTCGGCTTGGTCAGGATTTCGGTCAGCGCCGTCTCATCCAGATCTTCAAGTGTTGCCACCACCGGCAGACGTCCGATGAATTCCGGGATCAGACCGAATTTCAGCAGATCTTCCGGCTCCACTTCGCGCAGGATTGCCCCCATGCGACGCTCATCCGGGCTGCGAACCTCAGCGCCATAGCCGATGCCGCCACCCTTGCCACGCGAGGAGATGATCTTCTCCAGGCCGGAGAAGGCACCGCCACAGATGAACAGAATGTTCGTCGTATCCACCTGCAGGAATTCCTGCTGCGGATGCTTGCGCCCACCCTGCGGCGGCACCGAGGCCACGGTGCCTTCCATGATCTTCAACAGCGCCTGCTGCACACCCTCACCCGACACGTCGCGCGTGATCGAGGGATTGTCCGATTTGCGGCTGATCTTATCGACTTCATCAATATAGACGATGCCGCGTTGTGCGCGCTCGACGTTGTAATCAGCCGCCTGCAACAGCTTGAGGATGATGTTCTCCACATCCTCGCCCACATAACCGGCTTCGGTCAGCGTGGTGGCGTCGGCCATGGTGAACGGCACATCGAGTATGCGCGCCAGCGTTTGCGCCAGCAGGGTCTTGCCCGAGCCGGTCGGCCCGACCAGCATGATGTTGGATTTCGCAATCTCAACATCATTGTTCTTCGCACCATGTGCCAAGCGCTTGTAATGGTTGTGGACCGCGACCGAGAGCACCTTCTTGGCGTGGAATTGGCCGATCACGTAATCGTCCAGAACCTTGCAGATCTCTTTCGGCGTCGGCACCCCATCGCGCGACTTCACGAGGTGCGTTTTGTGCTCCTCGCGAATGATGTCCATGCACAGCTCAACGCATTCATCACAGATGAAAACCGTCGGTCCCGCGATGAGCTTGCGCACCTCGTGCTGCGATTTGCCACAGAACGAGCAATAGAGAGTGTTCTTTGAATCGCCGGACTTGCCGCTCATATCCGCTCCTGCCCCGCCACACGGGGACAAACTCCGTCCAGGCTAGCCCCGTGCGGTGCCGGGGACAAGAACCTGGGCAGAGAGCCAACCCCGTTCGACCAACGAACGGGACATCCACTCCGTCGCGGCCCCAAAAGACCTACGTCGGAGCTAGCAAAATATATGCCGATCAGGCCTTGGTCTCAGCCCCAGCTGCAGCCGGGCGCTCATTGACCACTTCGTCAACCAGCCCGAACTCCACCGCCTCTTCAGCAGACATGTAAGAGTCACGTTCCAGACGACGCTCAATGGCTTCGATCGGCTGCCCGGTGTGCTTGACGTAGATATGGTTCAAGCGCTTGCGCAGTGACAGAATTTCACGCGCCTGAATTTCAATTTCAGTCGCCTGCCCCTGCGCCCCGCCGGAGGGCTGATGCACCATGATGCGCGAGTTCGGCAGTGCAAACCGCTTGCCCGGCGCACCGGCGGTGAGCAGCAAGCTGCCCATCGAGGCGGCCATGCCGATGCAGACGGTGCTGACCGGGGCGCGGATGTATTGCATGGTGTCGTAAATCGCCAGTCCGGCAGACACCACGCCGCCGGGCGAATTGATGTAGAACGAGATGTCCTTGTTCGGGTTCTCGCTCTCCAGGAACAGCAGCTGCGCGCAGATCAATGAAGCGACCTGATCGTAGACCTGTCCGGTGAGAAAGATGATCCGCTCCTTCAGCAGGCGCGAATAGATGTCATAGGACCGCTCGCCACGGGAGGTCTGTTCGACCACCATCGGCACGAGATTGTTGGCGTACACCTCAACCGGATTGCGATCCAGCATGTCTAAATCCTTCTCTAGCGCCAGGCGACTGGCGCGGCCACAGGCCCGCACCAGCATAACCCGCAATTCTCACCGCGCCCTTAACGCGACCCCTTTTGATATGGGGTGCGCCGCGCCGCCCGCCAATGGCAGCGCGGCGCGGAGATCGCGTCAAGCGGCAGAGTCGGCTTTCGCCTCAACTTCAGCAGTCAACTCTTCCACAGAGACAACCTTGTCAGTCACCTGGGCGAGTTCAAGCACGTAATCGACCACTTTTTCTTCATAGATCGGCCCACGCAGCGACTCGGCGGCCTGCGGGTTTTTCGTGAAGAAGTCGATCACCATCTTTTCCTGGCCCGGATAGCGCTGAGCTTCGCGGATCATCGCGCGGTTCAGCTCTTCCTGGGTGACGTTGATGTTGTTCGCACGACCGATTTCAGCCAACAGCAAACCAAGGCGCACGCGGCGCTCGGCGATGGCGCGATATTCGCTCTTCAGCGTCTCGTCGTCCTTGCCGGCGTCTTCCGCATCCACCTGACCAGAAGCGCGGTCGGTCTCGATGCGCTGCCAAATCTGGCTGAATTCGCTCTCCAGCATGCTCTCCGGCACCGGGAAGCTAACCAACGCGGCCAGCGCGTCGAGCAGATCACGCTTCACGCGCAGGCGGCTGGCCTGATCGTATTCGCGCTGCATCGAGCCCGAGATCGCCTTGCGAACGTCTTCGATGCTCTCAAAGCCCATCGAGCTGGCGAACTCGTCGTTCAACTCAACCGGAACGGCCTTCTTGAGCCCCTTGGCGGTGATGTCGAAGGTGGCGTCTTTGCCGGCCAACTCTGCCGCGCCGTATTCGGCCGGGAAGGTGACATTGATCTGGCGGGTTTCGCCCGGCTTCATGCCGACCATGCCCTCAGCGAAGCCGGGGATATAGCCGCTGCCGCCGAGTTCGACGCTGGCATCGTTGCCGGTGCCGCCATCGAATGCCACGCCATCGACCTTGCCGACATAATCGACAACCAGCGTGTGACCGATTTCGGCCGGCACAACATCGTCGCCTTCAACGTCCACAAAGCTCTGCTGGCGCTTGGCGATCTCGCCCAGCGTCTTGTCGATCGATTCGTCGCCCGGCTCAGCCTTGAGGCGGGTGAGCGAGATGGCAGCGAAATCCGGCATCGAGATGTCGGGCAGCAGCTCGGCATCGATCTTGAATTCGACATCCTTGCCGTCTTCGATCGAGACGATCTCGATCTTCGGCTGAGCGGCCGTGCGCAGATTGCGCTCGGTGAAAATCTTGGTGGTGGCTTCGTTGACCGATTCTTCCAGAATCTCAGCGGTCACAGAACCAGCATAGCGCTTCTTGACCACGCTCATCGGCACCTTGCCGGGGCGGAAGCCGGGCAGATTGACGGTTTTAGCGACCTCTGCGAGCCGCTTCTCGCGCTTCGCGTCGATGTTTGACGCGGGCAAAACGACATTGAAGCCGCGCTTCAGCCCTTCGGAGAGCGTCTCGGTGACATGCATTGACGGAAAATTCCCTGACCTTGCCACGCCAGGGCGGCGGCGGTGGTGCGGGCGAGAGGACTTGAACCTCCACGACTTGCGCCACCAGAACCTAAATCTGGCGTGTCTACCAATTTCACCACGCCCGCAACCACGCGCACGCGAGGGCGGGGAGGTAGCAAGTCCCGCGCTCGGGGGCAAGCCCTAGGGATGCATGCGTGCGCAGAGGTTAGCTGCGCCTGACGCAGGTGGCCCCGCCCTACGAACTCATATGCGCAGGCTTTTTCAGCCCAAGCTTGCGCGGAATGTCCCACACCTCTTCCACCGCACGCACTTCACGGAAGCCCACGCGCTTATAATTCGGCAAGGCGCGGGGATGATCGGCAGTGCAGGTGTTCACCGTGATCGCGCGAGCCTTCATCGCCCAGGCGGCATCGACGGCGTGGCGGAGGAAGGCTTGACCGAATCCGTGGCCAATCGCCTGCGGCATCAGGCCGAAATAGCTCAGATTCACCGAAGGCCACTGCCCGGCATCGAGTTCATAGAACCCGACAACCTCACCCTTATACTCGGCGACGTAGATGTTGATCGCCACGCGCGACAGATGCTGGACCAAATCACGGTCCGGCATCATCCGCCGCAGCCACCACAACCAGGGGCCGCCCACCATATTATAGAGCGCGCGATACTGCGCCACCGAACACACCGGCAGCTTGCGTACGGAGAACCCGTCCGGCAATGCCGGGGCCGGGTCTGTGGGCGCGCGGTCCATGCGCAGAAAGGTGACAATCACCCCGACGCGCATGCACTCCTCGGCATCGGGGTCAAAAAAGCGCATCTCAGTCGTCGAGAAAGCTGCGCAGCTTGCGGCTGCGGCTGGGGTGTTTGAGCTTGCGCAGCGCCTTCGCCTCAATCTGACGAATACGCTCACGGGTGACGTTGAATTGCTGGCCGACCTCTTCAAGCGTGTGGTCGGTGTTCATGCCGATGCCGAATCGCATACGCAGAACACGCTCCTCACGCGGGGTGAGGCTGGCCAGAACCCGCGTCGTCGCTTCCCGCAAATTGGCCTGAATCGCCGCATCGAGCGGGATCACCGCCGCCTTGTCCTCGATGAAGTCACCCAGATGGCTGTCTTCCTCGTCACCGATCGGGGTTTCGAGTGAGATCGGCTCTTTGGCGATCTTGAGAACCTTACGCACCTTTTCCAGCGGCATGCCGAGCTTTTCGGCCAACTCTTCCGGTGCCGGTTCGCGACCGATTTCGTGCAACATCTGGCGCGATGTTCGCACCAGCTTGTTGATCGTCTCGATCATGTGAACTGGGATTCGGATGGTGCGCGCCTGATCGGCAATCGAGCGGGTGATCGCCTGACGAATCCACCACGTGGCGTACGTGCTGAATTTATAGCCGCGGCGATATTCGAACTTATCGACCGCCTTCATCAGGCCGATATTGCCTTCCTGAATAAGATCCAGGAATTGCAGGCCGCGATTGGTATATTTCTTGGCAATCGAGATCACCAGACGCAAATTCGCCTCGATCATCTCCTTCTTCGCCCGCGCCGAATCGCGCTCGCCACGCGAGACGGTCATGAACACGCGGCGGAATTCGCTGATCGGCAGACCGGCGTCGGTTGCCACCACACCAATCTGCGTGCGCAGCTTGATCAGGTCGTCAGTGTATTTCAGCGTGAAGTTCGACCAGCCCTTGCCCTTGAGCTTGCTGATCCGCTCCATCCAGGTCGGGTCCAGCTCATGGCCACGATATTGCTGTAGGAAATCATCGCGCGAGACCTTGCTGCCCTCGGCCATGCGCAGCATCTGGCCCTCCAGGCCCATCAGGCGCTGGTTGAGCTGCTTGAGCTGGGTGACGAGTTCTTCGATGCGGTTATTGTGCAGCCGCACCTGCTCGACCATCGTGACCAACTCGTCACGCATTTTCTCGTAGGCTTTTTCGTTGCGGAGGTTGACCTCCTCACCAGCCACGATGCTTTCCAGACGCTTGGCCTGCATCTTGTGCAATTTCTTATAGATCGTCTCGATCTCTTCGAAATTGGCCAAAACGCCAGGCTTGAGCTTCTCTTCCAGCGCCGACAGCGACAATCCGCTGCCTTCGCCTTCGCCATCCTCATCGTCATCAACCGGCGGCGGGGCTTCGATCACCGGAGCTTCGGCGATTTCTTCCGGCGCATCGCCTTCAGTGACAGCGCTCGGCGGCGGGCCGCCTTGGGTGGCTTCAAGGTCGATAATGTCGCGCAGCAGCATGCGACCGGCCTTGAGCGCCTCGTGCCAAGCGATGATGGCGCGGAACGTCAGCGGGCTTTCGCACAGCCCGCTGATCATCATGTCACGGCCAGCTTCAATCCGCTTGGCAATCGCGATTTCACCCTCGCGGGAGAGCAGCTCAACGCTGCCCATCTCGCGCAGATACATGCGCACAGGGTCGTCGGTGCGGCCGAGGCTTTCCTCGTCCACATTGCCCGAGGATTCCTCCTCGTCATCGCCCTTCTCGGCCTTGGCGACCAGACCTTCACCGTCTTCGGTTTCTTCGCCTTCGACGACCTGAATGCCCATCTCGGAGAGATTGGCCATCACGTCTTCGATCTGCTCAGACGAATTTTGGTCCGGCGGCAGGACTGCGTTCAGCTCATCAAAGGTGATGTGCCCACGTTCCTTACCCTTGGCGATCAGGCGCTTGACGGCTGCCGATTGCACATCGAGCAGATTGGCTTCCGTGTCCTGTTCAGCGGCAGCGGGCTCAGCAGTGGCTGGCTTGGTGGCCATCGTTCAGCGATCTCCGTGGAAAGTCAGTGTGTTGTCCGGCGTGACAACAGGATCAATCTTCATCATCATCTGGCCCGTCATCCCAATCGACGAGGCCTGCATTCAGGCGGTTTTGCGCTTTTCGTAAAGCGACAAGGCGCTGCAAATCTGCCGACGCCGCCGTTTCGGTGAAAGCGCGCTGGGCTGCAATCACTTCTTCGTCCAGTCGCCTGGGATTCATCAGACCGAAAAAATGCCACCACCCCGATTCGGCCTCCGCTGGCATCGCAGACGATGCGGCGCAGTGTGGCAGCGGCACGGGGACCGCCGACATAGCCTGCAGAGCTGTCTGATTCAAACCCGAGCGGTGGAGGTGGTTCATCAGTGCCGCAGAGTCAAGCGGGTCCGCCGAAGAACTCCATTGCAGCATCGCATCCCGCAGCATGGCCAATGACTCCGGAAGCTCCAGCATGGCGAAGGCTTCTTCGACTTGATGGATCAAATGGGGATGGTTGAGCAGGATAGCAACCATCGTCCGCATCTTCTCATCGGCAGCCGTTTGCGGCGCAGGCGCGGTGCGGGTGATCGGCACCGGCGGTGGCATCGGGGCGAATTTTCCGCGCCCGCCCGCATGGCCCATCGGAGTGCGCGCCGCGTTTGGCCGGGCTTTTTGCGGACGGTCGGCGAAAAACCGATCCATCATCTCGCGTTTGATTTCGCCGCCGAGCGATTTGTCCTCAATCTTCGCCGCCATCGCCTCCAGCCGCGTGCGCAGACCGGCGCGCTGCTCGGGCGTGGTGCCAACACCTGCGGCGAGCAGGTCATAGAGCAGCATCGAAATTGGTTGTGCCGCATCGAGCACTGCCTGAAACGCAGCCGGGCCCTGCTTTTTCACCAGGGAATCCGGGTCTTCGCCCACCGGCAGACGCGCCAATTTCAGGCTGCGATCCGGGGTGAGCGACGGCAGCGCAATCTCGGCGGCCCGCAACGCGGCACGCTGCCCCGCCGCGTCGCCGTCAAAACACAGCACCGGCATCGGCGAAATCCGCCACAACTCGCCCAATTGCTCCTCGGTCAACGCCGTGCCGAGCGGGGCGACGGCACCTCTGAAATCGGCCTGATGCAGTGCGATCACATCCATATAGCCTTCCACCACCACCACCGGCTGCCCCTGACGGGCGGCGATGCGGGCGCGGTCGAGCGCGTAGAGATTGCGGCGTTTGGAGAACAGCGAGGTTTCCGGGCCGTTGACGTATTTTGGCTGACCATCGCCCATAATCCGCCCGCCAAAGCTGACGATGCGGCCCTGACGGTCGCGAATGGGGAACATCACGCGGTTGAAAAACAAATCATACGGCGCGCGACCGTCTTCGCTCTCCCGCATCAACCCAGCTTCAACGAGTTCTGCCGCCGTGATGTCGTGCTTGGACAGCGCCGAGAGCAGCGCTCCGCGCGATTCCCCCGCCCAGCCAATGCCGAAACTCTCGATGGTTTCCTGCTTCAGCCCACGCCGCAGCAGATATTCGCGCGCCTTCTCGCCGTCCGTCCCGGCAAGCCGGTGCTGATACAGGCTGGCGACAACCTCCATCATCTGTTGCAGACCAAGCCGACGCTGCTCGACGACGGCGGCTTCGGGCGAGGCTTTCGGCACTTCAAGCCCGGCTTCTGAGGCCAGTGCCTCCACTGCCTCGCGGAATTGTAGGCCTTGCGACTGCATGACGAAGCTCACCGCATCGCCATGCGCGCCACAGCCGAAGCAGTGATAGCCATCTTCATAGACATAAAAGGACGGCGATTTCTCGTTGTGGAACGGGCAACAGCCCTTCCAGTTACGTCCCGAGCGCGACAGTTTGACCCGCCGCCCAATAATGGCGGACAGCGGGGTACGCGCGCGAAGTTCTTCGAGAAAGCCGTCCGGAAGACGCATCAGCCGCCGAGCTTCTGCTTCACCAGCGGGTTGACCTTGGACATGTCGAGGCTGGCGGCGTGTTTCGCCTTCAGAATCGCCATCACCTTGCCCATCTCCTTCATCGACGCCGCACCGCTCTGCGCAATCGCGGCATCAACGGCCGCTTCGGTGGCGGCATCGTCCATCTGCGCGGGCAGGAAGGCCTCGATCACGTCGATCTCGGCCTGTTCCTTATCCACCAAATCCTGGCGGCCACCCTTGGTGTAAAGCTCCACGCTCTCCTTGCGGGACTTCACCATGCCCTTGAGCATCGCGATGATCTCGTCATCCGGGATCGCGGTGATGCCTTTGGGGCGGGCGGCAATGTCGGTGTCTTTGAGTTTGGCCGTGATCATGCGGATCGCACTGACGCGCGGGGCATCCTTGGCGAGCATGGCTGTCTTGAGGTCGGCGGTGAACCGCTCGCGCAATGTCATGATGGTCTCCTGAAAGGGTCGGAGACTATAACCTATATCGCGCGGACATGGCAGGGGCCGGGAAACGATTTCCCACTCGGCTGCCATTCGCTTGTGATGGGAAAAAACTTCCCATAGGATATTGGCATGAGCCAAACCGTAGAGACCATCATTGAGCGTCTGGGTGGAGCTGAGGCTGCTGCAAAGCTGCTTGGCGTTGGCACCGAGGCATTGCGCAAATGGCGACAGACCCGGGCCATCCCGTCGCGCCATCACGCACCGATCATTGCCGCCACCGGATTTTCACTCTCCGACATGCCGGGGGCGGCCACGCCCTCGCCTCTTTCGCCTGACCAAGGAGCCACCATGCAGACCAACACCGCAACGCCAGAGGGGGCAACGGCCGTCCTCGTGCTCGATGATGGCAGCGTGTTCTGGGGCCGTGGCTTCGGCGCCACCGGCACCGCTGTGGTGGGCGAAGTCTGCTTCTCCACCGGCATGACCGGCTATCAGGAAACGCTGACCGACCCGAGCTTCGCCGGGCAGATCATCACCTTCACCTTCCCGCATATCGGCAACACCGGCACCAATGCCGAGGATCTGGAAGCACTGAAAATCGCCGCCTCCGGCCTTGTCGTGAAGCAGGACATCACCGAGCCCTCCAACTGGCGGGATACGCAGACGCTGCAGGCTTGGCTCGCAGCCCAGGGCAAGCCCGGCATTTCCGGCGTGGACACCAGGGCCCTCACCCTGCGCATCCGTGACGGCGGGGCACCCAACGGCGTGCTCAGCTTCCCCGCCGATGGCCGCTTCGACATCGCAGCCCTGGTGGCACAGGCGAAAGCGTGGCCGGGTCTGGAAGGCATGGATCTGGCCAAAGTCGTCACCTGCGCGAAAAGCTATCGCTGGGACGAGACCACCTGGGCGTGGGGCGTCGGCACCGGCCATCAGACCGCACCGAAATTCAAAGTGGTCGCCGTCGATTACGGTGCCAAACGCAACATCCTGCGCTGCCTCGCCTCGGCGGGCTGCGACGTGACGGTGGTGCCCGCCTCGGCGACGGCGGCTGACATCCTGTCGCACAACCCAGACGGCGTGTTCCTCTCCAATGGCCCCGGCGACCCAGCGGCGACGGGTGTGTATGCAGTGCCTGCGATCCAGGGCGTGATCGCTGCTGGCAAGCCAATCTTCGGCATCTGCCTCGGCCACCAACTGCTCGGCATCGCGCTGGGCGGCAAGACCTACAAGCTTGATCGCGGCCATCGCGGGGCGAACCAGCCGGTGCAGGATCTGACGACCGGTAAGGTTGAGATCACCAGCCAAAACCACGGCTTTGCAGTGGATGTGACTTCGCTGCCCGAGGGCGTGGTGGTGACGCATAAGAGCCTGTTCGACGGCTCCAACGAGGGTCTTGCATGCCCGGAGAAGCGCTGCTTCAGCGTGCAGTATCACCCCGAAGCCAGCCCCGGCCCGACGGATGCGCATTATCTGTTTGGGCGGTTTACCGCGATGATGGAGGCAGTTTAATCAAGTTTAACCATTTATACTCAAAATCAGGTATAAATAGGTAAACTTGATATAAACAGCATGTCGGAGATCATGAACCACATCCGCAATCCTTTTGTACCCGGCGCTGGCACGATACCGCCTGAATTGAGCGGGCGATCGGAATTGCTGTCGGCCGCCGATACAGCCCTGCAAAGGGTTCAGATCGGCCGGGCCGCCAAGAGCTTCATTGCGGTTGGTCTGCGGGGCGTGGGCAAGACTGTGGTGCTGAACCGGGTCAGGCAAATCGCCGAGGGCCACGGCTATTTGACGGTCTTCGTCGAGGCACACGAGCAAAAGCCATTGCCTGACCTTCTGCTGCCCGAACTGCGTCGGTTGCTGCTGCATCTGGACGCATTAGACCGGCTAAACGAAGTGGTGAAACGGTCGCTGCGCGTCATGAAAAGCTTCATGAAGGGCATCACCTTCAAATATGCCGATGTCGAAATTGGCTTGGACATCGACCCAGAGACGGGAGCCGCTGACAGTGGCGATCTGGAGTCCGACTTTCCTGAGTTGATGCTCGCCGTAGGCCGTGCCGCCCAAGCACGGGCCAAATCGGTGGCGATTATCATCGACGAAATCCAGTACCTTCCAGAGCGCGAAATGAGTGCACTCATCATGGCGATGCACCGCATCGCACAACACGGCTTGCCGGTCCTGCTGGTTGCAGCCGGGCTCCCG
>Ga0316222_1002213_pt1 | contig 21336 bp, 19 predicted proteins | sample TBH18011metaG_FD_206008 | JGI IMG/M metagenome (GOLD analysis project Ga0316222, IMG submission 206008) | Freshwater microbial communities from Trout Bog Lake, Wisconsin, USA - TBH18011 | ecosystem: Environmental > Aquatic > Freshwater > Lake > Hypolimnion/Profundal zone | place: USA: Wisconsin...
GCTGCGTCCTAAGGACGCAGCATAGGTAGTCGTTAGTCATATGTCAGGTGGTAGTTTGCTTTTATTCAGTGGCATCAGTACAATTAGCGTCCTTAGGACGCTAATTGTACTGATGCCAGATAACCAAAGCACACTTTCCAACACGGTTATATCGATTGCAGCGCTCATCGCTGAGCGCTTGGCAAATTGGGAGCGGCCGGTGGTCACCGATTATGAGCTCGGCATTCTGCTGATTAATGTCTGTCGTGGCACCGAAACTGTCATCGAGCTTCGGCTGTATGAGGCGGTGCGGGAGCAATTGCGTTCCTTTCGGTTGATTACGTCTAGTAAAGATTTCAAGCCGGACAGCGTGTTTCATTTGTTTGGGCGCGCAAATCCCTCTGCGCTGGAGGTGGCATGTGCTACGGACCCATTCACGTATGTGACCCATTTAAGCGCCATGGAATTCCATGGCGTTTCTGATCGTTTCTCCAAGATTCTTTACCTGACCACACCCGCGATCAAGGAGTGGAACGAGCAAGCCCTGGAACGAATGCGCAAGGAAGTCAGGATTGGGCTTGATGCTTATCTAGCGGCCAAGTTGCCAGTATTGCGGTTCCATCGTTTTGATCGCGTCGAAGGAATGCGGGTTGAGTGGTTGCGGCGTTCCAGTCGAGGGGCCTTCAAAACCATTGCTTCACCGCCGATCCGGGTTGCGATGATTGGGCGAACTTTTCTGGATATGGTGCGGGAACCGGATCACTGTGGTGGCATGCAGCACGTTATCGACACCTACCGAGAGTATGCGGCGCGCTATCTGCCCCTCCTGGTTGAAGAAATTGATCGACATGGGAAGTCAATTGAGAAAGTGCGCGCCGGTTATTTGCTTGAAGTGGCGTGCAAGCTCAGTCATCCCCTGATCGAGGGTTGGAAGAGTTGTGCACAGCGGGGCGGTTCCAGGGTGCTGGATCCAAAAGGCGAATACGCATCCTTCTACTCGGATGCATGGAAACTCTCCATAAATGTTCCATCCCTGGTGCCACATGGGTTCACGGATGAGGCGTCATGAACGAAGTTGATATTCCGGCATGGGTTGCGCTGTCCACCGATCGCGCCCAGCGCAGCTTCCGTGAGGCCGTGCATATCATTCTGGACGGGATTGGGCATTCACAGGAGCTGCAGGCAAAAATGGTCATGAAGGGTGGTTGCTGATGGCGATCCGCTATGACAGCACACGCTATACACGCGACATCGACTTTTCAACTGACGCTTCCTACGTGGCAGCCGAAGCTGCACAGTTATTGTCCGAGTTGGAGCAACAACTTGCATTGGCGGCGGACAGACTGCCATATGCAACCCTGTGCCGCCTGCAGTCCAGTGCCATCGTACCGAAAGGGGAAAACAGGACGCATCAGACGCTGGCGCTAAAAATTGGCTATGCGGACATGACCAACGACCGAGCGGTACAGCGGTTGCTGGCCAAATCGTCAGCGCAGGTGGTAGAGATTGACTACAGCTATAACGAGGTCGTTTTCGATGTGGAGGTGGTCCAACTGGAAGGTGGCGTCACCATCCACACATACAGTTTGCACAACGTGATTGCAGAAAAGTTACGCTCTCTGCTGCAACAGCCGGTGCGTCGGCGCAATCGCCGACAGGATGTTTACGACATTTGCCTGCTCCTGGAATCTGGTGAACCGCTCGGCGCAGGTGGCCTGACCGCAATTCATCAAATGCTTATGGCGTCGAGTCGCAGCAAGGGCATCGAGCCAGTGGCGGGCTCGATGGACGATTCGGCAGTGGTAAGCATGGCTCAGGAGGGGTATGAAGATCTTCAGTCGGACATTTCTGGCCAGTTGTTGCCATTTGAGCAAGCCATGGGCAAGGTCCAGCAGTTGTATCGGGCGCTTCCCTGGGTATGAAATCGCACCAATGCGGGGGGCAACGGACTGCTCAAACAGACGATTTCACGTACGCATGTGCTGTCGATAAAACACGCATAAGTTCCCTAATGCTTGTTTTATCGCGCACGTGGTTGCGCAACCGTTGCCAAAGCAGGAGAATGCTCGATAAATCAATCAAATGGCGTTTAACACTCGATTTAAAGCATGAAAGTCTCACAAAGCGCAATTTTGAACGAAACGCAGACGGCGCAGGCTAAACACATTGGTTCCTGCTTCGCCAGGTTGCGTATTGCCCGTGGCGTGAAGCAGGACGTAGCCGCGGTGCGGGCTGGACTTTCCCGTAATACGGCGTATCGCCTGGAGTCGGGAGATCCGGGTGTTGCCGTGGGCCAGTTGCTGCGCTACCTGGATGCCATCGCGCCTGGCATGACTTTGCAGGAATTGCTCTCGCAAACGGATCCGTCATTGTCAGTCCTGGAGATGAAGGAAAAGACCCGACGGGTCAGGGACTTGAGCAGCAAAGAGCTTAGCGAGCTGGATTTCTAAGCCCGCATCGTCCCGGAAGTAGCCATGAGCACGACTGAAAAACTGGCCGTTTTTTCCCACCTCATTGGTGAGTGGGCACCGTGCGGCCTGCTTACCCTGACAGAGGACGGTGCCCAAACCGTGGGTTCGAGTTTTGCCTACGGTACGCGTTACATCGAGCGTACCAATGCGTTGGAGGTCGACCCCGTTGCATTGGGCCTCAAAAACAAGCTGGACATTAAGGGACGGGCGCTGCTGCCGCCTGCGGGGCTCACGCTATTCGGCGGCATCCGGGATGCGGTGCCTGACGCGTGGGGGCGCCGAGTAATCGAATCCAAGCTGAAAGTGCCGCCCAACAGCTTGCCTGAATCGGCTTACTTGCTGCATGCCGGGAGTGATCGCGTAGGTGCTCTGGACATCCGGCCAAGCCTGCAATCCACGGCAGCGCCCGGCATTAGTGAAGTCAGGTCACTGCAGTATCTGATAGAGGCGGCCGATCGCATCGAAGAGGGGCTCCCTGTCCCCGCGAATCTGGAGCCTATATTTGTGGCCGGGACCGCGTTGGGCGGAGCAAGACCCAAAGCCTCGATACGAGACAAGGCTGGTGTTCTCTGGCTTGCCAAATTCAGTGGACGCCAGGAGCCCATCAACCTGCCATGGGTTGAGTACGGAACGCTGCAGTTAGCCCGCGAAGTAGGGCTTGTCGTTCCTCCCGTCAAAGTTGAAAAGATAGGTGATCGCACCGCCATGTTGATCCAACGGTTTGATCGCTACTGGGCATCGCCTGCATCTGCGGATGTGCATGCAGGAGAGGACACACTCATATTGGCCAGTCCGGGAAATGGCTGCGTTGAAAAGCGACTGGCCTTTATCAGCGGACTCACGCTCCTGGGCTGCCATGAAACAGATTCGATCACCAAGTCGTATGGTGACTTAGCGGATGCGATCCGCAAGTACTGCCACCCTGCAGTTGTGGCGGCGGATGCTAAAGATCTGTTTCGCCGTATGGTCTACAACATCTTCGTGACCAACAACGATGATCATTTGCGCAACCATGGATTTCTGTGGGACCCGAAGTACAAGGGTTGGCGACTGAGCCCTTTATATGACGTGACACCCAACACCAGCGTTGCCCAGGATCGCTACCTGCACCTCAGCGTTGGACCGCAGGGGAAATATGCCCATCTGGACAACGCGCTTGCTGCGCACAGCCTGTTCAGGCTTTCCGAGAAGGTTGCCGCCGAGGTGATTGCGCAGGTTTGGGAAAAAGTGCGGGAATGGAAAGTGCGCTTTGAAGCCAGTGGTGTGCCGGGCGAACAGATCGACAAAGTGCGGACGGCCTTCCGCCACATTGATGACATTAGCACTGTACAAATGCGTAAGAAGCTAAATTGACGCGCAATACCTTGAGGATCTGATTGATGAAATGATTGGGGCAGATAGTCAGTCAGCCCTTCGTCGTCGATTCCGAAGCCAAGGATCGTGGGTTCGATCCCCGCCAGCCGCACCATTAAAGCCCGAAAGGGAAAACAGCGCAGCATTCTTGGCGTTGACCTACCGGGGAACTCATTGGTCATTGATGGCGGTCCAGAGCGTGGGGTTCCATTCCCCTTTTATTTCGATGGGAAGCTCAATTTCATTCTTGTACGAAATTCGGATGTCGGCACGCTTGTCATTGAAGTAGTCTGCCTCTGGCATACATTCCAGCCCAAAAGACGTGAACGTCTGGCCGCTGCCTACGCAACTCTACGCACGAAACCTTTTTGCGACAGAACCCGACCAAGCTGCGCCACTACGGTGGCGGAATGGCTGGCGAAAGCATGGATAAATGGGGAATTTGCCCGCCACTGGGGTGATTGGGGCACCTTGATGGGCGTCAAGGCGTGCGCGTGAGAAACGATCTGCATTCTTTTTGAGCGTTGCTGGCAAAGCCTGTAGGCATGCGGTGCGAACGCGAATGCCCGGCGCTTATCCACAACTTGGTGCACATGTTCTGTGGATGACTGCTGTGTCATCTGACGCCAGCAAGTGTTTCATCCACGCGTCAATGGCGTCAAAAATCGTGGCCCGGTTGCATTCGTTGAAATTTTCGTGGTAGTTATCCGGGTACCAGTGGGATTGCAGAAGATGGCTGGGGATGGTTTCCAGAAGGGTGCGCGATGCCTGGGCGTCGGCCAGTTTGTCATCGCCGGCCAGTGCCGCAAAGACGGGATGGCGCCACGCCGACAAATCGCCACCGAGCGCTGTTTGTGCCGAGAGCAGGGCGGCGGCAAATCGAAACGACACTTCGCTGGCGCGAATGGCGTCTTTTTCGTCGGCGCGGTGGCGCGCCAGAATCTCTGGGTCGTGCGTTAGAAATGGCGTTAAGGATTCCATGGGAACCTTGGCGGTTGGCAGCAAGCGGGCCAGTACCGAGGCAAACGTCAGTATGATTTTGGGTACTTTCACGGCGTTCACAAAATAGGGCGATGACAGAATGACGCCCCGGATGGCCTGGCTCTGCGCGAAGAGGCCCAGTTCAAGGTGGGCCGCGATCAGTGCGCCCATGGAGTGGCCCATGAGAAAAATGGGCGTGTCTGGATAGTGGATGGTGACCCATTGGAGTAATAGGGCCGTGTCGTTCAAAAAAATACCAAAGCCAGGAATATCGACGCGCGCGTGCCTGGCGTGTCCACACAGGTCGTAGCTGATGGTGGCCACGCCCCGGTCGCGAAAATACAGGGCCGGGGTGACGTAGTCCCCCGCATGGGCCATGCCGCCGTGGAGGGCAAGCAGGACGGCGCGCGGTTGGCCGGGGTTCCAGATGTGGATGGTGCGCTGCTGTTGGTCACTCGCAGTGAAGGTGGCGAGTTGGTCTTCGTGAAAACGCATGGGGCACTCCTGAGGACGGCCTCTACTGTACAAAATAGCCCGCAACTGCGGGCTATTTTTAGTGGGCTGCGTGGGTGACTGATCAGTCGTCGAGCAGCGACAGATCGCGCACTGCGCCCTTGTCCGCCGACATGACCAGCTTGGCGTAGGCCTTGAGCGATGCCGACACCTTGCGGGGGCGCGGTTGGGCCGGCTTCCAGCCCTTGGCATTCTGGGCCGTGCGGCGCTGGTCTAGTTCTTCGTCGCTGAGCAGCACGTTGATGGAACGGCTGGGAATGTCAATGCGGATGCGGTCGCCGGTCTGCACCAGGCCGATGGCGCCACCGGCTGCGGCTTCGGGCGAGCAGTGGCCTATGGACAGGCCGGAGGTGCCGCCCGAGAAGCGACCGTCTGTCAGCAGGGCACAGGCTTTGCCCAGTCCCTTGGACTTGATGTAGCTGGTGGGGTAGAGCATTTCCTGCATGCCGGGGCCGCCCTTGGGGCCTTCGTAGCGCACGATCACCACGTCGCCGGCCTTGACTTGGTCGTTCAGGATGTGCTCGACGGCTTCGTCCTGGCTTTCCACCACGTGCGCCGGGCCTTCAAACACCAGCAGGCTGTCGTCAACGCCGGCAGTTTTGATGACGCAGCCATTGCGCGCAATGTTGCCGGTCAGCACTGCCAGACCTCCCTCGGTCGAGAACGCATGGGCTAGAGAGCGGATGCAGCCGTCGGCGCGATCCAGGTCGAGGCTGGGCCAGCGTGCGCTTTGGCTGAAGGCCACCTGGGTTGGAACGCCACCGGGCGCAGCCAGGTAAAAGGACTTGACGGCGTCAGACGGTGCGCGGGCAATGTCCCACTGGTTGAGCGCGTCTTTGAGCGTCTTGCTGTGCACGGTGGGCGTGTCGGTGTGCAGTTTGCCAGCGCGGTCGAGTTCGCCCAGGATGCCGTAGATGCCGCCAGCGCGGTGCACGTCTTCAATGTGGTACTTGTTGGTGTTGGGGGCCACCTTGCACAGCTGGGGTACGGCGCGCGAGAGGCGGTCGATGTCGGCCATGGTGAAGTCGATTTCGGCTTCCTGCGCGATGGCCAGAATGTGCAGGATGGTGTTGGTGGAGCCGCCCATGGCGATGTCCAGTGAAATGGCGTTCTCGAACGCCTTGAACCCGATGGAGCGCGGCAGGGCGCTGGCATCGTCTTGGTCGTAGTAGCGGTGGCACAGTTCGACGGCGATTTGGCCGGCGCGTTTGAACAGTTGCTCGCGGTCACTGTGGGTGGCCACCACGGTGCCATTGCCGGGCAATGCGAGGCCCAGCGCTTCGGTGAGGCAGTTCATGGAGTTGGCGGTGAACATGCCCGAGCAGGAGCCGCAGGTGGGGCAGGCGGAGCGTTCCACTTCGGCCACATCGGCATCGCTGACTTTGTTGTCGGCGGCCATCACCATGGCGTCGATCAGGTCCAGTTTTTTGAACTCGATGGCTTGCGTGGTCGGGTTGGTGAGCGTGACCTTGCCCGCTTCCATGGGGCCACCGGAGACGAACACCACGGGGATGTTGAGCCGCATGGCGGCCATCAGCATGCCGGGCGTGATTTTGTCGCAGTTGGAGATGCACACCATGGCGTCGGCGCAGTGGGCGTTGACCATGTATTCGACGCTGTCGGCAATGATGTCGCGGCTGGGCAGCGAATACAGCATGCCGTCGTGGCCCATGGCAATGCCGTCGTCCACGGCAATCGTGTTGAACTCTTTGGCGACGCCGCCAGCCGCCTCGATTTCGCGGGCGACGAGCTGGCCGAGGTCTTTCAGGTGGACGTGGCCCGGCACAAACTGCGTGAAGGAATTGACCACGGCAATGATGGGCTTGCTGAAGTCAGCGTCTTTCATGCCGGTGGCGCGCCACAGGGAGCGCGCGCCCGCCATATTGCGGCCAGCGGTGGAGGTCTTGGAGCGGTATTGGGGCATTCGGAAACTCTCTGACAAAAAGAAACACGGGACAACGGCGCCCATTGTCCGGCGGGAATGAGGCATTTTAAGACGCAAGCATCAAACGGTGTTGCACGGCATCACGGGCGGCGGTTTTGTGCGCGCAGCGGCCGTGTAGCAGGGCGCGGCGGGGGTATTTGCGAAGCCTGACGGCGCGGTGAAGAAATACAATGATTCGACAACATTACCGCCGGAGACTTCAGTTTGAAAAGCAATAGCGCGCCCAGGAATCCCCACCATCGCTCCGATCTGGTTCGCATTGCGATCAACGCCATGCAGGAGCGCGATTTACTCACCGCGTTTTCCGAGCAGGCTTTGCGGGAGGTGGCCGCCTTTGACCAGGGCGCCGATGATGCCGATCCGGCTATTCGCGATCAGCGCGCGTTGCTCTGGTGCTCCATTGACAACGACGATTCGCTGGACCTCGACCAGCTCACCTATCTGGAGCCGCAGGCGGCTGGCAAGGTTCGGCTGTTTGTGGCGATTGCCGACGTTGACGCGCTGGTGAAGAAGGGCTCCGCCATTGACGACCATGCCCGCGCCAATACCGCCACGGTGTATACCTCCGCGTGTATTTTTCCGATGCTGCCGGAGCGGCTCTCGACCGACCTGACTTCGCTCAATGGCGGCGTGGATCGCCTGGCGGTGGTGACGGAAATGGAGTTTGCTCAGGACGGGCAGCTGTTGCAGTACGCGGTGTACCGTGCGCGCGTACACAACCAGGCCAAGCTGGCCTATGACGCGGTGTCGCTGTGGTTGATGGGGGAAGGTTCGTTGCCCGAAGCTGCCCAGCGCGTGGCGGGCATGGATTTGCAACTGCGTTTGCAGGACACCCTGGCGCAGAAGCTGCGCCTGTTGCGCCATGCCAAGGGCGCACTGGAGTTTGAAACCTTTGCGCCGCGCGCGGTGTTCGAGGGCGAAAAAGTGGTGGGCATCGTGCAGCAGGAGCAAAACCGCGCGCGCCAGTTGATTGAAGAAATCATGGTGGCCGCCAATGGTTGCAACGCGCGCTTTCTGGCGCGCGCCGGGCATGGGTCGATGCGTCGTGTGGTGCGTTCGCCGGAACGCTGGATGCGCATTGTGGATGTGGCACGCCAGTATGGCGAAGCGTTACCGCCGGAGCCAGACGCGCGTGCGCTGGAAAATTTCCTGGCGCGCCGCCGCCAGGCCGATCCACTGCGCTTCGCCGATTTGTCGCTGGTGATTGTCAAGTTGATGGGGTCGGGCGAGTATTTGGTGGAGTCTCCTGGCGATGTTGCCCTTGGGCACTTTGGCCTGGCGGTGCGCGATTACATGCACTCGACGGCGCCCAACCGACGCTTCCCCGACCTGGTGACGGCCCGTTTGCTCAAGGCGGCGATAGCCGGTGCGAATCCGCCCTATTCCACATCCGAGCTGGCCGCGCTGGCGCAGCACTGCACGCGCCAGGAAGACGCCGCGCGCAAGGTGGAGCGGCGCATGCGCAAATCCGACGCGGCGCTGGTGCTGGAGACGCACATCGGGGCCGACTTTGACGGCATCGTTACTGGCAACTCGGTTGGTGGCACCTGGGTGCGGCTGCTGGCGCCACCGGTGGAAGGAAAGTTACACGCTCCGCCCGGACTCGCCGTGGGTGCCAAAGTGCGGGTTCGCCTGGTGTCCACCAACGTGGAACAAGGCTATATCGACTTCGTTTTGCTCGACTAATTCCACCCTGCCGTTTGCTATTAATACAGCGTGGCACGGTTGTTGCGGATTTTGACCCGAGGGTGAGGCTTAATACCAAAAGTGTTCCAAAACCGGACAGAAGGGCGTTTCGTTTTGGAAAAGTGACCATTGGGTCATGCACGGATATACAGGTTAGAACACCTGTGTAGCAGGCGTTGGCAGCACTTTCATTCAAAATTTAAATTACACAAATTGACAGGAGACAAAATGAAAAGTTTGAACGCGCTGGCTATTAGCATTGCGGTACTTGGTGCTGCGGCTACCTTTCTGGCACTTGGGCCACTCAGCGGGGTCTATCTCATCTGGGCCGCTTTCGTAGCCTGGGGTGCTTTCTACGCGCTGGGCGCTGATACGGCTGCACTGCAAAAGTTGATCACGTGCGGCATTTTTGGCGTGGTAGTGGCCTGGGCCGTCGCCGTGATCATTTTGTCCGTTCCCGGCGCCGGCCCATTGGGTCTGCCGCTGTGGGCTGGCCTGGTGGTCGGTTTGGGTATCGTCGTGGTGGTGCTGGCCGCTAATGTGGCGACGCTGGCAACCATTCCCGCGACCGTCTTCGGCTTTGCTTCCACGTTTGCCTATCTGTTGCAAACGCCGGATGTGCTGAAGCTGGAAGTGTTGTTGTCCGCCTCGTTGAAAAATCCGCTGATTGTGATTTCCCTGTCGGTGATTGTTGGCGCGGTTTTTGGTTTGATTTCCGCACGCTGGGGTGCCGCCATGACCAAGCAGGCGAGCGCTGCGTAACGCAACAGGATCAATTCCTGAGTGAAAAAGGCCGGGCTTGTCCCGGCCTTTTTCTTTCTATTTGAAGCAGCAGGGTTTTGGTGATTTCCGGGCGAACGCTGTGCTGACGTTCCGTTATATTGGCAACAACAGGGAGGGAATAATAAATGCGCGCTATCGGAAATATATTGTGGTTTGTGTTTGGTGGTCTCTGGCTGGGACTCGGGTGGTGGGCGGCAGGGCTGCTGTGCGCCATTACCCTGGTGGGCTTGCCATGGGCGAGATCCTGTTTCGTTATAGGACAGTTCGCTTTCTTGCCGTTTGGCAAGCAGACGATCAGCCGCGCCGAGTTGAACGGGATGGAGGACGTGGGCACGGGGTTTCTGGGTTTGATCGGCAACGTGGTGTGGTTCCTGTTTGCCGGGTTCTGGCTGGCCGTTGGCCATCTGGCTGCCGCGCTGGCGTGTTTTGTCACCATTATTGGTATTCCTTTTGGAATACAGCATCTGAAACTCGCCGTGCTAGCGGTGGCGCCGGTGGGGCAGACGGTGGTCAGCAACGACGTGGCCGAGGCCGTTCGCCTGCACGCTGCACAGATTCATGTGGCGAGAATGCGCAGCTAATCCGACACCGATGAGCGCTGATGGACGCAGTTGTGCGAGCCCAGTCTTCATGGCGTGCATACAATCACCGGTCGCCGGAGAAGCAAATGCAATCAGTTGTACTCAACCACGTGGGGAAAACCTACCACCTTGATGCCGTGGATGTGCCGGCATTGTCGGATATCAATCTTGAAATCCGGCCCAACTGTTTTACCGTGATCAGTGGCCCGTCGGGTAGTGGCAAAACCACCTTGCTCAATCTGATTGGCTGTATCGATCGTGCGGATACCGGCGATGTGATCGTGGCGGGGCAAAACATCAGCGATATGTCGGACGACGCCTTGTCCGATTTTCGGGCGAACCATCTGGGTTTTATATTCCAGAACTTCAATTTGCTACCGGTGCTGTCCGCTTTTGAGAATATTGAATATCCGTTGTTGCTCAATAAAGTTCCGCCGCAGCAGCGCAAGCAACGTGTCAATGCCTTGCTGGAAATGGTGGGCTTGTCCGATCGGGCGAACAACCGCCCGGGGCAGTTGTCGGGTGGCCAACGCCAACGCGTGGCCATTGCCCGCGCTTTGGCGTCGTCGCCCAAATTGGTGTTGGCCGATGAGCCCACCGCCAACCTGGACAGCCAGACCGGCGCCGCCATCATCGCCCTGATGCGCAAGATGCAAAAGGAGCTGCAGGTGGCGTTCGTGTTTTCTTCGCATGACCCGCAAGTGCAGGCCGCCGCCGATGACACCGTGTTTATCCGTGACGGCCGCATCATCGATGCGGTTCATCCCGGCGCCGCCACCGCAATGGCAACCGCAACCGGAGTGCCGGCATGAACACCCTGTCACTGGCGCTGCGCAATTTGCTTCGAAACCGGCGTCGATCGCTGACCACGTTGCTGTCCATGACCATCGGCTTGGTGGCCATTCTTATTTTTGGCGGTTACCGTTCCAATATTTTTTACGGTACCGAAACCGGACTGGTGCAAGGTGGTGGCCACTTGCAAATCCAGCACCAGGATTATTTTCGTGAGGGCGGGGGCGATCCCAGCGCCTACGGAATTGCCGACTACCAGAAGATGATCGACACGTTGCAGCACGATCCGGTGCTGATGCCGCTGCTGACGGTGGTGACGCCTTCGCTTCAGTTGGGTGGGCTGGCGGGCAATTTTTCGGCCGGGATTTCGCGTTCCGTGGTTGCAGCGGGCCTGGACGTGCCGCGTTACAACCAGATGCTGGACTGGAACGATTATGGAATCATCAGCTACGCCAAACCACTGGCCTTGCTGGGAACCGGTATGGACTCGGTGGTGGTCGGCGAAGGGGTGGCGCGCAAGCTGGCGTTGTGCGACGCGCTGAAGGTGAGCAACTGCAAAACGTCACACGGCAGCCAGCCCGCAACGCAGGGGCGCGCGATCCCCGGTGACATTGCCGCCTTGTCAGCGATGGAAGCGCTCGACACGCCGAAAGAAGTCGGAACCCGCATCGAACTGCTGGCGTCCACCGCACATGGGGCCCCCAATGTCGCCAGTTTGAACGTGGTGCAGGCCAAGAACATGGGCGTCAAGGCGATTGACGACATGTACATGGCAATGCACTTGTCGCAGGCGCAGAAACTGATTTACGGGAGCAACCCGCCGCAAGTCACCGCCATCATGGTGCAGCTGAAACACACGCAGCAAATTCCACTGGCGCGCGCGCGCCTGAATGCATTGTTGCAAACCACCTTTAAAGACCAGCCGCTGGAAGTGCTCGATTTTGTGCAGCTCAATCCGATGTACCCGCAGACCATGCAATTCATGAACTCCATGTTCGGCTTTATTGCCATCCTGCTGGGCGTGATCGTGCTATTCACGATTGGCAACACCATGAGCACCGCCGTGGTGGAGCGCACCGTGGAAATTGGCACCTTGCGTGCCATTGGCCTGAACCGTGCGGGCCTGCGTCGTTTGTTCGTGTGCGAAGGTCTGCTGCTGGGCGTGTTCGGTTCTGTTTTGGGCGTGCTGGTGGCCTGGATTATTGCCACGGTCATTAACCACAGCGGCCTGTCCTGGACGCCGCCCGGTTATTCCTATTCTTATCGGATTCTGATTTTTCTGGGGCAGGACCCCTCGCTGATGGTGGGCTGTGTTCTTGGGTTGATTGTTGTCACGCTGGTGTCGGCCTGGCTGCCTGCCAATCGGGCGTCGAAAATGGTTATTGTGGACGCCCTGCGCCACGTCTGAAGGACTGCACCCATGAAACCATTGCGCGCATTGATTGTTTCGCTGCTGTTGTGCAGCACAGCGGCGTTCACTGCCGTCGCGGCGCACGCCGCGCCACCGGCGCAGGACATCCTGGCCGCTAGCGATCTGGTGCGTAACCCGGACTATCCGTTTGGCCTGACCAATACCCTGGTCGAGTACCGCAATGGCAAGGAAACCGACAGCAGCACGCTGGCTATTTATTCGCGCGCTGACGCGCACAGTGGCCAGTTTCGCAGCCTGATTCGCTATGTGGCGCCAGCGCGCGACGCCAACAAGCTGATCCTGTTCAGTGGGCGCGACCTCTGGTTTTACGATCCCTCCAGCAAAGCCAGCGTGCGCATGTCGCCCCAGCAGCGCTTGCTCGGACAGGCCTCGAACGGTGATGTGGTGACGGTCAATTTCGCGCTCGACTACAAGGCCACGGCGGCGACGGAAGAAGACGCGCAGGACGGCGAGCGTCAGCTGCGCCACTGTTACAAACTCGACTTGGCGCAAAACACATCCGATGCCACCTACGCCCGCATCCTGATGTGGGTGGAGGTGGGCAGTAATCATCCGGTCAAGGCGTCGTTTTTTGCGGACAGCGGCAAGCTGCTCAAGAAGGCCTACTACCGCCACTATGAAATGCAACTGGGCGTGATGCGCCCCACCGAGACCGTCATCATCGACGGCCTGGATCCGCAATGGGTCACGGTGATGCGTTTTTCGGACATGGTTAAACGCGAGGTGCCCGAGGCCTGGCTGCAACGCGACTACTTGCCGCGCTTTAAATCCGAATAGCCCCGCGCACCACAAGACGCCAGACACAAGACGCACCGTGCGTGTAAACACCAGAAATGCAGGTTGGCATGGACTGTGGTTCGTGTTGTTGCTCGCTTGTTCCGTGCAGGCCCATGCGCAGGACGACAGCGACGATGATGCCGGCGCGTTGATGCTGGCGGACCACGTCGCCGCCACAACGGCCCAAGCCAGCAACTGGCGCAACTTTGTGGAAGGCGCTGCCGGCAATTCAGAACCGCGCAGTGGAGCCATTCAGGACGTGCAGCGGCTATCGATGGACACCCGCTATGACGGCAGTCTGGCCGCCGACTGGCGCTTGATGTTTTCTGACCGGCTGGATGTCAATTCCCCCGCGCAAACGCCGGGCGACAACGGCGTCAACACGCTCAAGGAGGCCTACCTGAGCTGGCAGGCAAAGGACAACCTGTTGCTGGATATGGGGCGCATCAATGTGCGCAACGGTTTGTCGCAGGGCTATAACCCGACCGACTATTTCAAGACCGGCGCGCTGCGTTCGGTGACGGCGGTCGACCCCCAAAGCCTGAAAGAAAACCGCCAAGGCAGCGTGATGGTGCGCGGGCAACAACTCTGGGGTGATGGCTCGGTCACCTTCCTGTATTCGCCCAAGCTGGACAGCCAGCCGGACAACGGGGCCTACAGTCTGGATTTCGGCGCCACCAACCATGTCAACCGCAGTTTGCTGAGCTACAGCCCCAAGGGGTCGGAAGCGGTTAATCTGCAGTTCATGGCGTTTACGCAAGACCAGAGCGCGCCGCAACTGGGCGTGAATGTGGCTGGCTTGGTTAACGATGCCACGGTCGTCAACTTCGAGTGGTCGGGCGGGCAAAGCGCGTCGCAGCGCAGCCAGGCGCTGGCGCAAGCCGGTCTCCCGTATGCCGATGATGCTGCCTACAGCCAACGCTGGGTTACGGGCCTGACCTACACCACCAGCAACAAGATGTCGTTCAGCGCCGAGTACGAATACAACGGCCTGGGTCTGAGCCAGGTTGCATGGAACCAGTTGCGCGCCGGTAATCCGGCGCTGTACGGCGTTTACGAAAACTGGGTGCAGAACCAGCAGGAATTGCCCACACAACGGTCCGCTTTTTTGTACTTCAATTGGCAAGACGCCTTCATCAGCCGCCTGGACCTGAGCGCCCTGCAGCGGTATGACCTGGCCGACAACAGCAGCATGGTCTGGCTGGAGGCGCGCTATCACCTGCTTGACCACGCTGAATTTGCGGTGCAATGGTTGCGCAACCAGGGCAGCAGCCTGAGTGACTACGGTGTGCAGCCGGTGGCACAGAGTTTGTTGCTGGTGGCGCGGTGGTACTTTGACTGACGTCGCTGGCTTGTGCGCAATGCGTGTAGTTAGATCAAATTTGCATCATCGCATTTGACTTATGATCGCCCGCATGCAAAAGCTGCGCAATTCCACCCACATCGCCCGCCTGGTGCTGGTGTGGTTTGCGCTGTTCATTGGTGTCGCAATTGCATCGCCACTGGTTCATCCGCAAACGGTAGACTTGGTGTGTACCAGTGCTGGCGGCATGAAACTGGTGTCACCCGGTGACGCTGACAGTGCAGGCGCTGGCGCCGTTGGACACCATTCCCTGAACTGCCCGTTGTGCGCCCATCTGGCGTTGCCACTGGCCGATTTTCAGACGCTGCTGACGCAACCTTCGCCGCTGGCGCGTGCGCTGCAACCCATTGTGGCGGCACACATCGCGGCCCTCACGACACCGCCGCTGCCCTCACGCGGGCCGCCTGTCATTTCCCTTTGATCCTGGAGCGGATTCGGCCCTTGCGTGGCTGCATCCGGTTGAACGCTGCGACCGCACGGAGTGTCCGTGCGGAGCGTGGCATTTCCATCTATTTTTGAATCAAAAGTGAAATGACAAAGAAAACGAAAAAAAATGCGTTGACGCCTATTGCAGCGCTGATCGCCTTGAGTGCAACGCAGTTGGCGCTGGCTCAAACCAACGAAGCAGAAGCGACACAAGAACTGTCCTCGGTGGTGGTGAGCGCCAGCCGCAACGACACTTTGTTGGAACAAATGCCGTCGAGCACCACCATCATTACGCAGGACGATATTAAAAAGTCGTCAGCGCAGTCCGTCGATCAGTTGCTCAAAACAATCCCTGGTTTTAATTTCACGGGCGCACCCTCCTATTTGACCGACCCCACCGGCACGCAAACCAAAATGCGTGGCCTGGGCAACGACAAAGTGCTGGTGTTGTTGGACGGCATTCCCATCATCGACCCGTTCTACGAAACTACGCAATGGTTCCGGGTTCCGCTGGCCTCGGTGGAGCGTATTGAAGTCATGCGCGGTGGTGCCTCCAGCACGTGGGGCAGCATGGCCGTGGGCGGTGTGGTGAATATCATTACCAAAACGCCCAAAGACAATGGTGGGGAAGCGACTGTCAGCGGCGGCTCGCAAGGCACCATCAATGCGTCTGCCAGCAAAAACGTGGTGCTGTCCGATACGCTCACGCTCAATTTGTCGGTCAATCGGTTTGACACACAAGGCTATCAGACCACACCGGCGCAGTACCTGTGGATGTACCCCGATAAACAGGCACCAACCGACACCAACACGGCTTATCAAATGGCGCTGTTTTACACGCCGTCGGCAGACTTTAAGGCGTTCCTGCGTTTTGGCTATTTCGACCAGAACCAGAATTTGTACGGCGTTTATGGCGTGAATGACCAAACCAGTCCCGAAATCAGCGGTGGCGTGACCAAACGGTTCGACGATCACAGCAGCCTAGACACCAAATTCTGGGCGCAAAACGTCACGTTTGACAAAACGAATGGGGCGAGTTGCTATCTGATCAGCAGCAAATGCGAAAGCGGCGGCACGTCAACAGTGCCGACAGCGCCGACCACCAACATAGCAAACTACTATTCACAATATGGTGCCCAGTTCTATACCGAACGTGGCGCGTCGTCTGTGTTCTCGAAAAGCTACAGCGGGTTCTGGAATAACATGCAGGTAGGTGTTGATTACCGGCAATTGGCGGTCAATGACACGGAGCAGTATTACTCGGCGCCTACCGTTTCCGGCACCACGCTCACGAATCAGCAACCACTCGATTACACGGCGACCGGAACCGGGACGCAAACATTCACTGGCCTCTTCCTGCAAGGAAAGTTCTCACCGGTGGATGCCATGCAGGTCACGGTCAGTGCGCGCTATGACGATTGGGAAAACAGCAACCGCGCCTACTCGCTGATCAATACGGCGGGTCAAATGTCTGCCGGAAGCGGTCCTTCGGCCAATGTGGGAAAGACACAAATTGACCCATCCATTGGCGTTCACTACGATGTAAGCGACGAGCTGAGCCTGCGTTCGTCGGCCTACCAGGCCTTCCGTGCCCCTGGACTGAACAACCAGACCCGGTCCTACGGCAGCACGATTGCCAATCCCGATCTGACCCCTGAAACGGTTACCGGTTGGGAGCTCGGTTCCGACTACAGCCATGGCAACTCCAAATTTGGCTTTACCTACTTTGCCAATACCATTACCAACATGATCGCGACCTCGACCGTGGCTGCCGGTGCGGGTGAGCCGCAGCCTGTGGTCAACCTGTGTAATACGTCAACCACGAACACACCCAATGTGGCGAACTGTTCTGGCACCGGTTCGGTGAGTTTCTACACCAATAACCAAAATGGCCAATCCAATGGTGTCGAGTTGACGGAGCGGTGGAAAGTTAAAGACAACCTGACACTGGATGCCTTTTATACCTACACTTCAACCTATCTGACCAGCGCCTGGAATGGCGTTACAACACCGTTGAATACGCAATTGGCGGGTGTCCCCACCACGACCGCTTCGCTGTCGGTCACCTGGCTGCCGGTTGAAAAATTGCAGCTGTTTGCACAGGCTTATTACATCGGGCCGTTGTCCTTCCAGGAAACCGGCAACACCTCCGGTGCCTTGTTGGCCAACTATGTTCAAGGCAGCAACACCATCTTCAACGGCAGCGTGAATTACGCGGCGGATGCGCAAACGGATTTGTTTGTCAATGGCACCAACCTGTTCAACCGCGTTTACCAAGACGGCACGTACACGGCCACGTCGCCACAGGGCATGACGCTGTCGCCACCGCGCACGTTGATGTTCGGTGTGACGCATCGCTTTTGATACCGTGTTTGAAACCGTAGGAAGGAGGGCGTAGGGATGAATATTCGTTGGCTTACCGCAGCGCTTGTGTGTGCGTTTTGTTTGGCGCTCAGTTGCGTGGCGGGAGCCCACGAAGATTTACCCGACCCCCACGCGGGGCATGCCATGCATGCCCCGCGTCCCCAATTGGCCATCGGCGCTGCTTTTGCGCCGGATGGCCGCTTGTGGGTCGTTGGCCTGAACGAGAAACTGCAACTGTTTGTGCAAAGCGCCCCTGCCCAGGCGCTCACCCAATGGTCGAGCCCGCACATTCTGGACACGGGCGCCGACGCTATTTCTGCCGATGGTGAAAACCGGCCAAAAATAGCCTTTGGACCGCACCACTGGGTGGTCATCAGCTACACCCAACCACTGTCCAAACCCTACACCGGCTTTATCCGCATGCTGCGCAGCACGGATGGTGGACAGACGTTTTCTGCGCCGTTCACGGTGCATCACGACCAGCAGGAAATTACCCATCGCTTTGAGTCGATTGCGTTTGACGCCAGCGGTGCGCTGCACACGCTGTGGGTCGACAAGCGTGACCTGCCACCGCGTGACTCCGGCCTGGCCTACCCCGGTGCCGCCGTGTACCGCAATGTGTCGCTGGATGGCGGTGCAACCTTTGGTCCTGACACCAAGGTGGCCGACCATTCGTGTGAGTGCTGCCGCATCGCCGTGGCGCTGGATGCGCAAGGCCAGCTTCAGGCCCTGTGGCGGCATGTGTTTGGCGATCAAACGCGCGACCATGCGTTCGCCCATGTCACCACCCACCAACCCAACGAGATCACCCGTGCCAGTTACGACGACTGGCACATTAATGCCTGTCCGCACCACGGCCCGGGACTGGCCAGTGACATTGTCGGGGGGCAGCAGCGGGGCTACCACGCGGTGTGGTTTGGCATGCGACAGATGCAGGGCGAAAGCGTCGCTGCGGTGCGCTATGGCCGTTTGACCACGAATGGCGAACCCGTGTTCGATACGGTGCAGGCGTTGCCCGACCCACGCGCCGAACACGCCGATGTGGCTGCGTTCCAAGAGAACGTGGCGGTGGTCTGGCGCAGCACGGACGGCGCCACCACCACGCTGAAAGCCTGGCTTTCGCACGATGGCGGCCGACATTTTGAATTGAAAGTGCTGTCCCAGGTGGACGGCTACAACGACCAGCCCCATTTTGCGCAAGCGGGTGCGCGCATAGTGGTGGTGTGGCGGGCATTGGACGGAGTGCAAGTGCATGAACTGGCTTTTTAAATTTCTGGTTGGCAGTGCCCTGGCACTGGCCGCGCTGCCGGGCTGGCCGCAATCTGGGCCCGACGTCATTGCGTTCGATGCCACCACATGGCCCCAGTTGCTGGCACACGGGCCACGGCCCGCCGCGTACCTGTTCACCACGTCCTATTGCAGCACCTGTCCGGACGCCTTTGAAACGCTGTACAAGGCGGCACGCCAATCTGGCCAAAAGGTGGAGCTCGCTGCCGTGATGATGGATGTGGACGGTGACCAGGCCATCAAACACGCCCATTACTTCACAGGGCTCACCCGGCTTTACGCCTTCGATGGGTTTGAGCCCAGCATTCGCCAGGCGGTCGATCCCCAATGGCAAAACATCACGCCCTACGTTGTGCTGATCGACCAGCAAGGCCGTGTGCAAAAGACACTAGGTGCACCGTCTGCCGCCTTGCTTAAAAAGTGGCTACCCGGCTGATTTTTAAACTGCCGCGCCCCGCGCCCCGCGTCCACCCTGGCCGGTCCTGTGCCAGGCCGGGCGACCCTGGTTTTGCTGGTATTCCCCCCAAAATTGCCAAACGAGCGTAAAATTGCGGCCATGGGGCTGCACTGGTTTCGACGTGGATTCGGACGCGCAGCAGGGCATGTCGAGCTGAATGCGCTCGTAAAACAGATTCAAACAAACTAACTGCAAACGACGAACGTTTCGCACTCGCTGCTTAATTGCACGTGAGCCTCACAACAGCAAGCCGATAGGCTGGGCAAGGGCAGCGCAATCTGTCCAGGCTGTGGGGTAATTTCATTCGGCTGGGCTCGCCTTGGGTGACTTAGGGCAGGTCAAGAAAATAGGTTACTGGCGATTTGCATAGCGTGCCACTGCGCGATGCGAAAAGCGAGATCCAAATCAGACGGCTACACATGTAGAACTGTTCGAAGAAGGTTTGCGGACGCGGGTTCAAATCCCGCCAGCTCCACCATACCCCCGTTTAAAGGCCGCTAAGGAAAGACACTTAGCGGCCTTTTTCATTGGTAAATCAACAGCTTACAGTACAACGACGTACAAGGGACGCTATTGACTGGCAGACCAAGTTGGGGGAACATCCGGGGGAACGAGTGGGGGTAAATGGCGATTTTGAGGGGTTGTTCCCCCATTTTTACTCTTGTTTCCCCTGTTCCTGACCGATTGCCTGCGAGGTGTTCCCCCATGCTGACTGATGCCGAATGTAGAAACGCAACGTGCCCGCCCGAGAAGACCCGGGTTCGGCTGGCGTGCTCGGGTGGCCTGTACCTGGAGGTAAGTCCAGCCGGGTCCAAGCGCTGGTTCTGGAAATATCGCAAGGACGGAAAAGAAGGGCGAATGGCGCTGGGTAGCTTTCCGGATGTTGGCGCCAAGGCGGCGCGGCAGGCCAGGGATGCCGCCCGTTTGCAAAAGGCCGATGGTCATGACCCGGTGAAGTTGCGCAAGGTCGAGAAACTGAAAGCCGGGCGTTCTGGCGGTGACACCTTCAAGGCCATTGCGCTGGAGTGGTACGCCAAACAGGCGCCGCAATGGAGTCCGAGCCATGCCGGGCGCATGCTGCGGCAATTGGAGCGCGATCTGTTTCCATGGATCGGCGAACGACCCATTGCAGAAATTCACGCCATGGAGCTCCTGGCTGCGCTGCAAAAGGTCGAGGATCGGGGTGCGCTGGAAACCGCAGACCGGGCGCTGATGCTGGCGCGGCAGGTCTGGGAATACTGGCTGCCCACCGCCGACGTTCAGCAGCGCAACATCACCGAAGGGTTGAAGGCCCGGCTGACGCCGTACCGCGGCAAGAGCTTTGCGGCGATTCTGGAGCCCGCGCGCATGGGTGACCTGCTTCGGGCCATACGCACCTACAAAGGCGGTCCTATCGTGCGTACAGCCCTGCAATTGGCGCCCATGCTGTACCAGCGCCCTGGCAACCTGCGCGAAATGGAATGGACTGAGCTGGACCTCGATGCGGCAACCTGGACTATTCCGAGCATGAAGATGAAACGCACCAAGCAGGAAAAAGAGCAGGGCGAGGCGCACGTGGTGCCGCTGCCGACCCAGGCGGTGGCGCTATTGCGTGGTCTGCATCCGTTGACTGGCCATGGGCGCTATGTGTTCCATGGTGAGCGTAGCCATGACCGCCCGATTTCAGATAACTCGGTGCGTAGCGCGCTCTATGCGCTGGGCTTCGGCAAGGAGCAGACCTGGCACGGATTCCGGGCCAGTGCGCGCACGATGCTGGTGGATGAACTGAACCTGGATCCGCTGGCGATTGAGGCAAACCTAGCGCACGCGGTGAAAGATTCAAATGGGCGTAGCTATAACCGGACGCAGTATTTGAAGCAGCGCGGGGCACAGATTCAGCAGTGGGCGGATTATTTGGAGCGGCTGGCCAATGGGGCTGAGGTGATTGTGTTGAAAGGGAAGGCTGCACGATAGGTGCGTATGGCAGGGGCACTGCGAAGGCTGTATTGGGCCATCTGCCGACATCTGGGGGTGGCCGGTTTGGAGCAGTGAAGCTGCTAGGAGTCGACCAGTCAGATAGCTGTCGTTCATCGACGGCGCCTTCGTGCCCATTGCCGGCATAGAGCCTTTGCAATGTCTATGTCTCTGATGCCGCGGAAAGCGGAAG
>Ga0316222_1002215_pt1 | contig 21328 bp, 12 predicted proteins | sample TBH18011metaG_FD_206008 | JGI IMG/M metagenome (GOLD analysis project Ga0316222, IMG submission 206008) | Freshwater microbial communities from Trout Bog Lake, Wisconsin, USA - TBH18011 | ecosystem: Environmental > Aquatic > Freshwater > Lake > Hypolimnion/Profundal zone | place: USA: Wisconsin...
CGGCGACATCTATTGCGGGCACGGCTTGAATCCGATCCAAGGGGCAACGGCCGAGTGGCCGCTGGGGCTGGCCTGGCTGGCGATCTGCTACGCGAAACTGGCCGATCACGGCCGGGACTATAACCTTTCCCGTCAGCCCATCTACATGGACTGGGATGAACGCCGCAACTACTTTGAAAAGGCGGTGGCCTATTTCATCCAGTTGGAAAAGAACATGACGCCCGAGGGGCTGGTGCCGGAAATGTATGTGGGCGGCGTGGCGGGGCATAACACGCCGCTGGCGTGGGCCCAGAGTTTTCACATCGTGGCGGCGCAAAACCTGCTGAACCTGGCGCATGCCCACCCCACCCAATTCAAACTGCCGGCGGAACTCCGGCTCGGCAAAAAATGAAACCCATCCTGCCAATCTTCATCATGATCGATGCGATGGGATGGGAAATCCTGCGCAACGATCCGTTTGGAAAGAATTTCGCGCCGAACCGGAAGAAGCTCGAATCGGTTTTCGGTTACAGCTCCACCTGCGTGCCGTCCATCCTCTCCGGCCGCTGGCCGGTGGAGCACCGCAACTGGTGCTACTTCGTGTATGACCCGGAGCATTCGCCGTTCGCCTCGCTGCGCTGGCTGCGCTGGCTGCCGGCCGCCGTCACCAGCCGCCGCATCTTCCGCCGCTGGCTCACGAAGTTTGTCAAAGTCCAGCTGAAGTTCCGGGGATATTTCGACCTCTACAACATCCCGTTCAAATATATCCATCTGTTTGATTTCACGGAGAAGAAAAGCCCGCTCCAGCCGGGCGGGATGAATCGCGGACCGAACATCTTCGACTTTCTCACGGAGCACAAGATCCCCTATTTCGTCACGGACACAACGAAGTCCGAGGAACAGAACCGCGATGACATCATCGCCGCGCTCACTGAGGGGAAAATTGATTTCGTGTTCCAGTATTGGGCGGGGCTGGACGGCTTGCTGCACATGGTCGGCAACCAGTCGCCGGAAGTGCCGGCGAAGCTGCGGGTGTACGAGGACTGGATCGAAAAGGTGCTCGCCGCCGCGAAGAAAAATTATGCGGAAGTGCATTTGTACATCTTCAGCGACCACGGCATGGCCAATTGCGATGAATTGATCGACCTCAAGGCGAAGATCGACGCCCTCCCTTTGGTGATGGCCAAAGATTATGCGGTCGTCTACGACTCGACCATGGCCCGGTTCTGGTATTTCAACGATCGCGCCAGACAACTGATTCTCGAAGCCTTGAAAAAAGTTCCGGAAGGCCGCGTGATGCCGGATGAGGAACTGGAAAAATATCACACGCTGTTCGAGGACCGGCATTTCGGCGAAACCATCTTCCTGATGCGCGAAGGGGTGCTCATTGTCCCCAGCCACATGGGCGAACGGCCCATCCGCGCCATGCACGGCTACCATCCCACGGACCCGCAGACTTACGCCACGCTGTGTACTAACCAACCGGAGATTCCGGCGGACGTGACACACATCCCTCATATTTATAATCTGATGGAAAAAACCGCCCGGCTCGCCAAAGAGAAAAATTCCGCCGCCCAATGAAATCCGGTGACGCCCGCAAAATCCTGCATGTCCCCCGCCGCTTTGTGGCCGAGGAATGGGGCGGCACGGAGACCGTCATCCTGGAGATCTCCCGGCAGCAGCAGCGGTCCGGCTGGCAGCCGGAAATCGTCACCTCGATGGCCTTGGCGAAACGGCGCGAGGAAACCATCGGCGGCGTGCCGGTGAAGCGGTATCCGTATTGCTATCCCTTCTTCGGCCTGAGCGCGGCCGACTGCGCGGCGCTGGATAAAAAGGGGGGCAACCTGCTTTCTTTCTCCCTCTTCGCCGCATTGTGGCGGGCCAAAGACGTGCGGCTGTATCACGCCCATGCGTTAAAGCGGCTCGGCGGCGAGGTCCGGACGGCGGCGCGGCTCCGCAAAAAGCCCTTTGTGGTTTCGCTCCATGGCGGCGTGTTTGATGTGCCGCAGGCGGAGCTGGGCACAATGCTCAAGCCGATCGAGAACAAGACGGAATGGGGCAAGCCGTTCGGGGCGCTGTTCGGCTCCCGCCGGGTATTGAGTGATGCGGACTATGTCATCTGTGTCGGCCAGAGCGAAATGGAGAAGGCGCGCAAGGAACTGACGCACGACCGCATCGCCTATCTGCCGAACGGGGTGGATTGCGCCAAGTTCACCACGGGCGACGGCGCGGCGTTCCGCGCCAGGCACGGGATTCCCGCCAGTGCCTTGCTGGCACTGAACATCAGCCGGATCGACACGCAGAAAAACCAGTTGTTGCTGCTGGAAGCCTTTGCCCGTTTTCACCGGGAGCAGCCGGAGGCACACCTCATCCTCATCGGACCGGAAACGCAGCCGGCGTATGCCGGCAAGTTGCGCGAGTTCATCACGGCGAACGGATTGGGCGGCCGGGTAAAGCTGCTGCCGGGGATGCGGAATGACAATCCGGAGTTGATCCAGGCTTTTCACGCCTGCGATGTGTTTGTGCTGCCGTCGATGCACGAGCCGTTCGGCATCGTGGTGCTGGAGGCGTGGAGCGCCGGCAAGCCGGTCATCGTGAGCCGCGTGGGCGGGTTGCAAGCGCTGGTGCGGGATGGCGAGACGGGCTTTTTCTTTGACCCCAACGCGCCGGATGCCGCCGCCAGTCTGGCGGCGCGGCTGGGCACCCTGGCCGGTTCGCCGGCGTTGCGGAAGCAGCTGGGCGAGGCCGGCCGCGGCGAAGCCCTGGCCTGCTATGACTGGGCGAAAATCGGCCGGCAACTGGAAACCCTTTATCAGCGCGCGGAGGAACATTGCGCGCGCCGCCCATGAACCAGGACCACGTCAAAAAATCCGTCGTCAAAAACGCGGTCTCGAGCTATGTCCGGACGGTCGTCCGGCTCGTGCTGGGACTGATCACGTTCCGGATGCTCTTCCAGAATCTGACGCCGGAGCAATATGGTTTCTGGGCGCTGCTCTGGGCGGTGTTCGGCTACGGCATCCTGCTGGATTTCGGGTTCGGCTATTCCGCACAGAAACGCGTGGCGGAACTTTCGGTGAAGCAAGACTGGCCGCAGCTCAGCCGGGTGCTGAGCACCATATTCTTTTTTTACGCCCTTGGCGCCTTGGTCGCGGTGTCCCTGGGAATCATCTTTTCCGGACCGCTGATCGACCTGTTCAAAGTCAGCCTGGCGAACCGGGAGGAATACCGCCACATCATGATCATCTTCCTGCTGGGCATCGGGGTGGCGTTTCCATTCGGGATTTTTCCGGAAGTCTTGCAGGGACAACAGCGGGCCTCGGTCTGGAATAACATCTTCATCGTCAGCACGGCCATCAACTTCATCGTCATTGTCACTTGCTTGCTGGCGCATTGGAGCTTCATGGTCTTGGTATTGCTGTCACTGCTGAGTTTTTTGCTGCCGTATTTTCTGGCGGCGATGGCATCCATGAAATTCATGCCGGAGGTCAGAATCCGGCCGAACCTGTTCGCCTGGCACACGATTGTGGAGACCAGCAAATTCAGCCTGTATGCCTATGCCAACACGCTGGGCAACACCCTCCGCAACAAGACGGACCAGCCGGTGATCAGCGCGATTCTCGGGGTGGCGTTCGTGAAGCCGTATCAGGCGGGCAGCAAGGTCGGGGAGATGTTCGACATGTTCACCCGGCAGTTTGGCGATGTGCTGGCTTCGACGGCGGCCCATCTGCACGCGAAGGGGGATGCGACGGAACTGCGGCGGATCATGATCCGGGGCATGCGGTTCAGCACCATGGTGGGCACTCCGCTGTATATCCTGTGCGCCGGTTACATGGACGGGGTCCTCCGCATCTTGACCGGTCAAAAGACCCCGTCGGGACCGATGGTGTGGGCGGGCGAACTGCTGGTGTTCTGGTATTACTCGATGGTCATCACGCACGCGGTCTTCAAAAACATGTCGATGATGGCGGGACAGGAAAAACGCATGATGCGCCAAGGGGTCGCGGAGGCGGTTTTGAACCTGATTTTGAGCATCGGCTTCACGTTCTGGTTCCGGCATGCCTATGGCAGGGACTGGGGCATTTTGGGTGTCGCCTTGGGCTCGGTGGTTCCGACCTTTATCTTCGGCTGGGGCTGGCTGTGGGGCTGGGCGGCGGAGGCGACGGGGCTGTCGCGCTGGGAACTGTTCCGGCAGGTGGTGCTGCGCTCGTGGCTGAGCTGCCTGCCAATGCTGGCGGTGGCGATCCTGCTGCGGGAACAGCCGCTATGGGCCAGCGGCAGCAACACGGCGCTGGTCCTCGGCGAAGGGGCGGTGACGGGCTGCGTGGGCCTGTGGGGCATCTGGCGCTTCGGTCTGGACCACCGGGAGCGGAGCGACTACGCCGGGCGCATCCGGAGCAAACTGAGCCGGAAGAAGGCAGGTGCGGCATGAACCGTTCCCGCGTGCTTTACATCGACGTGCCGTTCGAGAACGAATCCGGCGGCGACAAGAACCGGAGCCGGTTTTTGTTTGATGCCTTGCGCGAATCATTCGGCGCGGACCTGGTCCTGGTCGGGCGCGACGGGGAAAGCAAAAAACCGATGTGGACGCAGCACCCGCCGCTGGCGCTGCTGGCTCCCCTGCCCGCTCCGTTTCCGCGACCGGCCTCCACCCCCGCATTTTCCGCCGCGGATCAGGAACAATTCCTGAAACTGGTCCGGGAAAACAAGTACGACGCGGTGTTCTGCCGGTTCACGATCGGCTGGGAACTGTTGCAACTGGTGGCGGCCAACGCACCGGACACGGCCGTGGTGGTGGATGTGGACATGGTGTCCTCGCGATTGGTCGCCCTCACTTGGGCGGCGAACCGGTCCTTCAAAAAGCGCTGGTTCCTGTTCGAGAAATGGAAGCTGCTGCGGTTTGAGCGGGAAATGTTCCACGCGCCTTGGTTATTTCTGTTCACCAACTCGATGGAACTGGCCGGGGTGCGGGATGAAATCACGCCGCAGCCGCCGGCCGGCGCCTTCGAACTGCTGCCCAACATCATGCCGCGTTCGGCGGAACCGGCGGCAGACCGGCAGCCGGTGATTCTGTTCTTCGGCAGCCTCGACTCCTCGGCCAATGTGGACGGCTTTCAATTCCTGATGGACGAAGTGCTGCCGTGGCTGGAGCCCGACCTGCGCCGGTTTGACGTTTGCATCCACATTGTCGGCAAAAATCCGCCGGCGGCATTCGCCGAGCGGCTGCGCCAGCCGGGGGCGGAGCGGATAAAACTGGTGGGGCCGGTGGACTCGGTGGAACGGGCCATCGCGGAATCCCTGTTCGTGCTGCTGCCGTTGCGCATCGCCTCGGGCACGCGCACGCGAATCCTGGAAGCGGCGGCGGTGGGCCGCGCGGTGGTGACCACCAGCATCGGCGCGGAGGGGCTGGATTTGGGCGACACCGTGTTCATCGGCGACACGGCGGAGACATTGGCCAGCCATGCCCGCAAGCTGCTGGAGTTCCGCAATCTGGCGGAGACGGCGGGACGGCGGTTGCGCGAGCGCAGCACGGCGCTTTATGCGGCCACCAATGTGGCGGCGGATTTGGCGGCCAAGCTGGAACGGTTTCTGCAGCGCCGGAAGGGAGGCAAGCCGTGAGCGATCCGCTGGTCAGCATCATCATGCGCTCGTACAACGAGGCCTGGGCTTTGCAGGGAACGCTGCCGGCACTGGCGGCGCAGGAGTATCGCAACTGGGAACTGATCGTGATCGATTCCGGTTCCACCGACGGATCGCAGGAATTGATCCGCGCGGCCAGCCCGGCGCATTTCGTGCAGATCACCCCCAAGGAATATAATCCCAGCCGCGTGATGAACCATGGCATGCGGCTGGCAAAATCGGAGTTCGGCATCTTTATCAATGCCGATGCGACGCCGCAGGGAAGCAACTGGCTGCGACCGCTGGTGAGCGCCTTGCAAGATCCGCAGACGGCGGCCTGTTTCGGCCGGCAGATACCGCGGCCGGATTGCCAGGCGGTGTTCGCGAATGATTACGATCGGTGCTTCGGGCCGCAGCGGGAATCGGCCAACTGGGATCATTTTTTCAGCATGGTCAGCAGCGGGTTGCGCAAAGATGTTTGGGCACGACGCGGGTTCCGCGAGGATCTGCAGTATGCAGAGGATGACGAATACACGCGCTGGTGCAAGACACAGGGGTTTCAAGTGGCCTATGTGCCGGAGTCCGTGGCGATGCATTCGCACAATTACACGCCGGAGCAGAGTTACAAGCGGAGCTTCGGGGATGCGCGGGCGATCGGCAAGGCGTGGACCGGGTCGCGCGGAGATTACAGCTGGCCCAAGACCGTGTTGCTGGGCTGGCTGAGCGATGTGCGACTGGATCTGAAATTCTGCCGGCGGACCGGCCGGCTGGGTGAATTCAAGCATGCCGCGGGCATCCGCTGGCAACAGCGCCGGGGCAAACTGGCCGGGTTCAAGGCCGGCTGGGATGAAGGGCATCCGGCCACCGCCACCAAGACCGCATGAGCACACGTTTCACCATCGATGGGAGTCCGGCGCTCGAAGCGCATCTGGCCGCGACGTGTGACGCGGTGCTGGCCGGAGTGCGGGGGCTGATCCCGGCGGACCGGCTGGAAGGTCTGTTGCTGGGCGGCGGGTACGGACGCGGCGAAGGGGGGGTGCTGAAAACTCCCGACGGCGACCGGCCTTACAACGATCTGGAGTACTACGTCTTCGTGCGCGGCAATGCGATTCTGGCGGAGAAACAGTTCCGCCATGCGTTGCATGAACTGGGCGAGAATCTTTCGCCGGCGGCGGGGCTGGAGGTGGAGTTCAAGGTGCTCACGTTCGACAAGCTCCGCCGCAGCGGCACGAACATGTTTTACTATGACCTGATGGCGGGGCACCGCTGGCAATCGGGGGACGATGCGCTGCTGGCCGGTTGCGAGCATCACCTTGAGGCCGGCCGGATTCCGCTGCCGGAAGCCACACGGTTATTGATGAATCGCTGTTCCGGCCTGCTGTATGCGGCGGAGCGGCTGGCCCGCAAGGAATTCGGGGCGGACGAAGCGGATTTTGCCGGCCGCAATCTGGCGAAGGCGCAACTGGCGTTTGGCGATGTCTGGCTGACGGCGAACGGGCTCTATCATTGGAGCTGCACGGAACGGCAGCGGCGGCTCGAACAATTGGCGGCGAAGGCGCCGGCCGGTCCGCAGGCGCTGCCGGCGGAAGCGATGGCCAGCTTGCTGGCGCATCATCAATCAGGGGTGGAATTCAAGCTGCACCCGCGCCGGACGGAGGCCACCCGGGAGGAACTGGCCCTACGCCATCAGGAACTGGCCACCCTGGGGAAAACCCTTTGGCTGTGGCTGGAATCCAAGCGACTGGACATTCCGTTCACCGCGGCGAAGGCATACGCCGCCTCGCCGGCGAATCTTTGCCCGGAGACATCGCCGTGGCGCAACCGGCTGGTGAATGCGCGCGCGTTTGGGTTGGGCGGCCTGCTGAACACACGGTATCCGCGTGAGCGGCTGTTCCGGGCGCTGGCCTTGCTCTTGTGGGAACAGCCGGTGACGGGCGAGAACCTTGGCCGGGTGCAACGCGCCCTGCGCACCCGGGCCACGGACCGGGCCGGCCTGACAGCGGCTTATGCGAATCTTTGGGGGCGTTACAACTAGGATCAAATCATGAAGAACCTGACCATCGTTTCCGCGTGCGACCGGAATTTTCTCTGGGGGGCCTACCTGCTGGCGGCGAGTTCGGCGAAATATCTGCCGGAGACGCCGGTGCATATTTTGCAGATCGGTTTCACGGACGCCGACAGGAAGCTGCTGGAGCAATTTCCCACGGTGAAAGTGCTGCCGCTCGCGGACAACGATCCGCGCAACGTGGCGAACCGCAAATCCGAGGCGCTCCTGAGCGCGGACACGGAATACGTCGCCTGGCTGGATGCGGACTGCATGGTGATCGGGGACATCACCGCCTTTCTGGCACCGGTGAACGGGGAGTTTCAGATCCGGATGCGCGCACCCTGGGAAAACGCCTGGGTCTGGCGCAACCACTACGCACCGGACGAAGACCGGGGCGGGCTGCCGAAGTCGGTGCTCGATAAATGGCGCGCAGACGTGGGCCAGCGGGCGGCCCCGCTGGTGAACACCACCTGTGTGACCAACGCCTTCGTGCTGCACAAACGCCACCTGGACTTCATCCGGCAGTGGAAAACGCAGATCGTGAAAGTGATTCCGCCGGCACATGCGGCGGTGGTGGACAATCGCAATCCGGCCTATTTCATGACGGACGAATCGGTGATGAGTTCGCTGCTGGCGTTCTCGGACATCGCCCCGCCGATCAGCGAATTCCGGCTGGACCAGGAACCCGCCCGGCACGTGGCGCACTTCGGTGCAAATCCCAAGCCGTGGATCCGCTGGCGGCTGCGGCTATGGTATTGCCATCCGCACATCATGACGCTCTTGGACTGGGCGAAGACCTCGGGATATGCCACGCCGCCGATTCCCTGGAGCTTTGAGAAAAAAAACCGCATCCCGGCCTATCTGCTGGCCTTGTCAGTCGAAGCCCGGGTACGCATCCGGTCCTTTGGCGGCAAGCTGTTACGGCTGGTCAAAGGAAAAAAATGACGGCGGCCAAAGGCGGCATCCGCCGGCACTTCCGGAGGATTCAAATGCCGCCCGTTTTGGAAATTCAGAAGGGATTGGTAATCAGCCGGAACAAACCTGCGGCCAGCTTGAATTTATGAACAACAACTCAAAACCCGCGCCTTTCGCCTTTTGCCTGGGCAATCGAGCGGGCTGGAAATCCGTCCGGGCCCGGATGGAAAAATTTCTGCCGGAGTCCGTCGGCGGGGAATGGGCCTTTTACCATCTCGAAGACTACGGGAAAAGGATCGGGGCGTTCACCAAGTGGCTGGGCAAGTTCCAGATGTTCCACGATGTTTTTGCCGGCCGCTATGCCGCCCGGGCGGCCATCCGCGGCGGGGCCGTCAAAATCATCTTCGGCACGTATCACAATTGCCCTTGGCTGCCGCAGAAGCGGGGGGTGCGCTATTTCATCTTTGCCGACGCCACCATGCGCCAACTCGCCGTCCTGGGCTACAGTCTCCCGCGCCGGGACATCTCCCGGATCGCAAAAATCCTTTACGGCCGCGGCGTCCGGCGGCAGGCGGCGGCGGGACATCATTTTTTCTGCATGAGCCAATGGTACGCCCAAGGGCTGCAAACGGAGCACGGAGTCCGCCCCGGGCAGATCACCATCATCCCGCCGACCATCGACACGGATTACTGGAGCCCGCGATCAGGGGAGAGAAAGGCGGGGCCGTTCCGGGTGGTATTTGTGGGCGCGGATTTCATGCGCAAGGGCGGCGATGTGTTGATGGAAGTGGCGGCGATGCCGGAATTTGCCCAAGTGGAATGGCATCTGGTGACCAAGAGTCCGCCGGCAACCAAGGCGGCGAACATCACCTGTTACACCGGATTCAACGCGGATGCCCACGGCTTGCGCGATCTGGTCCAGTCCTGTGATGTGATGGTGCTGCCCACCCGGGCGGATGCCAGTTCGATCGTCATCATCGAAGCCGCCGCCTGCGGCATCCCTGCCATCGCCACCAAGGTAGCCGGGATCGGTGAAATCATTGATGAAGGACGCAGCGGACTGATGTTCGACCAGCCCACGGCGGAAAATCTGGCCGCCGCCTTGAGAAAATATTTGGCCGACCCAGCTCTGGCCGCCGCCCACGGCGCGGCGGCCCGGGCGAAGATGCTGCGGGAATTTGATACCCGGGTGGTCGCGGAACGGATCCGGAAAGCGCTGGCCGAAACGCCCTGACCCCCGTCAGACCGATCAAACCGAGATCATTGAGACCACTGACGCCACCAGGAGACTTGGCGATAGGGTTCCGCCTGGCCATTGGGCCAGAGCCGGATGGTGACGGTGATCCCACCTTGGGGCTTGATGCTGGAGCCTTCCCAACTCCACGGCGGGTCGGTGGCCAATTCGAGCCGTACCGGGGTGGAATCGCCGGTGGATTTCAGGTTGAAGCAGACGGACTCCTGGTCTCCCAACGAAGTGAAGGTGCGGCTTTGGCCGCAGGCCCGGACCAGCAAGGGCGGCAAGGTCTTGCCGGTCTCGTTATAAACGATAACGCTGGAACCATCCGAACTGAAGTAGGCGACGCAGGCGGCCAGCAGCAAGGCGACCGGGAACAGACCGGCGAAAAGGAACCGTTTGCGAAGCCACCAAGGGCGGAGTTGTTCGGTCTTCATATGATCTTTCCAGTCGCATCAGCGACGGGTTTCCGGCCGCGAAGCTCCCGTCGCATCACTTCGAGGCGGGCGGTAACGCCCAAGAGAATCAGCCAGAGCATGAGGTTGCGCGGCTGAACCAGCACCCGCTCCAAAGTGCTTTGCTCATAGTTCAAGGCGCAGCCGGCGGCGATGCCAAGCGCAAGGCATCGTCGGAACGAATGTCCGAAGGCGCGAAAAGCCTGGAAATTGCGCCAGAGGCCCACGAAGATGCAAGCCAGCCAGCTGAGCAATCCCACGTAGCCGGTCTCGGCAAGCAGGAGATAATAATGGCTTTCCACGACGGCGTTGGGCGCGGACTCGTCGACTTTCATGTTCCGGCTGCGCGTCCAGTCATAATAGATCTCGGCGTAGGAGAACGGCGGATTGACGACCAGCGCATAGTTGTTCCAGCCGATGCCAAGCGGATGGTCATGGACCATGGCGCGGCAGGCGTCTTTCATGACCTCGCGGAGTTCGCCGCTGGCGGCATTGCCCTTGTCATGAAAGCGGGCGACAATGCTGTTGATCGCGAGCACGAGCCCCACGGCGCCGAGCAAGGACATGACCGAAGTCAGCATCATCCGCCGGGCGGTGATCTTTTCCAGCAGGCTCAGCGCGGTCACGCCGACCGTGCCGGCGGCGAACATGACCAGTGCCCCGCGCGACAGGGTGCATTCGACGATGATGCCGCAGGCCATGAAGCCGAGCAGGAGCCAGTTGGAGCCTTTGTAAGCGGGCCCCAGCGCGACGGCCAGAAAGGGCAAACCGATGAGCACGGAATACATCGCGAGCGGGTTCTGGTGCTCGAACGTGCCGCGCACCTGGTATTGCCCCCCCAGATATTTCAGCTTCAGACAGACGAACAATTCCCAGAGCATGGTGAAGAGCATCACCTTGATGAAAAAGCGGAGGTCCTCATCCGTGCGCAGGGTGTTGAACGTGGCGATCATGAGGAGCGACGCGAAAATCGTCTTGTGGGCGGCCATGAGGCTGAGATTGGCCTGCGGCGCGTTGACGATGGAGAGCATCGACATGGCGCAATAAAAAAAATACCAGCCCAGCCCCGGCGGAACCCAGCGGAAGGTTTTCCGGTTCTCCAGCCATTTGGCCACGATGAGGGCGATGGCGATGGCGTGGTTGAAATAGAAGTGATACCCCTTGGTGTGACCGCGGTAGGATTCGATGGAGGCCAGGGTCAGCCCCCAGTTGCCGGGCCCAAGCAAACCGTTGAGGGTCATGAAGCACATCAACGCAAAGGCGGCGCGCTGCAAGCCGGGCCGGCCTTTCAAAAGGAACCCGCCGGCCGGTGCCAGCATAAAGAACACCGGTCCGACAAACGCCAGCTTGATCCAGTCAATCGTCGTCAACCCGGGCAGCATACCCGCCCCACCCGTCCGAGCGCAACTGTACCGTTGCACCGTTAAACCGCCGTGACCCGTTACGGCGGAATCCGAAAGCGGTCAGCCTTCCGGCTGCCAAAGCACCTGGGACTTGGAACCTTTGATCCGGAGGTCGGTAAGGCTGGACTCATCCTTCAGCTCCACCCCGCTCAAACGGAGCCGGCGGGATTCGTTGAGCAGATAAAACAGCTTCGCTGCGGCCAGTTCCGGGGAAAGTCCGGCCGGGCGGATGTTGGAAACACAGTTGCGATGGGCATCCGTTTTGCCCGGTCCCGGCTGATAGATGAGGTATGCGCCCAGGCTGTCCGGCGAACCGAGTCCGGGGCGTTCCCCCAGGAGCATCAAGCTCTGCGCCGCCCCGAGCATGCCGCCGACTTCATCTTGGACCGCCACGCGCGCATTGGCCATCACGACCAGCGGGGCGACCCGCCAATTGGCGGTCAGCAGCCGGGGCAGCAGCCATGACAACACCGCCAAAGACTGCTCCATGGCCGCAAACGCCGAAAGTCCGTCCGAGACCACAATCGACAAATCCCACGGGCCTCTGGCCCGGACGAGTTCCAAGTCGGCCCGGGAACGGTCCGACAGGCGCCGCCCCAAATCCGGCCGCCGCAAATATGTTGCCCGATCCGGCACGCAACTGGTCATGACCATGGACGCCACTTGCAGGCCGTCGAATTGCGCGGCGAGCACCTCCGGGTTGAAGGGCGACAGCACGGCGTCCCGCGCCCGGGCGTGCGCCAGTTGGAAGTCCAACCGGTCGCGGGTGGAGATGCTGGCCCCCGCCCGTCCGAGCGCGATGCGCGCCGCGGTGAACTGTTTCAAATGCGTCCAGGAATCCTGGGTCATGCGGGGGGATTGGCGATTTGTTTGATCATCCGGTCAGTGAGCGCGGACCCGGATTGTAGCCGGCGGTCCGCCCCCAGAATCTGCATTTTCTCCAGCCACGCCTCGAACTCCGGCGCGGGACGCAGCCCGAGCACCTGGCGAAGATAATGGCTGTCATGAAAGGAAGTGGACTGATAGTTCAGCATGATGTCGTCCGCACCGGGAACGCCCATGATGAAGTTGCAACCGGCCACGCCAAGGAGCGTGAGCAGATTGTCCATGTCATCCTGGTCCGCCTCGGCGTGATTGGTATAGCAGACATCGCAGCCCATGGGCACCCCGAGCAACTTGCCACAAAAATGATCTTCGAGGCCGGCGCGCAGGATCTGTTTGCCGTCGTAAAGATATTCCGGCCCGATGAAACCGACGACCGTGTTCACCAGCAGCGGGGAAAATTCCCGGGCGACGGCATAAGCCCGCGCCTCCAGCGTCTGCTGGTCGCAGCCGTGATGGGCGTTGGCCGAGAGACAGGACCCCTGCCCTGTCTCAAAGTACATGACATTGTCACCGAGCGTGCCGCGGCCGAGCTTGACTCCCATCTCATGCGCTTCGCGCAGCATAGAGAGGCTGATGCCGAAGCTTTTATTGGCCGCCTCGGTGCCGGCGATGGATTGGAACACCAGGTCCACCGGCTCGCCCTGCTCCATGCACTGCATGGTGGTGGTCACATGGGTGAGCACGCAGGACTGGGTCGGAATATCATATTCCGTGCGCAGCCGGTCGATGAGCCGGAGCAGGCTGGCGCAGGCGGCGGGATTATCCGAAGCGGGATTGATGCCGATGACGGCATCGCCGCAGCCATACAGCAGGCCATCGAGGATGGAAGCGGCAATGCCACGCGGGTCGTCGGTGGGATGATTCGGCTGCAAGCGCACACTGAGGCGGCCGGCCAGGCCGAGGGTGTTCCGGAAGCGGGTGATGACGCGGATCTTGGAGGCGACCAGGATAAGGTCCTGATTGCTCATGATTTTGCTCACGGCGGCGGCCATCTCAGGCGTGAGGCCCCGGGCCAGCCGGGTCAAGGTCGCGCCATCGGTGGAGTAATCAAGGAGCCAGTCACGGAATTCGCCGACGGACATTCCGGCGACCGGGGCAAAGGCGGTACGGTCGTGGCGATCAAGAATGAGCCGGGTGACCTCATCCAAATCGTAAGGCACGGACGGTTCTTCCAAAAAAGCCGTGAGCGGCACATCGGCCAGGCGCATCTGGGCGGCGACGCGTTCGCCGGCGGTGCCGGCGGCAGTGCCGGCGAGCTGATCACCGGAACGGAGCGGCGAAGCCTTGGCCAGGAGCGCATTCAAATCAGGGAACGAATAATGAATTCCCTTGGCATGAGTCGAATATTGCATCGTAAACAGCATGAAATTAAACACTAATGGCGGTGTTGGCAAAACCTTATTACTGCGGGCAGCCGGCCGGCGGGAGCGATTTTTGAAGCTCCCGGCGACGGGGGTTTTCAGTCACCCGGCACACAAACATGCGCTAGACCGTTTGGGGAGAGGGGTGTAGAAACAGCGACAGCACTAATGCTTTCCATTTGCAAATATCATTTGCGAAAGAAATGCACCGGCCGGCCGGAGCATTTTGGCAGGGTGCCTCTCCCGATGACTGCAACCGACCACCCAAAAAAACACCTATGAATCATCCCTTCGAAAGGAATCTGCTGAAAATCCTGGGGCTCCTGGCGTTGTCTGAACCCTGCGCCAAGGGGTCCAACTGGGCTTGGGACACGGCACCGGGCAGCGCCGCCTATGGCGGGGGGAACTGGACCAGCGGTACCACCCCGGGCAGCGGCACCGGCACACCGGCAAGCGGCGACAGCCTGTACTTCGGCACTTCCTCAGTCCTGACCCTTACCAATAACGACAGCAATTTCACCTTCGGCGGCTTCACTTACAACAGCGGGGCGAACGCCTTCACCAACATCGGCAATGCGTTCACCCTCCTGGGCGGGATCACGAACAGCAGTGCGAGCCTGCAAATCATCAGCAACAATATCGTGCTGGCAGCCAATGGCACGCTGTCGCTGGCGGGCGGTTCGCTGACGCTGGCCGGGATCATCAGCGACGGCGGCAGCGGATACAGCCTGACCCGCAATGGCGGTTCCGGCAACACCCTGACGCTCGCGGGAGCGAATACGTTCAGCGGAGCCATCAACCTGAACGCGGGCACACTGGCGATCAGCTCGGCCGGCAATCTGGGGAACGGCACAAACATCGTCTGCGGCAGCGCCAGCACCAGCGTGATCTCCGCCGCCGGGGCGGTGACGATACCGGCCACCACCACGATCACGGCGGGCAGCGGGGCGTCGTTTTCGGCCAAGGAAACCGGTGCCGCGGCCACCTTTCAGATCGCGGCGCTCATCACGGGAGCGGGCAATGGCGCGGAGAGTTCCAGCCTGGGGACGGTGTGGTTCAGCAATCCGGGAAACAATTACACGGGCAACTTCAGCATGGGATATGGGACGGTGGAGTTCAATTCGGTCGCCAACGGCGGGTCGGCCAGTTCGCTCGGCGCAGGCACGACGGCCTACACCATCGGGAACAGCAGTTCCGCCGCGATGTTCAGCTATCTGGGTTCAGGCACCGGCACAACGACGCGGGCAATCAACTGGACGGCCACGACGGGCGGCCTGGCGCTGGACAGCAGCGGGAGCGGGGCGGTGCAATTCCTGGCGACCAACGCGTTCCGCTCGACCGGCAGCGGCGCGAACACCCTGACGCTTTCCGGCACCAGCACGGGAGCGAACACACTGGGACAGGTGATCAATGACAGCGCGGTTTCCGGAGCCACCACGCTGGTCAAGACCGGGGCAGGCACCTGGATTTTGAGCAACACAAACACCTTCAGCGGCGCCACGACCATCAGTGCCGGGGTGCTGCAACTGGGGGACGGCGCGGCGCGCAACGGTTCGGTTCCCGGGGCCATCATCAACAATGCGAGCCTGGTCTTTGCCAATCCGACCGCGCTCAACACCACAAACAGCATCAGCGGACCCGGCCCGTTGACCAAGAATGCGGGCGGGCTGCTGACCTTGTCCGGCACAAACACTTACACCGGGGCCACGATGATCAACAGCGGCACACTGGCGATCGGGCCGACGGGTTCGATCGGCGGTTCCCCCAATATCGATCTGGCGGGCGGGGCGGGATTTGATGTTTCCGCAGTGAGTGGCGGCTACACCCTCGCCGCCGGCCAGACGCTGTTCAATGTGGGCGGAACGGGAACGATCAACGGCAGCCTGAATCTGGGATCGAGTTCCCTTTCACTGACGAATGTCCCGGGCACACCCGTCTTTACCGTGACGGGCGGGGCGCTGACATTGAATAACAACAGCATCACGGTGACAGTTCCGGGCAACCCCACCCTGGCGGCCGGCAGTTATGAGCTGATCGCCACGGGGAGCGGCGGGTCCGTGGCCGGTTCCGTGGCATCCTCACCGCTGGCGCTGATTGACGAGGGCAATCTGAACCAGCCCGTCGCCCTGGCGATCACCAATGGCGGGCTCTGGCTGGTGGTCAGCGCGACGGCCACGGTGCCGACGGTCACGACACTCACCTCCTCGCCCAACCCGTCGACGTATGGCGCCGTGCCGGTGACGTTCACTGCCACGGTCAGCCCGGCTCCGGCGAATGGCGAATCCGTCGCCTTTCTGGACGGAACCAATTATCTGGGGGCCGGCCAGCTCACCAACGGAACCGCCGAGTTCAGCACCGGGACACTTGCCTTGGGCAGCCATGCCATCACGGCCTTTTTCGGACAGGATGCCCTCTGCGAAGCAAGCACTTCCGGCGTGCTCACGCAGGTGGTGAATCAAATCAATGTCTGCTATCCGCAAGGAACGGGTTTTCCCTTGCTGATGTACGAGGTGGATTCAAGCTATACCAATCTATCGGTGTACGGCTGGAATGTGGTCCAGCAATACGGACTGGTCACGAACACGGATGTGAACAATTTTCTGGCGGGACTGCAAGCCAACGACCAGACCGGTCCGGCGATCATCCCCTGCAGCGGCACGAATGATCCTTTCACCGGGTGGACGCAGGCGGCGGTGCAATCCTGGGTGCAATCCATCGATGGCAACACGAACATCGCCTGGTGGTCGCTGCCGGAACAGCTGCTGCCGTGGTATCCGACGGAAACCAACCTGCTGGGAAATTACCTGACGTGGACCCGGCAGTATGATCCGCAGCAGCGGCCCTGCTACGAATACACGGAGAATTCCTTCACCGCGGCGGACATGAGCAAAATAATCATTTACTCGGATATTGTGGCCGTCTCCTGCTACTGCGAGCAAGTAAACATGCCGCACGCGTGGGTGCGGTACAAACTGCAGCAGGTCGGGGCCGGTGGAGCGGCGCTGGCCGGCAAAACCCTGGGACCCAATTATCTGGCCGGGCAGAAGACACTGATCGGCGACCTGTCGATCGCGGAATATCCCAACACGAACAATTATCCGACCGAACCGACGCCGGCACAGACGTATCACGATTTCTGGTCGGCGATCGCTTCCGGGGCCCAGGGGATCGCGGTTTATTCCTATTATCATGCCGAGAACGACGACCCGGCGAACCTGACCAACTGTCTGCTCCAGGCGAATATCGCGGCCTCGCAAATCACGGGCCCGGAACAGATCGGCAGCGTGATCCTCAACGGCACGCCGAACACCAACGTGACCTTTCTGGTGACGGCCGGGCCCACGAACACGGTGGCGTTCATGCCGCCGGGGGTATCGACGAATATCCAATATCCGTCGATCAACGTGCTGTCCAAGACCTGGAACGGGAATGTGTATGTGATCGCCGTGAACGACACGAGCAGCAATGTCACGGCCGTCATCACCAACCTGCCCGTTCCAGAGTCCTCGGCGGCGCTCCCCTTCGAGGCCCGTCTGGTAACCATGACCAACCGGAGCTTCACCGATACCTTTGCGCCGTGGGGGGTGCATATCTACAAGCTCACGACAAGCACCGACACCTGGGCGGGCGGCAGCGGCAGCAAGTTCAGCACGGGGACAAACTGGACCTACACCAGCGGCAACGGTCCCGTGGCAAGCGGCGATTCCCTGATTTTTGCGGCGGCGGGATCGACCGCGCCCACCAATGACGAAACCGGCTTCACTTTCAACGGGATCACCTTTGAAAGCGGGGCCGGCGCCTACACCATCAATGGCAACGCCTTCACCCTCAGCGGCGGGCTCGCAAACGGCGCGACGAATACCCAGACCATCAATAACAGCATCCTTCTCGCCACCAATCTGGCCTTGGATTTGAGCGGCGGATCACTGACGCTGGCGGGGGCCATCAGTGACGGCGGCAACGGCTTCGGGCTGACCCGCAGCGGCGGGTCCGGCAACACGCTGACCTTGGCGGGCACCAACACCTTCAGCGGACCCGTGACGTTGAACGGGGGTACGCTGGCCATCGGCGCGCTGACGAATTTGGGCGGCGGCGGGAGCCTCATTTGTGGCGGCGGCAGTGTCAGCACGGTGGCGACCGCAGGGGCCGTGACCATACCGTCGGCGACCACGGTCAGCGTGGGCGGCGGGGCGAGTTTTGCGGCCAAAGAGACCACGGCGTTCACGACCTTCCAAATCGCGGGCCAGATCACGGGGGCGGGCAACGGCAATGCGGGGTCGAGCGCCGGCACCGTGTGGTTCAGCAATCCGGGCAACAATTACACCGGGAATTTCACCATGGGCTACGGCACTTTTCAATTCAGCTCGGTGGCGAACGGCGGCACCGCCAGTTCGCTGGGCGCGGGCACGACGGCCTACACCATCGGCAACAGCGCCTCCGCCGCCACGTTTGGCTATGTGGGAACCGGCGCGAGCAGCACGACCCGCGCCATCAACTGGACCGCGAACACCGGGGCATTGGCCTTGGACAGCGGCGGCAGCGGCACGGTGCAATTCCTGGCGACGAACCTGTTGCGGTCCGGCGGCAGCGGGGCGGACACGCTCACTTTGCAGGGTGCCAGCACGGGCGCGAACACGCTGGCGCAGGTCATCAATGACAGCCCGGTTTCCGGCGCCACCTCCCTGGTAAAAGCCGGGGCCGGCACGTGGGTGCTGACAGGAACGAATACGTATAGCGGGCCGACCACACTGACCGGCGGGACGTTGCAGGTGGATGGCACGCTGGGAACCAACGCGGTCACCGTGACCAATGCCACGCTGACCGGAACGGGCTTGGTCGAGGGCCCGGCCACCTTCCAATCGGGGTCGACACTGGCACCGGGCGACAATGCCATCGGAACACTGAGTTTCGGCAGCAGCCTGACAATGAACAGCGGGTCACTGACGCTGCTGAACCTGAGCAAGAACGGCGGGGTTTTGGCGAATGACGCCGTGGCAGTGACAGGGGCGTTGTTGTTAAACGGTTCGTTGACGGTCACGAACATCGGCACGAACGGGCTGGCGGCCGGCGACAGTTTCCAGATCTTCAGCGCGGCCAGTTATTCCGGCACCTTCTCCCCTACCCTGCCCCCCTTGGCAACAGGATTATACTGGTACACCAACAACCTGACAGTGAACGGAACCATCGCCGTGAGTAACATCACTTTCACCCTGGCGTATGTGGCGGGGGGCGGCGGAAGCATCAGCGGAAACGCGGCGCAGACGGTGAATTACGGGACAAGCGGCACGGCGGTGACGGCCTTACCGAATACCGGCTACAGCTTTGTGAATTGGTCGGACGGTTCCACCGCGAATCCCCGGACGGATACGAACGTGACGGCCAGCCTGAGCGTGACGGCGAACTTTGCCATCAATGTTTACACGCTGACCTATACGGCGGGGGCGAATGGAACGCTTGGCGGGACAAGTCCGCAGCTGGTGGATTACGGGGCGAACGGCACGGCGGTCACCGCCGTGCCCGCGACGGGTTACCATTTTGTGAATTGGAGCGACAGTTCGACGGCGAATCCGCGCACGGACACGAATGTATCCGGCAATATCACGGTGACGGCCAGCTTCGCCATCAATACCTACACGCTCACCTATTCCGCCGGGACCGGCGGAACCGTGGCCGGGACAAGCCCGCAAACGGTGAACTACGGAGCGAGCGGCACGGCAATGACGGCAACGGCTGACGCCGGATTGCACTTTGCGGGATGGTCGGACGGCATCACGTCCAATCCCCGGACGGACACGGATGTGACCAGCAATGTGACCGTGACCGCCAATTTTGGCGTGAGCACGGACACATGGGCGGGAGCCTCGGGCAACGCCTTCAGCACGGTGGCGAACTGGAGCTATTCCATTTTTTCCGGACCGGTGGGCACGGGCGATTCGCTGATATTTGCGGCCGCAGGTTCGGCCACGCCCACGAATGACGAGACCGGGCTGATGTTGAACAATATCATTTTCAGCAACGGGGCGAGCGCGTATGTGATCAACGGCAACGGCTTCACCCTCAGCGGCAGCATCTCAAACGGTGCGGCGAACGCACAAATCATCAGCAATAACATTGTGCTGGGCACGAACCTCGCGGTGAATCTGGCGGCGGGTTCGCTCACGCTGGCGGGCAACATCAGTGACGGCGGCAACGGCTTCAGCCTGACCCGGGCCAGCAGCGGCTCGGGCAACACGCTGACACTGGCGGGCGCCAATACCTTCACGGGCGGAATTTACCTGAACGCGGGCACCCTGGCCATCAGCTCGCTGACGAATCTGGGCGGTGGCAACAGCATTACCTGCGGTGGGGCGAGCGCCAGTGTTCTTTCCGCCGGCGGCGCGATCACGCTGCCGGCCACCACCACTGTCACGGTGGGCAGCGGGGCCTCCTTCTCCGCGAAGGAAGCCACATCCGGAATGACCTTCCAGGTCGCGGCACTGATCACAGGAACGGGCAATGGCAACCAGAGCTCCAGTTCAGGCACGGTGTGGCTGAGCAATACCGGGAACAATTACACCGGCAATTTCGGCATGGGTTACGGAACGCTGCAATACAGCTCGGTGGCGAATGGCGGGACAGCCAGTGCGCTGGGGGCCGGCACGACGGCCTATACCATCGGCAACAGCGCCTCTTCGGCGACATTCGGCTACGTCGGTTCCGGCACGAGCACGACGACAAGGGCCATCAACTGGACGGCCACGACCGGCGCACTGGCGCTGGATGCGAGCGGCGGCGGGCCGGTCCAATTTCTGGCGACCAATGCACTACGTTCGACCGGCAGCGGGGCGGATACGCTGACCTTGCAAGGCACGAACACGGGCGCCAACACCCTGGCACAAGTCATCAATGACAGCGCGGTTGCCGGCGCGACCACCCTGGTCAAGTCCGGCGCAGGCACATGGGTGCTGACGGGGGCGAACACCTGCAGCGGTCCGACCACGGTAAACGGCGGGACGTTGCAAGTGGACGGCTCGCTGGGAACAAACACGGTGACAGTAGCCAATACGGCGGTGCTGGCTGGAACGGGGACACTGGGCGGGGCGACCACCGTGCAATCCGGCGGGACGCTGGCACCGGGGGATGGCGGCATCGGCACGCTGAATTTCGGGGGCAGCCTGGCATTGAATGGCGGCTCGTCAAGCTCACTGAGTTTGAGCAAGAACGGCGGGGTGCTGACCAATGACCAGGTTTCCGTGACGGGAGCGTTGACGGAAGGCGGCTTGCTTGCGGTGGCCAACAGCGGCACCAATGCGCTGGCGGCGGGTGACAGTTGCAGACTGTTCAAGGCCGGCAGCTATGCCGGCGGCTTCACCAATGTCACGTTGCCGGCGCTGGCCACGGGATTGACGTGGTACACGAACAACCTGCCGGTCAACGGAACCATCGCCGTGAGA
>Ga0316222_1002216_pt1 | contig 21324 bp, 8 predicted proteins | sample TBH18011metaG_FD_206008 | JGI IMG/M metagenome (GOLD analysis project Ga0316222, IMG submission 206008) | Freshwater microbial communities from Trout Bog Lake, Wisconsin, USA - TBH18011 | ecosystem: Environmental > Aquatic > Freshwater > Lake > Hypolimnion/Profundal zone | place: USA: Wisconsin...
CCCGGTCCGTCCCAGAGATAAAGCTGGAAGGGCCCGCCCCCGTGCCATGACCCGGCGATGATCAGGTAGCTCTCGCCCCACAGCGCCATGTCACGGATGCCAAGCCCGCCCAGGTCCAGCCGAATGGCCGGACCAAACCGCGGCCGGCTCCCCTGCACCACCTCATTCGGGTTCAGCAGCGGGATCAGCAGCGCCTTCCCCTGCGGCACCGGGTTGCGAAACCCGATCAGCAGGTGCCCTTCCGGCGTGGCCGACAGCCCCTCGATGTTCACCGCGCCCTGCTCCTTCGGCGCCTTCCCCGCCCCCGCCGCAAACCCAAACGCATCGAAGCGCGCATCCAGGATCAACTCGTCCAGCAACGTCGTGCACGGCTTGCCAACCGCCTCGAGCGCCACCTCGTCGCCCGTCACCCGGATATCGGTCGCGAAGAATCGGTGACGATTGGACCGCTCCTTGCCATTCTTGTTCCGGCCATGCGATCCGATCCAAAACGCCCGATCCCCAATCCGCGCCCCCGCCTCCAAATCCGCCTCCCTCGAGTTGCCTTGGCGCTCCACCTCCAGGAAGGCGTCAAAATCAAACTCCCGAAGCGGCAGTCCGCCCCGATCTCCGCAGTAGAGCCGGATCGTGTTATTCTCATCGTCAGCCACCAGGAACCGGTTGGTATCCACCGCGACCGACCCCGAGGCATTGCAGGCGCCGAAGTAGAGCAAGGGACGGGTGATCGTCCCCTTGGCGCCCTGCGCGGAGCAGGGAAGCCCTGCCAGCAGCCCCGCCAAACCCAAACCCCAAAGCCAGCCCCGGCAGCGGCGGGCGGCGATCCCCACCCCCGAATTCCCGGTTGCCACCACCCGGACCGTGGAGACCTCGGCCGGCGCCGTCCGGTCGCCCACCAACCCCGATGGCAGCGTTATCTGCCAGAACCAAAACTCGTTGCTCATAACTCGGAACCGGGCCGCGCGCGCCCCGGTCATCGCCGGGCATCATTCCCGCGGGCCCGAAGGCCCCATGGTTGACTCCGTAGGCCGCGCTTTCAAGGGTAATCCCTCGTTTCCACGAGCTTGATCCATCGGCTGGCTTCAGGCATAAAAGTCCTCGCATGAACGAACCCCTGCTCACCGCCATCGAGTTGGCGCTCTCCGGACGCTGGGATGAAGCCCATTGCCTCGTGCAGCAGGATGAGACCGATACCGCCGCCTGGATCCATGCCGTGCTGCACAAGATCGAAGGCGACCTCGGCAACAGCCGGTACTGGTACCGCCGGGCGGGCAAACTGGATCACCTGGCCGACGACCCCCAGCAGGAATTGGCACAGATCCGGCAGGCTCTCTGACTCGGTCTTATCCCCCGATGCGTCACGCCGCTGGATGACGAACGAAAACCGCGCCACGGACTCCGCACTCCTCCGCACTCCTCCGCTTGCCAGGTGGCCGGTGGGAAACTATCCTGCTTCCATGATGCCGGAAACATCTGCGAAGCCCTCCGATCAGCGGCCTGAGGCAACGCTCGGACAGTCCCAGGCGCCCGTGGGCGATGGCGCCGGTCGCCAGGCTTGGCTCGAACAGGCAGATGGTTCACGCGTGGCGATCCAGGGCAACTGTTCCCTGGGGCGAGCGCCCAAGAACCAGGTCGTCCTGGCCGATGAGCGCGTGTCCCGCCGTCACGCTATCATTCACGCGCAGAGCGAGGGCGAATTCTGGCTGGTGGACCTAGGCAGCGGCAATGGCACCTTCATCAATGGGCGACGCGTGGGCCAACCGAAACGCCTCAGCGATGGCGACACTATTCAAATGGGCGCATTCCAAGCCGTGTTCCGGCTCAGTGGGGGGGCCCAGGATCCTTCGACGGCCACGCTCGCGCCGAAACAGACGCAGGTGGACTCGAAGACCAGCCCCTGCTGGCTCCTGCTGACGGACATTGAAGGCTCATCCCGTTTAAGCCAACACCTGGATCCGGGGATACTGGCGGCGATGATCGGTCGCTGGCTGGCCCGGAGCAAGGAGGCCATCGAACACGAAGGAGGCGTGATCAACAAGTATTTGGGCGACGGTCTCTTGGCCTACTGGCCGGAGACCCAAGTGGAACCTACGGGCATCGTCGCGGCACTGGGGTTATTGGGCCAGTTGCAGGCCGAGGGCGAGCCGCCGTTCCGGGTCGTGCTGCATTACGGCGAGGTCGTGATGGGAGGCATGGCCTCATTGGGCGAGGAGAGCCTCTTCGGGCGGGAGGTGAATTTTGTTTTCCGCATGGAGCGGCTGGCGGCCACGCTCCGGCAGCCTCGACTCTTGAGCGATGCGGCCGCGCGGCAGCTCGGGGGAGGGCTCGCCACCAAATCCATCGGCACCCACCCTATCCCCGGCTTTGAAGGCGAACACCCGTTTCGGAGCTTCTAAGCGTTCGGTGCCGGGAGAGCTGGATTCGGCGGGGAGTTGGCGCAGGGGATCGCACGAGCAACCACCCACCGACCCCCAGTCGTCAGCCGATCCATCCCTTAGGCTCCGGCACCAATGCTTGCAAGTCGTGGTAGAGTATGCGGGCGTCCTGGTAGCGGTCCTCGGGTTTCGACTCGCAGGCCTTGAGGATGATCCGTTTCAGCCCCCGCATGCACGGGTCGACCGCGTGGATGGCCTCGGTGGGCAGATCGGGGAACCTCGCCGGATCCAACCCCATGCTGGCTTCATAAAGCACCTTGCCCAAACTGTAGAGGTCGGCAGCCGGCGAGCCCGGCCCCTCGGGCGCAATGTATCCGACAGTGCCCAGGTAGGTGGTATGCGGAGCGGCGGCACTGATTTGGGTCACCAATCCGACATCCGCGAATTTGTCTTTGCCGTGAACAAAGATGATGTTGGAGGGTTTGATATCCCGGTGGATGAGCTGGTGCTGGTGCAGAAACTCCAAGGCGGAGCTCAGTTCCAGCCCGAGCAGGAGGCAGGCCGCGGGCTGCAGCCGACCCTGCTGGTGGATCATTCGGCTCAGTGTCTTGGGGACATAGGCGGCAGGCACGATCGTCTGGCCGGTGGCCTCGTCATCCCCCAGTTCCATGATGTAAAAGAAATAGCCGGCGGGGTCATTGCGACCCACATGGAGGATGTGAACGAAGCCCGGGTGCATCCGTGAGATAGGGGTAAAGTGGTGGATGCCCTGAAACTCGCGCTCGAACGGGGTGGCGCTGGTGAAGGATTCCCGGAGGACAAACTTCACGGCGTGGTAGCTGCCAATCACGTCCTGAGCCAGCCATACCTGTCCGTAGGCGCCACTCCCGATACACTTGAGCAGTGAGTGATCCGGCACGCTGGGCGGGAGCCCTGCGGGGGCAGGTCCCGCCGAGGCCTCAGCCCGGAGCGGCAGCGATGGTGGCGGGGCTGCTACGACCGTGGGGAGTTGGCCCATCTGGTTCGATTCTCCCGCCGTGGCCGCCGGCCGGTCCGGGGACTGAGGGACGGCGAGCTTCCGCTCCTCACCCACGGGTCGCCGGAGGAAAGCCAGCACCGACCAACTGAGCGCCAGCGGAAGCTGGACCGCCACCACGACCATCCAGGGAAACCAACGGTGCGCCAGGAACATGCCAGCGGACGCCCCGACGCAAACGCACACCGCCAGGCCCCCCGCCGTGATGAAGGCGATGTGCGGCCGGAGTCCGGACAGCAGCAGGCCGGCCACGCTCCCCAGTGCCACGATCAGCACGGCAGTCGCCATGGCGGGCAGACTCTCGAGCCAGGTCCCGCCGACGAGATTCAAGAACATCACCAACTGAATGACGCCGCCGGGCTTCCGTAGTCCTCCGAAGCGCCGGAAGGGGGTGGGGAATTCATCCCCCGGTTCGACCGGCAGTTTGATGAGCGGCCCTTTGCCGACGAACACGACTTTGTTGGAAAAATAACCAATCGGCTGCGTCAAGGCCTCGCAGAAAGGGATCTGGCGCAGTTGGTCGAGTGAGGACGGGTAGTTCATCCACCGCCGGGTGCCGAGGCGGCCGGCGTCATCCGGCAGCCGCCCTCCAGCCAAGGCCGCCGCCCTCCAGGCTAAACTCGGCAACCGATCAAACCCTGGATGGATCTCCCGAATCACCCCGTCCTCTTTGTCCGAGCAGGCCACCACCACGCCCAACCCAGCGGCGGCATCTTTGAATTCATTCCGCGGGTAAATGGGTTCCCCGCCGCCCAGTTCGAACCCAGAGTAACTCCGGTAGCTGGCCGACAACACGGTGCGACCGTTGCGCCGGATGGCGGCCGCAAAAGCGCGATCCTTAGCCGCCGGCCCGGCATCGGAAAACCAAAGGTCAAAGACCACCAACTTGACGCCATCGCGGGTCAACTGATCGAGCAACTTCGTGTAAAGATCCCGGTCCCACAGCTCCTGGTACGGTTGCTTCAATACCCGGTATGAGATCTCGTCGAGCTGAACGTAAACCACGTTCTGCAACGGTGCCGCGGGGGCGGCCAAGAATGGAAGGTCGAAGCTCAGACGTTCCAACCAAGCGGCCACCGGATCCACCCAGAGGGCCAGGAACCCGACCGCAGCGGTGGCGGCCGCACACCACAGGCCAGTGCTCCAGCGCCCGGGAATTGTCCCCCGAGCTCTCATGATTCGTTAACTCGCGGAGTCATCGGCGCGTGCAGGTTTCAGAGGCACTCTAGGGCAAACAAGGCCCATCTAGAAGGAAAATCCCAGGCTGACTGTCAGGGTGCGCTGGCGCGGAAGTTCAGCCATCAAATTCAGTGGATTTAACTGGTAGTCCTGCCCGGCAAGGTTCAACAAGGCCAAGCGCAGATCCGCCTGACGCCGACAAAACCGGTAGCCGGCAAAGACGTTGGCTTGCCAGAAACTGCCTCCGGCCAGGAGTGAGTCGCCGCCGCCATTTTCTTGCCAGGTCCAGAGGCCTTCGGCGCCGCAATAGAAACCCGAGGAATCGTTGAGCAGCGCATACAAGCGCACCTGCTGCAGAGTCGCCTCCGGACGAGTGTGCAACGAAAAGCCCTGCCCCAGGGAGGTGGTGGCTGGAATGCCCGGGTAGCTGATGTCCAGCAGGGCGCGGCTCAGGCCATAGCTGGCCCCCACCGACAGACGCCGGCCGAGCAACTGGTTCAGTGTGACCCGCAACGAACGCTCCTCGTAATCGAGGGTCTGCCGCACCGTGGTCGGCAGGTACCCTTGGCTGGGGCCGGAACCGACGAAAAACCCCTCCGCCCCCAGGTCCCGGCTGCCCTGCGAGCGTAGCATTTCCGCCGTCACCCCGAGGTAGGTCCGCGAGGGAAGTTGCTGCTCCCACTGGAGGCCAAAGGTCTCGAAGTTCGGGGCGTTCACCGAGCCGACCACGCCCTCAGGCATGATACTCCGGAACGCCTGGTTGAACCCGGCCACCTGAGAAGGTTCCAGACGGAAGCTCTGATCAAAGCTAACCCCGCCCAAGGAGCGCGTGTAAGCAAAGCGAAACACGGTATCTCGGACGGGCGTCCACACCACCCCGGCCTTTGGCCCGATTTGGTCCTTGGTTTCCTCCTGGTTCGAGATGGGCGCAAATCGGAAATCCGCCGGGTATCGCTCCCAATCATAGGCCAGTCCGCCCACCAGGAGCAACGACGGGAGGATGCGCCAGTGTTCGTAACCATAGGCGGTGGCGCGTTGGAGACCGGTTTCGACACTTTGGTCGAGAGGATGCTGGGCATCGATTGGGGTTCCCCGCGGGTAAGTTCTGCCGTTGGTGAGGAGGTTCTGCGTGTTAAGTTCCCCCGCCTGGTAGCGCCCCCCCAAGACGAGCGAGTGCTCGCCAGCCTCCACAATCTGCTGAAGCTCCGCCGTATAAATCTCCTGGTGACTCCGATAATTCTGGTCGTAGAGCGCTTGAGTGGCGTAGGCCAGGCGGCCGCTGCGCGACTCGAGGTAGAGGGTGCCGGCGTTGGCATCCGTTTGAGCCAGCGTATCATCCAACCGTCCTGCTAATACCAGCGTGTGAACGCCCGGGGCCCACTCATGATGGTAGCCCAGCAGCGCGAGCGGCTCCTGCCGCTCGATCACGTGCAGGCTCGGATCGGCCCAGGCCGGGTTGTAGTAGGGAGCCAGGTCTCCAGCCTCAGCATCGTAGTACACCATCTGGAAGAAGAAGCTATCCTGCGGGGATACCTCCTGCTTCAGCCGAAGTGACAGTGTCAGTTGTTCCTGTTCGTTGTTCGCGCGGGTTCCGTTCTGCGAACGGTAGGTCTCCTCCAAGGCGTAAGCGGATTTATCGGCTTCCCCATGCTGGACCGCGCTCTGCACCCAGTCGCCGGAGCTGGAGTATTCCGTCCAGGAGGTTAAGCCCAGCCGGTTCCGCTCGAAAAGCTGCCCGTATTCCTGTTGACCAACCAGGGGGGAGAGGATCGCCGCCTGGGCCGGAGCGAGCAAGTTCCCCACCAGATATTCGGTGAGCCAGGGGGTCTCGTACCGCAGGCTCACCTGGCCCGGGTCCCGCAGGGCGTTGTAGCTGTCCGCGAGAAAGAGGTGAGCGGAATAGCTGGCGTAATCGCTTTCAACCGCTTTGGTGGCTGTGCGCGTCGCGACCTCCTCCAGGCCCGCATCCTGGTAAACCCGCGCGAGGTTAGCGCCGCGCACTGCGCGATCCTCATCCAGAAGCAGGCGGGACCGGAACAGGCTGCGGTTGGTATTCAACCCCACCGATTCCTCCAGGCCCGCGATGGCTTCGTTGATGCGGTTCTCTTGGGCTAACAAGAGCGACGAGTAGAGCCAGGCGGTCGGATCCCGCGGATCGAGGAGTTTGGCCAACTCAAACTCCTGGTGGGCGCGCCCGGTGATCCAACTGGCGGCTAGGGCCTTGCCGAGGTAGCTATGCACCACCGCCCGTTGCGGCTCCAGCGACACGGCCACCAGGAGGTCCTGTCGGCCCGCCTCCATCTCCCCCTGCCGAATGCGGCACAAGCCGCGCCCAAACCAACCGTCCGGAGACGAACCATCCAGCGCAATCGCTTCATCAAAGCACCGCCGTGACACGACCGTCCGGCCAGCCGCCGCCAGCAGGAAACCTTCGAGCGATTTGGCTTGAACGTTGCGAGGGGCCAGGCTTTGAGCTTGTGCCAGAGCGTCCCCCGCGGCCGCCAGGTGGCGGAAGCAGAACTCGAGTTCCGCCACTCGAGCCCAACCAAAGGCAAACCGCCGCGATCGCCCCACGGCCTCCCGAGCCGCCGCCAATGCTTCCGCGAGCCGACCTTCGGCTTGCAGTCGGTAGGATTCGGCCAGCCACTCGGAGGCGGAAGCGGGCCTCGCGCTCGCGGTCCTGGTGCGGGGCTGGGCCTTGACCACGGCGATGAGTTCCGTCAACGCCCGATTCAACGAGCCCTCCCTGGCCGCGTCTTCCCCGCTGAGCGAGAGCCCTCGACGCAGACGTTCGGACTGCTCCACCTGGCCGCAGCCCAGCAAGAGGGCGGCACGGTAAATCGCCTCCGCACTGGAAGTGGGATCGTTGGGGGTGGGGACGCAGGCGAGCGCCGCTGCCACCTCACCCGCCCGGTAAGCTCCGAGCGATTCTCCCAACCGGGACTCCTCGGCTGCCGTGAGGGCTAATTCGTCGGGATCCAGAACCGCCGGGTAGTAAAGGCACCACTGGATGAGATCCGAGGCTGGACGCATCACGGCGCGCTGCGGACGCTCACCGGGTGGGACCAGGCCAGCTTGGCCGGACCCCAGTGCCAGTTCTCCGCTCGCGCTCTGTAATAGCACCTCCCCGTCCAGAACGCTCAACGCCCACGTCCCATCTGCCCCCACCTCTAGATGAAACTCCGTGCCGCGCACCGCCGCCACCGTGGTTTGGTTCCGTAACTCAAAATCCGCGGCTCGGTCGCGGTGCAGGAAAAAGAAGAGACCGCGGAGCGGATTCAAACTCACGCGCGCGCGCCCGTTTGGCACCGACAGACTGGCCTCGGCGCCCACCGACATCGTAGTCCCGTCGGACAAACGGACCACGGCCCGCGAATGGTGGTCCGTTCTGAGCCGATCGCCCGCATACAACAACTGGTTGGTGTGGGCTGGGTCCCATACCCCGTCCCGCCTGGAGATGTCGACCTTTCCGGAGAAGCTGAGCAGTTTAATGGTGGAATCGGATCCTGGGGCCGCAAGCAGGAGGCCCGGCAGGGCGACCCGGATCGCCAGCAAACCGGCCAGCCAGAGGCCCAACCGTCGAGGTACTCGCCACCTACCGAAACCCCGCCCGGATGAGGAATCCCGGGCGACGAAGGGCGACGTCGCGGGAGCTAAGCCCCCCCCCGCGTGGTCTGGCCCATGAGCACGCCTTTCCAGGGCCGGCAGCCGTCGGTGGTGGTTCATATTGGGTCTGCGGTTAGCCATCGTTATCCCGTTTGGCCCGCCTCGACAAGCACATTTTGGCATGCGGCCCGCCGTCGCCAGTGGCGTGGCCCGTGAGTGGCCGAGTCAGCGGCCCAGCGCAACCAGTCGCCTCGGCAACCGACGGTCCTGGATTCACCCGCAAAAACGCTGGAGCCGCGCCAACGGTTTAGCGTGCGTTTTCGCTTGCACGAGCCTTCGTTTTGTGGTTTCTCGAAACCGAAACCGTTTGTGTGTTTGGCACGCGAAATGAAAAAACGTGGAACTGGGGTCCTGGGTCCTCTCACGTCGTCGGAACAGGTTTTCAGGGGCGCCTCAACCGGCGCGTGTTTCAAGCCCGCAAAAGCTCATGACCCAGAACCCTCAGGAAACCCATGATGCGAAACCCATCTGACGAAGCACACCTTACCAATGAACCTGGATGCGCTGGAGTCCGGCGGAGTTGGCCGCCGCCAACCTCAGGCGCTGCTCCGGGCCGCGAGAATCGGGGCGACGGTCACCGGCCAGGTGCGCAAAGAGAAAACCACCCCATGGGCGCGCGCGTGGGGAGGATCATGGCCGTGCTGCTCGGTCTGGGCGTGGTCAGCCAGGCAAACGCCCAGTCGACTAATTTTTACTATCCGCAGCCGATGGCCGCGGTCGAGCAGGCGCAGGCGGCCCTGAATGACATTCTCTCCACCAATGTGTTTAGCGGGGCGGCGAGTTGGGTGACCAATTGGGATTGGCGCGACATCGCGGAATTCATCCCGCCGCAACCGGGGGAGTGGCCGCAACACCCTGGCGCCGTGCGCATCCACCCGCTTTACCTGACCATGGACCGGGTGTTCCGCTCGTGGGACATTCCCACCAATGGCGTGCCGGTGCTGCACATTGAGTTTAGACCGTGGAACGACACTTACCTGGCGGTGTTTGTGAACGACCAGCGGGTTTGGGAGGTGGCGGTCGTCGGCGGCTGGCAGCAGGTGAACCTGGATCTGCGCCCGTGGGCTGGCCAGACAGCTCAGATCGGGCTGGTCCATACGATGGGCGGTCCGGGCAGCCCGTGGAGTTTTGAGCATCTCTGGCTCGACCAGGTTGGCCTCTTGGTGTTGCCGGCGCCTCCGGCAGACTTGCTCTCCCTGGCGCCGCTGCCCGATACCCAAACTAACGGATGGTGGCAACCGTGGACTTTCAACAACAACGGCACGGTGCAGGTCTATGAACCGGATGGACTCCCGGTCTCCACGTTAATGGACGGCAAGACCTACGTTGTTTCCACCGGCCCGCCAGCACCCGATATACCCTATCTCATCTCGCGCCAGATGGACCTCCCCGACCGCAATGCCTTACTGCGGTTGGTAGGCCGCGGCGACGATGATTTCGTTTATAAACTCTTTGTGGACGACACCTTGCTCGCGTCGAACGTGGTCGGCTGTGTCGGCTGGACGACGAATCTATTCGACCTGACACCCTGGGGCGGGACCAACCGAACGGTACGACTCGAACATTGGGCGGGCGGAAGAAACCTCTGGAATTTCGAGGGCGGCCATTGGGCCGACCTGACCGTGGCAGAGGTGCTCCCGCCGGTCATTATCCAAGACCCGGCCGGCCCAAGAGTTCATGCGAGCGAGACCCTGGAACTGACGGTGAGGGCGTTGGGACAGCAGCCGTTGACTTATCAATGGCGGTTTAACGGGCGCGACCTTGCCGGAGCAACAAATTCCACACTCAGTCTCCCCAACTTCCAGGCGGCGAACGAAGGCGCCTATTCGGTCCTGGTGACCAACGCGTACGGAACGGCGCTCAGCGCGGAGACCCTGCCTGACTTGGTGCTAGGGTTTGCGGACCCGAATTTGGAAGCGGCCATTCGCGACGCCTTAGCCAGACCGGTCGGCGAGGTTACCGTCGGCGACCTGCACGGCCTGGACAGCTTTTCCGCGCCGGAGCGGGGAATTACCAACATTACCGAACTGCGGTGGGCTACTCACATAACCGCCTTGAACTTGTACGGCAATCAGATCGCTGACGTGGCTTCGCTAGCCGGTGTAACCAACCTGACCTGGTTGGACTTGGGCTGGAACCAAGTGACAAACGCTCAAGTAGTCGCAGGGATGACCCAATTGACCGGGCTGAGCCTCGAGGGGAACCAGTTCGTCGATATCTCACCCGTGGCGGGCCTCGTGGGGTTGACCTGGTTGAGCTTGTATTCCACCAGCTTGCAGGACCTGGCTCCGTTAACCAGATTGACTAACCTGACGCGGTTGTATTTGGGTGATAATCAAATAGCGAACGTGCAAGCGCTCGCGGGGATGACGCAATTGGTCGAGTTGAGCCTCGGTGGGAACCAACTCGTCGATGCGTCTCCGCTGGCGGGTCTTGGGTGGTTGACCTTACTGGATCTGGGTTCCAATCGATTGCGTGACCTAGAGCCCTTGGCCGGATTGACCAACCTGGTGTCGTTGTACTTGAGTGGGAACCAAGTAACGAACGCACAACCGCTCGCAAGTATGAAGCAATTGACCGGCCTGAATCTCGACGGGAACCAGCTCGACGATGTCTCGCCGCTGGCAGGGCTGGTGCGTTTGTCCTCCTTGTACCTGTACAACAACCGCATACACGACCTGGAGCCGTTAGCCGGATTGACTAACCTGACTTCGTTGGATCTCGGCTGGAACCAGGTGACCAATGCTCAGGCACTGGCGGGGATGACCCTCTTGACCGGACTGAACCTCGAGGGGAACCAACTCGTGGATGCCTCGCCCTTGGCGCATCTCGTGGGGTTGACTTCCTTGAGCCTATACTTGAACAGCGTCCACGACCTGGGGCCACTCGCCGGAATGACTAACTTGACTTCGTTGGACCTCGGTTGGAATCAGGCGACCAACGACCAAGCGCTCGCGGGGATGACGCAATTGACCACACTGAATCTGGAGGGGAACCGGCTCGTGGATGCCTCGGCGCTGGCGGGTCTCGTGGGGTTGACTTCCTTGAGCCTATACTTCAATAGCGTCCACGACCTGGGGCCGCTCGCCGGAATGACCAACTTGACTTCGTTGAGTCTCGGTTGGAATCAGGCGACCAACGACCAAGCGCTCGCGGGGATGACGCAATTGACCACACTGAATCTGGAGGGGAACCGGTGCGTCGATATCTCGCCGCTGGCGGGTCTCGTGCGGTTGACCTGGTTGAGCCTGTACTTCAACAGTGTACAGGATGTGGGGCCCTTGGCCGGATTGACTAACTTGACGGAGTTGTCCCTGGGCAACAATCTCCTTACGAACATCGCCCCGCTCGCCGGACTGCCTCGGTTGACCCACGTGGACGTGGCATCAAACTACCTAGACGTCAGCCCCGGCTCAGCCGCCCTGGGCGTGATTGACGCCTGGTTAGCGCGCGAGGTGGTGGTGGATTACGGGAACGAAGGCCAGGCCCTGCCACCCACGACCACGACCCCGCCGCGGGACCAGACCTCCTTCGTCGGCGCGAACGTCAGCTTCAGCGTCGAGGCTTCCGGACCGGCGACGTTGACGTATCAATGGCGGAAGGATGGGGTGAGCCTGGCCGGGGCGACGTTGATGTCATATACGCTGGCTCGCGTGCAATTTCCCGACGCGGGCACCTATGATGTGGTGGTCAGCAACCCCTGGGGCAGCGTGACGAGCACGCCGCCCGCGGTGCTCACCGTGATGCCTTTGACGTGGGAGTTTTCCGGGACCCCGGGTGCGGGCATAGAGGTGGGGTTAACCGACGTTTGGTCCCGGGGACCCAATGAGGCTTACGCTTTGGGGGAGAGGCAGCGGTCGCACCGGGTCGACATTCCGGACGCCTATCTCTACCGCTGGGACGGATCAAGCTGGAGCCCACTGGCTAGTTTCCCCGGACACCATGCGGGGCGGGTTTTTGGTACCGGCACGAGCGAATTATGGGTGATCCTGAGCCGCTGCACTCTGGGTCCCGGCGCAGGTTGCGGCAACGACCAAGGCGGCAAAGTGTATTGGTCCGGCGACCAGGGCGCGAGTTGGACTGAGCAAGCCCTGCCGGCCGAAATCGCCGGACAGGAGTTTCGATCGCTGGGTGGGACCTCCGCCAATGTGCAGGTCCTAGTTCAAGGAGGAACCATCGTGCGCTTCGACGGGTCCGCTTGGAGCACGGTTTTCCGTGACCCCGTGGAATCGGTCAACGCGCTGGCGTTCGTGGGGCCAAGCGAGGGATATTACGTTACCTGCTGGGGCTGGGGAGGGTGGAGCGGCAGCGCGTGGCAGTTTGCCGGGCGACAATTCGATTTCTGCGAGGTGACCGCGACCTGGGCGATACGCGATTCGAGCGGCGCGCTGCAGTGGTATGCGGTGGGCAATAACAACCAGGCCAACGGCGTGCGGGTCTGGGAGTTCGACCCCGGGCTGCAGTCTTTTGGGGGGAAGACCAATTTCCTGTTTGGAGATGGCGACGGAGCTGGGTTGGGCACCGCCACTGCCATTTGGGGCTCGGCCGCTGATGATGTGTACGTGGCGGGCGAGTTGGCCAGTGTGGCCGGCGGAACTCGATCCGGACGGGTCTATCATTTCGACGGGGCCGCCTGGAGTCGGATCACTACTTTTGGGGAGATCCCGCCGGCGCGAGCAGTACACGGGACAGCACGCAACGATGCCTGGGTGGCGCTGAGCGATGGGCGGCTGTTGCATCTGAACAGCGGGGTCGGGGTGAGCCAAGCGCCCATGATTACCATGCCGCCGGTGGATCAACACGTCGTGCTGGGCGACCCGGGCAGGGTCGAGGTGGCGGTACGGGGCACGCCACCGTTGAGTTATCAATGGTTTTTCAATGACACCAATTCGATCACCGGAGCCACCGGACCGGCGCTGAGGCTGTCGGCGACACAAACGAACGACGCGGGGAGCTACCGGGTCGTCATCACCAACCTGTTCGGGGCGGTGACCAGCGACCCGGTGGCGCTCGACTTGATTGTGCCGCCAGACATTCTGGCCCAACCGCAGGGGACCCAGTTGCTAGCAGGCGCGAGCCTGGACTTGAGTGTGACCGCCAGCGGCGCCACGGACTACCAATGGCGCAAGAACGGGGCGGACATTATCGGGGCGACCAATGCGTTTTTCACGATTCCCAGCGCGCAAATCGCCGATGGGGGTAGCTACACGGTGGTGGTGGCCAACGATGCCGGCGCGAAACTCAGCGCCATCGCCCAAGTCATCGTCGCCCAGTGGGTGGTCCCACCCGGGGTAGCGGACATGTTTGCCGACCGGATAAGCCTGGTCTTGACCGGCGGACCGTCGCTCTTTACGAACTCCGCCTCGGGATTCAGTACCAACGCAACCAAGGAGCCGCTGGAACCCGACCACGCCTACCGTTTGGGCGGACGTTCGGTATGGTTCCATTGGCAGGCGCCGGCCACCGGCATCGCCCGGTTCGACACTTACGGCAGCACGTTTGATACGCTCCTTGCGATCTACACCGGGAACCAGGTCAGCGCGCTGACCCAGGTGGCGGCGAACGACGACGATGCGAGCAATGATCCCAACCTGGCCACCAATCGGTTCTTCGCCAGCCACGTGCAATTCAATGCGAAGGTAGGAACAGACTATGCCCTGGCGGTGGACGGATTTGCGGGTGCGGGCGGGTACTTTGTATTGAACGGCCAATTCGAAGTCACCACCCATCTCCTGCCGGAGATCGTGCTTCAGCCAGCAAGTCAGGTAGTCCGACCGGGAGACCCCGTCACCCTCAGCGTCAACGCACAGAGCCTCGGGACGCCGCTGAGCTACCAATGGTACCAAAATGGCGTGCCGGTGGGCGGTCAACAGGGATCGTTCCTGACGCGGACCAACGTGGGAGTTGTGGACGTGGGCGAGTATTCGGTGCGGGTGACGGATGCCGTCAGCGGGCGGTATGCGGACAGTGAAAAGGCGCTCTTGGAGATTAGCAGTGACCCGGCACAAGGGGTACTGCTCCAGGACAAGCTGGACACCTTGTCGCGCGTTGGGCCGTTGCCGCCGACGGGCAACTCCAAGCCGCGGCCGAAGGACCTGGTGACCACGATCGGAGACTCCGGCAACTTCTACTATTCGGTGGGCGCAGGAACGGTGGGCTTGCATGTGGGCAACAATGTGCATGCCACCACGGATCAGGGCGAAGGCAACCCCGGAAACCTGATTGGGCACGCCTCCCTGTGGCTATACTTCACCACCACCAACGCGGGCGTGTTGGAAGTGGACACGCGCGGCAGTCTGATCGGAAACCTGTTTGCACTCTATGATTATGGGCCTCTGGTGAATTTGGACAACTTGGCCAATCATTTGTTGGGGTGGGTCACCAATGGAGCCAAAGCCAGCACGGTCAACAGCGTGCGCGTAACCAACGGACCGGCCGGCGGGGAGTTTCTGGTGCTGGCCGACGCGATTTACCAACAGCGGGGTGCCCTGGAGATCAACTGGGCCTTTGGCACATTGCCGCAGCAGACCCTCACCACGATGACGACACCCGTTCAGCGGTTGGACCCAGGGACGAACTTCACGCTTGGGCTCACCAACGCAACGGTGACCAGCGCACTACCGCCGCCCACCTATTGGTGGTACCGCGACGGGCAGTTGCTGGGCCAGACCACGGTGCCGACTTATGAGCTGATGGACGCGTCGCTCAACAGCTCGGGCACTTATTCGGTGGTGGCAAGCAACGCCTTGGGGGTAAGCACCAACGTGCTGGAACGTTTGTTAACCAAAGTGCCACTGCGGTTGGACCCGCTCAGTCAGCGGCTCTCGGGCGGGCTATTCAGCCTGGGAATTACGGGGACTGAAGGGGATGTGGTGGCCTTGCAAATGACGACCAACCTGGTGAGTTGGCAAGCCTTGACCAATCTGACTCTGGGTGGCTACGAACAGCGTTTTGACGATGCCAACGCCGCCGCCTCGCCCCGTCGGTTCTATCGTTTGTGGTTGAAGCCCTAACGCCTGAACCACCCCAAACGACACCGGAGGTTGTCACCTCCGTGTCAAGCCAGAGAGCTGCTACCGAACTCACCGCCCAATCGCCCCGCAATAGTCCCCCCGGCAGGCCTTGCCAACTGTTCCAAACGTCTCAGCCGCGACAAGCGTGACACGGCTCGCCACCAGCCCGCTCAACGCGCGGCGCGAAAAACCGCCAATTCCCGGATATTTCGCGCGCCGCTGGTGGTTGGCATGAACTTCGCTACAGATTACCCGAATGAATGCAGTTCATAAACTGATCCGAAGGCTCCCGGAAGCGCCATACTTCCAGGTCGGCCGGCGCCCCGCGATCCCGCGTGCGGCGGCCGGCCGGGCGCCTCAAACCGACCGCCCAGCGCCGGCGACAGCCGCCCGTCTATGACCATCCCAGCAGAACCTTACGGTTTCGAATTCGTTCCCGAGCAATGCGCCCTGCTCCTCATCGACATGCAGCGCGACTTCCTCGAACCGGGCGGCTTTGGCGAGATGCTGGGCAACGATGTTTCGCAATTGCGGCGGACCATCGAGCCCAATCACCGCCTGCTGACCGCCTGGCGATCACACGGCCTGCAGGTCATCCATACCCGGGAAGGCCACCGGCCGGACCTGACGGACCTGCCGGACGCCAAGCGAGTCCGCGGCCGAGGCAAAGTCCAGATCGGCGACCGCGGCCCGATGGGCCGGATCCTGGTCCGGGGCGAAGCGGGCCACGATATCATCCCCGAGCTCTATCCCCTCCCCAATGAGCCGGTGGTGGACAAACCAGGCAAGGGAGCCTTCTGGGCCACCGATCTGCACGCGATCCTCCAGCACCGAGGCATCCGCCAACTCGTGGTGACGGGCGTCACGACCGAGGTGTGCGTTCATACCACCGTGCGGGAGGCCAACGACCGGGGCTACGATTGCCTCGTGCCGGAAGACTGTGTGGGCTCCTATTTCCCGGATTTTCAGGAGATGGGACTGAAAATGCTCAAAGCCCAAGGGGGCATTTTCGGCTGGGTATCGCACTCACAGTCCGTGCTGGCGGCCTTAAAATGAACCCGGTTCTCAACGCCTCGGGTCAGCCTCAACCTTAACTCAAACCTCCCCTATGAATACGACCAAACCAAAACTCTGGGTGCCGGGCGATTGGAACGCCTTCTTCGGCTTCGGAACGAATATCCTCGTCAATCTGCTCACGTTGACCGCGCTGCTGCGGTTCGTGATCAAGATGCCGGATGGGATTGTCTTCGGCCGAATCCTGCCCGCCACGGGACTGATGATGTGTCTGTCGACGCTCTACTACGCGTGGCTGGCCTACCGCCTCGCGGCCAAGACCGGCCGCACCGACATCTGTGCGCTGCCCTCGGGCATCAGCGTGCCGCACATGTTCGTAGTCACCTTTGTGATCATGCTCCCCATCGCGCTGCGGACCGGTGACCCGATCAAAGGCTGGGAAGCGGGTTTAACCTGGGTATTCGTGCAGAGTTTTGTGCTGATGGCCGGGGGGTTCATCGCCCCGATTGTCCGGCGGATCACCCCGCGCGCCGCCCTGCTGGGCACCCTCGCGGGCGTGTCGGTCACCTTCATCTCCATGAGCCCGGCCTTGCAGGTGTTCATGACCCCCGTTATCGGCCTGGTCTGCTTTGCCATCATCTTGCTGAGTTGGTTCGGCGGGGTCCGCTATTTCCGGGGCATGCCGGCCGGCCTGGTGGCCATCGCCGTGGGGACCTTGATCGCCTGGGTATCCACTGGCCTGGGCCTCAACTACGGTGGCCTTACCCTCAGGGGTTTGGCCGATTCCGTCGCCAATTTCGGCTTCCGCGTCCCCCTGCCGGCCTTTCACCAGGTCTTCTCCGGCTTCGAGTTTCTCGGGGCCATCCTGGTGACCGCGATCCCGTTCGGCATCTACGACCTGGTCGAGGCGATGGACAACGTGGAAAGTGCTTCAGTCGCGGGCGACAGCTTCCCCACCACGCGCGTGCTCTGCGCCGACGGCGTGGTGAGCCTCATCGGCTGCCTCATGGGTAACCCCTTCATCAACGCCGTCTACATCGGCCATCCGGGTTGGAAGGCGATGGGCGGCCGGATTGGTTACTCGGCGGCCACGGGCATTGCCGTGATCCTCTTGTGCTGGTTCGGCACCATCTCGGTCATGCTCGCCCTGATCCCCACGGTGGCAATTCTTCCCATCCTCCTCTACATCGGGATGTTGATCGGGTCGCAAGCCTTTCAGGAAACCCCCCGCAGCCATGCGCCAGCGGTGGTGCTGTCGATCGCGCCTCATCTCGCCAACTGGGGATTGACCCAAATCACCGGTGCTTTGGCCGCCGCGGGCACGGTCATCGGAACGCTCGACGACGGCAAAATGGCCGACTTAGTGGCCGCCATGAAGAACCAAGGTGTGCTCTACCAAGGGCTGCAAATCCTCGGCGGAGGCTCGATTCTGGGCGGCTTGATCCTCGGGGCGATCGCGGCCTGCGTGATCGATCGTAACTTCCCCAAGGCCACCGGCTTCGCCTTCGCCGGAGGCTTGTTGACCTTCTTCGGGTTCATGCATGGCGAACGCATTGGTTTTGCCCAGACCTTGCCGGTCGCCGTCAGTTATCTGGCCGTCGCCGTGATCTTCGCCGGATGCACCAAGTTTGCCCTGGTCCGGCCGAAGGTGCCCGAGGCCGCGCGCCTGGAGGACGAATTGGGTGAACAACTCGACCCCGCCACGTGACCTCGCAACCGTCACGCCTCCGCCGGTCGATCTTTGCTCCGGCTGGCCAAATATCCTCATAGGCAGCGCGGGCAACCGGTCATAATCTACCCTTTTGGCGTCTGTTCCTGCATCTACTGCCACGCGGCACGGCAATTGCTCCCTGCCGGGCGTCTGATTTGAACGGGATGTATGGGCGACCAAACCTCAATGAGCCGGGAGTGGGCCGGACGGCTGCGGAGTTTATCGTGGTACGCCGCGGCCATACCGCTTGTACTGGGGGTCGGCTTGGTCATTTCGCTGCTGCTCTTCCGTGTCATCCGGTCCTGGGAAAAACGGGAGGTGGAACTTAAAGCCGCCGACCTGGTCCGGGAGCAAGTCGAGCGGATCCAAATGACGGTGCACCGCTCGTTGGAAGTCCTGCATTCGGTGTCCGCACTCCACGACGCGGAAGGGAGCATCCGGCCGGAGAATTTCCGGCGGTTTGTGCGCGCCGCCCTGTCGCGTCAAACCGAACTGAGCGCCCTCTCCTGGAACCCGCGCGTCCCCGACACCGGCCGAGCTCAATTCGAAGCCGCCGCCGAGGCCGACGGCTTGGAGGGGTTTCGCTTCCGCCAGCGTGACCCTGCCGGGAGGTTCGTCACCGCCGACCACCGTCCGGAGTACGTTCCGGTTTATCTCATCGAACCCTTGGAACGAAATGTGGCCGCGGTGGGTTTTGACCTGAACTCCGATCCCAGCCGCGAACGGTCCCTGAAACAAGCGCGGGATACCGCCCAGCCGGTGGCCACCGCGCCTATCCGGTTGGCCCAGGCCAATGGCCCCAAAGCCGGTTTCCTGGTAGTCCTTCCGGTTTATCATGGTGGAACTCCCGCGAGCGTCCGCGAGCGCGGCGAACGACTCGCGGGATATGCCGTCGCGGTCTTTCGCGTGGTTGACCTGGTCGGACCCGCGCTCGAAGTCTTGAAGAGCCGGGGTATCGAAGCTCGGCTCTTCGACGATTCCCCCGACGCCGATCCGATCTACCCCGCGCGCACCGCAGTCACGGCCAACGGATTCGTCGCTTCAGCCGGCGAGGAGTGGCTGGAGATCGCCGGACGGCGGTGGGTCATCGAGTTCGCGCCAACGCCGCGGTTCCTGGCGGCCCAGTCCCGGGGCCAATCCTGGTTGGTGCTCGCCGGCGGCTTGGGGTTGACCTTCCTGGCCGGGGCGCATGTCTGGGGGGGGTGGCGCCGGACGACCGCCATCGCCGCCGCCAATGCGGCCCTGCAACGCGAGGTGGTGGTCAGGCAGCAGGCCGAAGCCGCGGCGGAAGCCGCCAACGCCGCCAAAACGGATTTTCTCGCCAACATGAGTCACGAGATCCGCACCCCGCTCAACGCGATCCTGGGCTACGCCCAAATCATGCGGCGCGATCAACGCCTCTCCGGCGACCAGAAGGACGCCATCGAGAGCATCGGCATCAGCGGACATCATCTGTTGGGGTTGATCAATGAAATCCTCGACCTCTCCAAAATTGAGGCCGGCCGGATGGACCTGAACCCCTCGGACTTTGATTTGGCGGCGTTGGGCCGCAACCTGGCCGCCACCTTCCGCCCCTTGTGCGCGCAGAAGCGGATCAGCTTCCGCTTGGTGATCGATGAACCAAGCGCCGGTCGTGTCCACGGGGATGAAGGCAAGCTGCGGCAGGTGTTGATCAACCTGCTGGGCAACGCCGTGAAATTCACCAAGGCCGGCGAGGTCTATCTGCGCTCCCAGCCGGGCCCCGGCGGCGTCTGGTCGTTTGAAGTGGTCGATACCGGCATGGGTATCAGCGAGGACGAGCAGGGGGAGATTTTCAAACCCTTCCACCAGGGCAGCAACGCCCGCCACCAAGGCGGCACGGGGTTGGGATTGGCGATCGCCCAACGGCAGGTCGCCTTGCTGGGAGGCCAACTCAACCTGCAATCCGAGCGCGGCATCGGTTCCCGGTTTTTCTTCTCCATCCACTTGCCGGCCGCCCCGGCAGCCGAGTCCGCCGAAAGGCCCGCCCCGGTGGTGCATCGCCTCAAAGCCCATTGCCGAATCACCGCCCTGGTGGTGGATGACCGCAAGGAGAACCGCGAGGTGCTGGGCCAGATGCTGGCGTCGGTGGGGTGCGAGGTGCGGTTCGCGAGCAACGGAACCGAGGCGCTCGGGCTGGCCCGCGAACACCAACCGGGGCTCGTCCTGGTGGACCTGCTCATGCCGGAAACGGATGGCGCCTCGACGGCGCGGCTCATTTCCGCCGACCCGCGGTGTGGGGCGCCCAAGATCCTCGCGCATACGGCCTCGCCGCTGACGCGTTACCGTGAAGAGGCGCTCGCGGCGGGCTGCGTGGAATGCCTGACGAAGCCGATCATGCCCGAGCAACTCTATGCCGCCCTGGCCCGCCATCTGGGAGCCGAATTCGACTACCTCCAACCTGAGATCCCGGCCTTGGAGACGCTCCCCGAATGGGGCGGGGGCCAGGTCGCCCTGCCCCTCAAGCTGCAAGAGCGCCTCATCACCGCCGCCGAATTGCACAGCACCACCGCCCTCAAGCTCTGCTTGCAGGAGTTGCGCGACCTCGGGCCGGAGGGCGAGGCCATCGGGGTGCATGTCCGCCACCTCATGCGCAACTATGACATGGATGGGATCCTGCGCCTCATCGGCAGCGTGACGGAGGTCGCGCCACCCCCGGTCCTGCCCGTAATTTGATTATGGACGCACCCCACGCTTCAAAGCCCGCTCTGGAGAAAATCCTCCTGGTGGACGATATCCCGGCCAACCTCGCCGTCTTGACCGCGGCCCTCGAGCCCGAAGGGTTCGAAATCCTGGCGGTGCCGGACGGGGTGACCGCGGTCCGCGTCGCCGCCAAGGCCCAGCCCAGTCTAATCCTGCTCGACATCTTGATGCCGGAGCCCGATGGGGTCGAGACCTGCCGCCGGCTCAAGCAGCTCCCCGCGACCCGGGATATTCCGGTGATCTTCATCACCGCCCGTGGTGAGACCCAGAGCATCCTGGCCGGCTTCCGCGCCGGTGGGGTGGATTATGTGGTGAAGCCCTTCCAAACGGAGGAGGTGCTCGCGCGGGTGGCCACCCATTTACGCCTCAGCCGCTTGACTCGCCAGTTGGTGGACCAGAATCGGGCGCTGGAGCGGCGCACCGCGGAACTCACCGCGGAAATCGAGCGGCGTCAGCAGGCGGAATCCGCCCTCCAACGGGCAGACGAGCAACTGAGCGCCTTCTCGGACCTGGATGCCTCGCGCGGCAACCTGGCCGGGTTGATCGGGGCCAGCGCCCCCGTGCGCCAGGTCGTCGAGGAGGTCCATCGCCTGCGCCACTTCGCCAATACCA
>Ga0316222_1002220_pt1 | contig 21286 bp, 23 predicted proteins | sample TBH18011metaG_FD_206008 | JGI IMG/M metagenome (GOLD analysis project Ga0316222, IMG submission 206008) | Freshwater microbial communities from Trout Bog Lake, Wisconsin, USA - TBH18011 | ecosystem: Environmental > Aquatic > Freshwater > Lake > Hypolimnion/Profundal zone | place: USA: Wisconsin...
TAAAAAAATGGTAAAAATGAAGTGCGGTGGATCTGTAGCCGAAGCTTCTAAAAAAGCATGTGGTGGTAAAATCATGAAGAAAAAAGAAGGTGGTAAGGTTCATGATGATGAAGCTCAAGATAAAGTATTAATCAAGAAAATGATTGACAAAGAAGAAAAAGGTGAAAAGCCAGAGTTAAAACTCAAAAAAGGTGGTCGTACAGCTAAGACTGAAGGCACCGTTAAAAAATTCAAAGCTGGTGGTATGTTAGACGTACCATCAAAAGCGGCTGTTAAGGGTAAAGAAACTCCAGCTAAAGATACAACACCCGCCGGTGATAAAGACGCTATTAAAAAAGTAAAACCTACAGGTGACAAGAAAGCTGATACTCCAAACAAAGCAGCAGTTAAGCCTAACCGCACTGGTAAAAACGCTGTTGATGATATTCAAGTAGCTAAGGGCGGCAAAGTAAAAAAATTCAAAGCCGGTGGTATATTAGATGTTCCATCAATTCCACCAGAAATTGCGGCTCAAATCCAACGTGCTCAACAAGCCGCTGCGGCAGCTCAAGCTGCTAAACAAGCCCAAATACCTCAAGGTGTTCCAGCTAACAACGGTATGAGCCCACAAATGTTACAGCAATTATTAGCGGCACGTGCTAGAAACCAAGCCGGTAATTTTAGAGCTCCGGGATCTGCTAATGCAGGTGGTGGAATGAATCCTGAGCAGATTGATCGTGTAATTGGTAGTCCAGCCATGGGTATGGCTAACGCGAACAATCCGGACTAATATCATGCCTTCTGTAAGTAAACAACAACAAAAAGCAATGTACGCGGCTGCGGAGGGTGAGAGTACCCTCGGTATCCCTAAGAAGGTAGGCAAAGAGTTTATCAAAGCTCCTGCTCCAAAGAACCTTCCTAAAAAGGTAAAAGGTAAATAATTTTGGCATATTCTGGAACATATGATAAGACAAAGATATCGGTAGACCAATTGATATCTTACGCTTACCGCGACGCAGGCAAACAGACAGAAGAGATGACTCCGGAGTATGTTAATGCCGGTAAGCAGGCCTTATTCTATGTGCTCCAGAACTCTGTCAATCGTGGTATTAATATTTGGTTACAACAGTTTGTTGTTTTAGGTGCTCAAACCAACCAACAAATTCTATCAATGCCAGTTAGTACTATAGATGTACTTGAGGCTAACTGGATTTACATTGTTAATCCAGCGATTGCAGAATCATACCCAATTGATAATCCTGGAGCTCCTGCACTGTTTGACCAAAGTGGTAACGCTAACTTAAATGAGTATGCAACCTCTACGCTTACAGAGAACTACTTTGGCGTGTCATATGCAAATCAAACCCGAATTTTTTATGTGGGATTTAATGCTTATTGCCCTGATACTACTGCTACTTATTCTTTAGATCTACAAGTAAGTAATGACGGAGTTACATGGGATACTTGGCAATCATGTCCTACAGTGACATTGGCAGACCAAGAATGGTCTTATATATCAGTCAATAATACTCAACAATTTTACTTCTATAGATTAGTTAATAGAATTTCAGGGGCTGTATTCTCATTACGTGCAATTCAATTTGCACAAAGCCAACAATCAATTCCAATGGCTAGACTGAATCGCACTGATTATTTCAGTTTGCCAAATAAGCAATTTCCAAGTCAGCGCACTTTGCAGTACTGGTTTAATCGCCAAATTGATCCTGAAATGTATCTATGGCCAGTACCTAATAATAATTATCAAGTATTTCAAATGATTCTTGAAATGCAACCTCAAGATGTTGGTGATCTGTCTAATCAGTTATATTTACCTGATCGTGTGGTGCCATATATCCAAGCAGCATTATCTCACAAACTATCTATGCAACTCCCCGGAGTGGATTTAAACCGGGTTTTGTACTTAGAAAAACTTGCACTAGATTTAAGAACTCAATTCGAAGAAGAGGATAGAGACAAATCTCCAATATATCTGCAACCAAATTTCAGTTACTACACGAGATAGTTAAATGAGCTCCATAATGAATTACGATAGCCTTGTAGCAGATATCATTAACTATACTGAAAGAAACGATGATCAGTTTGTAGCTACAATCCCTACAATAATTGCCTTAACAGAGGCAAGTATTGCTGCTGAGTTAAAGACACTGCTTCAATTAAATGTGGTAGAGACTACCCTAGCAGTGAACCAAACAGTACTAGATAAACCAGTTCGCTGGCGTAAAACCATCTCTATGAAAATCAATGGAGCTCCAATACTGTTAAGGGGTCAAGACTATGTAGCACAGCTTCAATCTGAATCTACTTCTGGAGAACCTATCTATTATGCTGATTATGACTACAGTCACTGGAATTTTGCCCCAGCTCCAGATGCAGTATATCCCGTTGAAATAATCTACTATAGTTTAATTCAACCATTGGATGCAAGCAACCAAACTAATCTATTCACTGCCACAACACCACAACTAATGCTGTATGGGGCTTTATATCATGCTATGGTATACCTTAAAGCACTAGATAAGATTGGTGTATGGAAAGGCTATTTTGATGATGCCATGGCCGCAGTAAAGAAAGAAGATAACTCTCGTAAAATCGATCGAAACACCAGTATCCAAGAGCCATAAATATGACAACACCTACATACGTTTCCCCATTCACTGGAACAGTGGTTCAGCCTACAGATGTTTCGTATCTTGCGCTTGCCCTTACTAATAATACACCTTTATACTGGCCTGCGGTAGTTAATGAAACACAAGTTGCGGTGGCTCGAATTATTGACTGTACCCCAGCAACAACCCTACTATCAATATTCTTACCCGATGCCTCTCAGGGTACTGTTGGATCAGATATATTAATACGTAACTTGGGTTCAGTACCATTTACAGTTAATTCCTATTTACAAGACAATGCAGTTTCAATTCCAGCGGGGACTTCTAAATACTTTTATTTGGCTGATAATTCTACCCCAGATGGTGTTTGGAATAATGTAACCTTTGGTACTGGCACTTCTTCTGCAGATGCAGCAAGTTTAGCTGGGTACGGACTATCAACAACACTTTCTGGTAAGCTTGCAACATCAAGTAATATTATTCAAGTATCAGCCTCTCCTACAATTGCAGAATCAAGTCGAGCGTCTACCTATGTATGGAATTCTGGTGCAGGAAGTTTTACCCTACCTAGCTATTCATCAATTCTATCTGGCTGGTATATTGGTTTTAGAAATAACGGTACAGGTTCACTCACGATATCTCCCCAAAGCCCATCTACAATCAATGGTTCTCCATCTATTACTACTAATCCTGGGGATTCTGGGATTATTATTTATGACATTTCATCTGGCAACTTTTTCACAGTTGGCTGGGCTGTTCCCAATAGTATTACTTTTTCAGCAGCTACATATGATGTAGACAGCATTTCTGGATCCGCACTTAATTTAGTGGCTAATGCGCCAATCATTGAAACCTACGTAGCGCTATCAGGCACCAGAACAACTAACCTAATTGTTACTCTCCCAGCAATTACACAGCTCTATGTATTAGTAAATAATACTACATCAGGGCTATATAACATTGTTATTAATGTATCTGGAAGTACTACACCACCACTAACACTATACGCTGGTGATGTCGTGGTTGCAGGTACAGACGGGGGTACAATATTCCCAATCTCACAAGCATCAGTTTCTAACTTTGTTGCGGGAGATGGATCAGCTAGCGCCCCATCATTTACCTTTTCTAGTGACACAACTACAGGAATGTATTTAGCCAGTTCCCATGTTTTAGGATTGACAGTCAATAGTGTAGAAATGCTAAATCTGGATAACACCAATGTTCTTAACCCCCAAATATCCACTGTAGCAACATTCAACGCGGGACTAATTCCGGGCGGTGTATTTTAAATGGCGGAACAACCTAGTCAAATACCACAACAATATTCTCAAGTATATGCTTTAGGAGTTGCTGCAGGTATTAAACGGGATGGTACCATATTTGAATCTACCGAATGTACAGATGGTGTTTGGTGTAGGTTCCAACGCGGCACACCAAAGAAAATAGGTGGATATACTCAACTATTTTCATCATTTCGTGGCCCTGCTAGAGGAATGGTTTTAAATGGATATAATGGTGTAAACTATATATTTGCAGGCAATCAACTTGGCTTAGATGTATTTTTAACAGGCCAATCTCTTGCTGTTGGTGCAGGACCATATTTTGCTCAATTCCTTGTTGGATATTCTCAATTTGCGGTTACTGCAAATACAACAACATCATTGACTATTACAAGTGCAACTAATCATACAAGTTTATATAGTACCGGAACTAAAATAGTATTTAGTCAATCCACTACTCCAACAATATATACAGTAACAACATCATCTTTTTCAGGAACAGCTACAATAGTTAATTTTAGCCCTAGCTATTCTGGAACTATCTCTAGCGTTTGGTTGGCTAATGATTACTTTACTGCAAACCCAGATTTATTATGGCAGTTTGACTTTCAGTATTCTCCATTAGGAGGAGCACTTAATCTAGTCATGCATCCGGGATTAAACCTATCTAATATTGATAACGGCGTTAATACACAGGTATACTTAGGATCTACAATACCTAACTCCGGAAATCAATGGGTATTTACTGGGTTAGCCGATACTGCAGGAACAAGCCCAACATATCAACCAATTGCAGTTGATGGTGGTGTTTGTACACTTCATCCTTTCTTATTTGTATATGGCTCAAATGGCTACATAGCCAATAACAATGTAAGTTCTGTTTATGGGAGTCAAACATTAAACGATTGGAATGGTCCACTAGCCAATCAGGTCAATATGGCCTCTGGCAAGATTGTATTTGGTTTACCAGTGCGTGGTGGTACCAGTTCACCTTCCGGGTTATTCTGGGCTACAGATAGTTTAATTCGAGTATCTTTTGTTAATAATGGTTCTACGTATTGGCAGTACGATATTGTATCAAGCCAGACATCTATTATGTCATCTAGGTCTGTTGTTGAAATGGACGGACTATATTACTGGATGGGCGTAGATAGGTTCTATGTTTACAATGGTATGGTTCAAGTTCTTCCAAATGATAAAAATGTAAACTGGTTATTTAATAATTTAAATTACCAACAAAGGCAATATGTTTGGGCTACTAAGGTACCTAGGTACAATGAAATTTGGTTCTTCTACCCTAGAGGAACTGAAACAGAATGTACCGATGCTATTATTTATAATGTTAAGGATAAAATTTGGTATGATGCAGGCCAAGCTGAAGGAGCTCGTAGATCAAGCGGGTACACTACTGAAATATTCCCTACACCTATATGGGCCAGTTGGGATTATAATACATCCTACAGTATTGAATATGACGTAGTTGCAACACCCTCTGGAATGACAGCCCCAACCATATATCAAATATATGGTCCAGGAAACATAACCCCTACGTTTTCTCCAGGGTCTTATTTAACTTTATCTCAAATTGCTTTTGATCCAATATATCAAATTGCTTCAAGTATTTATAATGTCGCACATAATGTAACTTTAATTACTGTTACTTCTGCATTTCCATCAATCCTTAATGTTGATACAGCATTTTATTCTATTGGTGGTGGTTACGGTATTTGGCAACATGAAGTTGGATTAAATAAAGTCACACTAAATGCAGAAACTGCCATATTATCTAATTTCACTACTTGTGATATTAGTTGGGTCGGAGGAAGCCCTACGGCACATAACTCACCATCAATTAATAGAAGAACACATTTAAGACGTATAGAACCCGATTTTGTGCAGGCTGGAACACTTAATATGTCTGTCCTAGGCAAACCCTTTGCCCAAGGATTAGAAGAAGACTCAGGACCCTTCCCGTTCACCCCAGATATAGGTAAAATAGATTTACGTATAGAGCATCGTGAAGTTCGTTTAAAGTTTGAGTCTAATGAGATTGAAGGCAACTACGAATTAGGTCGTATTTTAATTACTGCTGAATTTGGGGATGAAAGACCTTAGCTAAGTATATGATTTTAAACGATATTTTTTATGTATACATACATATGAGACCATAATGACCAGTATACCAAAATTCTTTCCTTATGTACCTCACTATTCTAGCTGGGAAGACTTTAATGGTAATTTGATAATGTCTTATGGGGCTGAACCAATCGCATACACTACCGAAGATAAGTGGCATGAAACAGCTAACAATATAGCTCAAACACCTGCTTTTTCTGGGTATCCAGTTCCAGACCCTAGTTTGTATCCAAATTGGCAAGATTGGGCAAATGAATTTAGTTTAATAGTCAATGGTGTTGTGCGGTAAAAGGGCGTATAATAAGCATTTTATGTATTAGTATACTTAGATGATAACCTATCAGCAAGAAACATTAGTTACGTTTTTACCAGAGTCAAAACCGTTATTTGATGTATTTTATAATGAGGTAGCAGAGCTTTATGTTGCCCAAGGATTTAATGCAGAGTTTTATTGGCACCTAGAAAGCCGGAATAGATTAAAAATATATACTATTCGAGATAATGGTAAATTAATAGGGTTTAGCTTTTGGGTATTATTTTACCCACCCCATTATAAGACAAGTCTTACTGCAACATCAGATGCAATATTTGTATTACAAGAATATAGAAAAGGGCTATTTGGATATAAATTCCTAAAGCATTCCCTTAATGAAATTAAAAAACATAACCCCCAAAGAATATTAGTTGGTGTAAAACCTAATAATGACTTTGGTAAAATATTAGAGAGATTAGGAGCTGGACATTTTGAAACTGTATACTCATTTAAACTGGAATAAAAATGTCTGATTTCGTAACCAGCGTTATTCCGGGTATGGATTTTCTTCCTAGCGCTTCAGATATTCTTGGTAATGTATTAGGTCCAGACTCTGCTGCAACTCCAATAGATTCTGCATCAACTCCAATAGATACTTCTGGCGCAGCTCCAAATACTCCTATTGATACAACTGGAAGCCCTTATGGTCCAGCCCAAACACCACCCGGTGTCACTCCCGATCCCAGCTTACCTAATCCTGTAGATTTGACACAGACTACAACCCTTCCATCCACCGGTGGACTTCCGGGCATTCCGAGTTCCGTTACTAATGCATTGACTAATGCAGCTACTAAAGCTGGTGTTAGTGCTGGTTTAGGTGCATTAGGTTTGGGCACTACGACAACACCCACTAGCACTACGACAACACCCACTAGCAATAGTACAGGTACAAATACCTCTAATTTAAACGGTACTGTGGGATCTTCTAATGGAGGATTTACTAATTTCACTCCTGGAATAACTACCGGTTCTAACAGCGAAGTTAATTTAGGTGGTACATTTGCAGCACCACAATCTTATAACACTAACGTACAAGCCCCTCAATATGCGGTAGGCGGGGGAGTTTCACCATTTGAATTCTCAGGCTTTCATGTAGGTCAAAACAAAGGGTCTTCTACAGCTTCATTACATGGTGTAAACCCTAACTTCCCATCTATGGCTGATACGGCACCGCACTTTGCAGATGGTGGACATATTCCAGAGTTTTATTCTGAAGGTGGTGCTAAGAGTAACACATATGTTACTGGCGAAGGTGATGGTACAAGTGACAGCGTTCCGGCCATGTTAGCTAAGGGCGAATTTGTATTGCCAGCACATATCGTATCTGATTTAGGTAACGGTAGCAATGAGGCAGGTTCTAAGATTTTAGACGAGTTCTTAAAGGTTATTAGGGAACACAAACAGTCAAATGATTCTGATAGCTTGCCTCCTGATAGCAAGGGCCCATTGGGATATTTATCAATTGCAGTTAAAAAGGTAGGAAAATAATGGCTTCAGCCTTAGACTCATTAACGCAAGGAACCGCAACCCAAACCACTACGATGCCATCGTGGTATGACCAAGCACAACAAAACGTTGTAAGTGGGGCAACGGCAGGAGCTGCAAATGTTCCATCGTTACAAAATACAGTCGCTGGTACAGCAATTAATAATTTAAGTAATCCTGCAACTAATCCATTTACACAAGCTCAGGGTTCTCTTAATACTATTGCTACTGGTGCAACAAACCCTTGGACTACAAACGCTACAACTGGCGCAGTAACACCAAATACTAATACGGCTATGGGTGGATTATTTGCTGCACAGAATCAACAATTACAAGGGCTACTACCAAGTTATGTAGCTCCAGCTGATGCTGGCGCAATTGCAAGTGGTGGATTTGGTGGTATGAGAGATGTATCTGCTGCCGATACAGCAGTAACAAATGCTCAAAATGCCTTAACTGCACAACAAATGCAGGCGGCATTATCTAACCAACAGACTGGTGTCAATGCGGCAACAGGATTAACTAACGTAGGTACTCAAGGCACTTCTACTGAGACAACATTAGGCCAAGCACAGCAAGCATCACCATTGACAGCAACAGCTGACTTAGCTAATATCTTAGGCACCATTAAAGCTCCAACAGCGGTTACAAATACGCAAACCCCATCGATGTTACAAAACATTACAGGGCTTTCAAATTTAGGTTCTGCAGCTAATAGTTTATTAGGAGCTGCAGGAGTCAATACTGGATCAAATTTATTGTCAACGATTACAGGGCTATTTAATGGTACGCCAAGTACAACCGGAGTAGATGCAGCTACAGGCATGATTAATAACCAAGCGCCTATAGACACAGCTACAGGAACTACAAGCCCAGCAGATAACGGTTTAATTAACAATATACCAGTGGGTCCAGATTTATCTAATACTAGCACTGATACTACAGGATCTTCTGCTTTAGATGCCCTTAACTCTTCACTTACAGGGGCTTAATAAATGGCCGGATTAGATTCAATAACACCAACGGACGAAACCCCAGTAGATACGGCCGTAACTCCTTCTGCTCCTTCGGGACTCGCTGGGTATACATCTATTGCTGGCCCTAAAGGTACTAAAACACTTTTAGATCCTACAAATTCAGAAGCTATTCTTAAAAGAATGCAAGATCAGCTAGATGCTCGTACTGGTCCTATGGCTTCTTTTCAAAGTAACATGAAGGATGCTATAGCAGCTTGGGCTCCGTATACTCAAGTCAATGCAGCTATGAGCCAACGTGATCAAGATAAAAGAGCTGAACAGACTGATACTGATGCTATGCAAATGCAAATTGCAAACTTCAAAGCACAACAAGCTTTACAAGCAGCTAGTCGTCAAAACTTTGGTGATGTGCTTGCTAAATATAATCAAGGTACACAAGGTACACAAGGTACACAAGGAACACAAGGTACACAAGGTACACAAGGTACACAAGGTACACAAGGTACACAAGGTACACAAGGTACACAAGGTACACAAGGTACACAAGGTACACAAGGTACACAACTTCCGATAGACCCGGCAGTAATGGCTAACATTATGAGTTTGGCTCAAACAAATCCGGAAGCCGCTCAAGCAGAATATACTAAAGCATTAGCAGCTCGTTCATTACAAGCTGGAAAAACAAAGGGTGACTTAACACTAGCTCAATACAATTATGAGCATAACCCGGCTATGATGGAACAAAGACAGTGGGCTATTCCAGGTCAACCGGGCAAATACTTCTTTGGTAGTATTGTGGATTTTCAAAAAGCATTTCCAAACAACCAGCCTGCTCCTACCGCTGGTGCTCCTACCGCTGGTGCTCCTACCGCTGGTGCTGAAACTCCCCCGAGTTTTGACGTACATAAATCTTATGGAACCCCTGCTAAATTATTAGATAACTTATCTGGTGCTGAGAGTTCACAAGATCCATATGCTATTAATCCAGTCTCTAAAGCATTAGGACGGTATCAATTTACACCAGAAACTGCTGCCATGCTTCATAAACAGGGTGTTAAGTTTAATCCATTTGATGCAGATGAATCTCGTGCTGCCGCTGATTACTATATTCAACAATTAGTTAAACAAAATGGCGGCGACTATACAAAAGCTATGATGCAATATGGTGGTTTCAAAAAAGCTGATCCTACTAAATATTTATCACAAGTAATGAATGGTGTTGACTTAGGTAATGCTCCTACTGCTGCTCCGACTGCTGCTCCTACTGCTGCTCCTACTGCTGCTCCTACTGCTGCTCCTACTGCCGCTCCTACTGCCACTCCTACTGCCGCTCCTACTGCTGCTACAATGAGCAAAACTCAAGCCCCTATTACTCCTGTACAAGCTATTGTACAACCCACTGGACAAGCCCCCGTAGCCGTTCAACATATTCCACACGCTTGGGGTGAATCAACTGAAGCTTCTAAAACCATTGATCAAAAGAATGCTGATTTAGATGCCGCTGCTTTAGGTGCCACACAAAAAGTTGGTCAAGCAAAAGCTACTTCTACAGCTACAGCTTTAGGAACTGATTCAGCTAAACGAGAGTCTGCATTAAGAGCACAAAAAGACTCAACATTAGCCACAATGCGTGATGCTGATCTAGTTAGTAACCTTGCTATAAATTCACCCCATTTATTTGCTCCAACGCAGCAAGGTGATATCACATCAATAACACGTTCCATATTTGGTGATAAGTTGCCAATCGTTGGGGGCAATCCAGAAAATATTGTTCAGCAAATTAAATACTCACCTGAAGAAATTGCTAATCGTAAAATGGCGGATGATGCGTCTGCACGATTACAGATTGATTTTGCTAAACAAGCTTTTGCAGGAACTCGTATGGAACAATCATTCTTGCGATTAGCTCAACAAGCTAAGGGTGTGGGGACAAATTCTTCGGCTTCATCAAACGTATTAGCCGCGACTTTAATGAAAGCTGCAGCTCAATTAGTGCAAGCAAAAAATGAAATGCTGGATCAATATCATACCAAATACGGTCTTGATGCTCCTTTTGAAGTCTTAGAATCATCCCCAGCTTATAAGCAACTAGAAATTAAAACTAATAACAATTTAGCAAAACAATTTCCTTCACATTTTAAACCAATTTCATCATTCGACGCATATAAAAAGGGGCAAATTTAATGGCTGATGGAACTACTGAAAACCCTTCTATAACGGCTGAAGATCCCTCTATAATAGCTCAAGCTCGTCAATTAGGCTCAGCACATGGTATTGATGTAGATAAAGCAGTTACTGAGGGCGCCGGATCTTATGGTGATTTTGTAAATGAATACAAAACTCAAAGGGCTCCCGGAGATATTGAAGATTACGCTGGAGGTTCTTTAGAACATCTTACTTCTCCGGAACAACAACTTAATGCAAAAAAATTAGGTGAAGAAGCAGGTGGTGCAGCTTTAGCAGCTCAATTTTTACCAAAAAAATTAAACCCTATTGAATCTTTTTCAGATTCATTAGCATCTAAATTAAAACCTACAATTGCTGAAACTCCTAATACCGTTCAAGCTTCTGAATTATTTAATGTGCCAAAGAATTTTCAAACAGATCCTGCATATAAAAGAGGGTTCCCTTCCCCATTAGATAGTGTTGCAAAACCTATCGCCACTCCCGAGCCCGTAGTTCCGGGGGATACTTATTATTCTGAACATGGGTTATCAGAGCCCGCTGTTAAAAATGTTATCGTAAATGAAGATATTTCTGCGGGAAATGCTGCAGCAAGAAAAGCTGGTACTATGGGAGTCGAAGAGTTACCTATAACAAGCCATAGTATTCAAGGTAACAGCCGAATTCTTACACCGAATGCAACTCCAGAGGAGTTAGCCCAAGCTAGAATAATCGCCCAATCTAAAGCAGCCCAAGCAGCAGAAGAAACAGCTAAAGCAGAACAATCTGCAAGAGAAGCGGCTATTGCAGAAGCTCAACGGAAGGCTGCAGCTACACAACAGCAAATAGCAGATGCAGCCACAGCTCGTAATGAGGCTGCTAGAACTTATAGAATAAATCAAGGTGCTGCAAATGCCTTATCTTCTGAAAGAGAAGCTCAGGCGGCTAGAGCTGGTATGTCAAATTTAGATAAAGCAAAAGCTATGTATCAAGCTATCGGTGAAAGTCCTGTGGGTTCAGCAGTGGGTAAGACACTTTCAGTAGTTAATAAAATACCCTTTGCTAATAAAATATTACCTGCTGCATCAATAGGGGATATGGTATACCAAGGAGCACAGGCAAAAAACTATTATGATCAAAATAGGCCTTTACAAGCTTTTATTAGTGGAGTTGGCGCCCTTGGTGCTGGTGCTTCTGCTATTCCATCGTTACCATCCAAAGTCATTGGTGGGGGATTAGCTACGGCAGCCCCTATACTTAACAGTCAAATTGATAAAGCTTATGTAAATCCTAAGCAATATATGAAAGATGCACTCGATATGGCCTATGGCCAATCAAACTTTAACCCTGCAGTAAAAAAGTTTGATGATGGTGGTGCAGTTCAAGCGGTTACTGATGCCGCGTCTTTACCCTTTATTCAACATAGCTTTTGGTATGAGAATAACCTACCGCCGATGCTAGATAAGTACAGTAACAAGATTGGACCTAAGCGTATTGAGGGTGGTCCTAGAGACACAGCGGCTGAATTTGCTGGTGCTGCAGACTACGGTCAACGTACTCCAGATGATTACTATAGAGCCCTACAGGACGCAACATATTACCAAAACACGAGCAACACTGGTAAAAATGCAGCGGATAACCTTACACAAGACGCCGCTGGATTGGCCTTAGGCACATGTAACCCACTGATGTCTAAAAAAAATATCGTTAAACAAGCCGTTAAGTATGGCCTGTCTAACGACTTTAGTGAATAACTACTTACGATATCTCTGACCTATCCATCCCTCTGCGGCTAAAAGATTCGTCACAAGATAGTTCTCGCCTATGAAACGTATGTCCTTTATGTTGACCGTATTTCCCATTGAGGCAACCATAAACACATTCTGGATCAAATCCAAAATTTTTAAAAGCTTTTTTTTTCCAATAAGTTGTCCCTATCTACATATACTAATACATAATATATCAAAACTATTACCTATTTTTTATATCTATTATTTGTCCAATATTCTGCCGCTAGTGGAAAGGTTGGTGCCCACATTGGAGGATTGACCATAATATCAACTATCTCATTGGGATCAGTACCTTCATCTGCAATGACTAATACTTCATCGTGTACACTCATACAGATATCATAGCCTGCTTCATCTAAATTCAGCATAGTGTTGGCTAGGAAATCTCTAGCAGTGCCCTGTACAACACTCTGAAATATAGAACTGCCAATTAATACATTGCGCGACCAGCTATGTGAAAAAGTGTTATGGTTATGGACTGTTACGGCCATTTTCTCTTCACCCCAAGGTGTTTTAACCAACTCTAATGCTGGACGTTGCCAGCATATAAGACGACCACTTAGTAACCTAACCCACAACACATTCTTCTCTACCTTCATAGAGATCTTATCATTAGCCGCGTATGTAGTCCCCGGATTATTAACAGCGTCCATAGCAGCAAATCCACAAGCATCCCACAAGCTCTTAACCTTACCATACGAAGCCCTATACTTAGATACAGCAATATTAGCCTGCTCTAGTGATAAGGCCACACCCATGCCTTTGGCATAGGCAACCAAGCCCTTGGCACCTTGACCAAACATGCACCCAAGTACCGCTGACTTAGACATTTGTCTTTGGTCTTTAGTAATCTCTTCATAAGGCACGTTATAAATAGAAGTAGAGGCAAAGGTTTTATATTCATCTAAACCTTTACGAAACATTTCCACCTTGTCATTCTGATTGGCTATGTATGCCGCGACCCTATTCTCAATTGAGCTATAGTCTGCATCAATAAACATTTTTCCATTGGGCGCCTTAATTACACTTCGCACTAATGAAGACAGTTCCTGCATGGTACCAACACCTTGATTAAAGACTGGCTCTATCGCGGCGCTAATTGCTTCATCACTGATTGTAGGTCTTGCAATATTCTGTAAGTTTAATCCACCCCTAGATGCCCATCGACCTGTACTGGCTCCATGGTAGATTAGTGTGTTTCTAATTCTACCATTGTGCTGTATGTCTAAAATCTTGGCATACTTTGCCACAGAAGTTTGACTACCTTCTTGACGAAGTTCAAGAGCTTTTCTGACAGACTTCGGAATTAATGGATCGAGTAATTTTAATGTTACTGTCTCGGCTGTTAAGTTTTCTAAATTTGCACCCTTAGAATTTAACCAGTTTAATAATTTAAGTCTTTCAGATGGTTTGCATCCAGTAAAAGCCAAAAGTTCTTCATCGAGAGCGGTTTGTGCATTTTTTACAGCTTTCACCGCATTTTCGACTTCTGTAATCGACACAGGAACGCCGATCACATTGATCCTGTTAGTAAGGGTCCAGATCTTCTGCTCGTGAAGCGAGAGGGGCCTTAAAATAGCTCCTATGGACATTTCGGTTAAAACATCCTGTTTACAGTAGTCAAAAAGCTGTTTTATCAGTTCTGGGTCCTTATTAAAGACACCACTGTGTGGTTTGCATAATTTTTGAATTAATTTCTTACCGATGGGATCTTTTTTATGTTTTGCATCCATAAAAATAGCGGCATCTTCCAATCCTTGTGGAATATTATTTGCGGCGGCAACTCCCATAGTGTCAATACACTGATCTAACTTTAATGGAGGCCATCCGTATTTAGGAACACAGACAGTATTCCAAATAGCATACTCAAATAGGACATTCCACCCTTGAACTTTTCCGCCGGATTTTACGTGTGCTAATAGGTGCCCAACTACAGGACTATTAGGTTCAGATACATTTACTTGATCAATGGAGGATGCAAAGGCGATGCAGATTACTTCTGTTGATGAGTCGTTGGCATAAACATCTAGGCCACGATCTTTTAGGTCAATATGAGACCTAGATTCAAAATCAATACTATAAATCATAATGCCTCCTAGGCTTCGGACTTATCCGATTAAAAAGTGGAGCGGGATATCAGAATTGAACTGATGACAGAAGTTTGGAAAACTCCGGTTTTACCATTAAACTAATCCCGCATAGTTGGACTACTCGCTGCGTCTAGAGGTGCAATCCATTTAGAGCCTATGCACCGGCGCTCACCCTTTCTAGCATCCGCTTTCGTCTGTAAATCTACCGTATAAAAATGGGTGTTCCATCTCCCATGTAAGATCCTATCACGTTGTATTCAAAATAGTCAAGCGCTTCTTCTTCTGTCATCTCACTATCCTCCATTAGGGCTTGGATAACTGTATACTACTTTGTCACCATAGTATGTAGCTCCTACGATACACTTATCAAACTGCTCCCTTGGTTCTAATGTTAAGGCCTCATCATCTACATACTCTTCAATATCTTCAAACTTTATCATCGTAATGTTCTCCTGTGGGTCCATTTTGTCCAATTTGATCGATTCTTTTTTCATCTTCATCTGTCCAAAGCTCTTCTGGTTTTTTCTTACGAAAAATGTTTACAAAGCTTTCTTCAAACTTTTCTTGATCTGTTGGGCGCCTAGCGCTTCCCTTTCCTGCTTCTGATGCCATATTGTTCTCCTTAAAAGAATAGGTGAGGCCAATATAGCACCTCACCACATCCCTTTTGCCACCACGCGAAATCTATTTCTTTCTAGCTTCCATCATTGCGTCTGCTAATAAGAAAACACCCTCTGAAAGTTGACGCCTTCGATCATCGTCAAATCCATATTCTGTCAATGATGCTAACCGCCCTTGGATAATGGCCGCCGCAAAAATATCTCTTATAATGCTTTCGTCTTCATTCATATTTGACACTCCGTTTCTATATCTATTTTAGTGTTGTTGCGGTCTACTAAATGGGCCACACACTGAACTGTTCTCACTGGATGCAAGCCCTCTTTAAGAAAGACTAAATTAACAAGTACCGAACAAACTAATGCTGCTACTAAAGTTTTCATATTAGTTTCCTATATTAATAGAGAGAATGAATAGATGAATACCAATATACCAGTAATACGTTTCATCTACCCCAATCCTAGAATCAAATTCAACTCCAACCATCATTCCAGTGATAAAGTTTAGTTGTACCCAAATCATATTTCACAAACTCCGGAAACACAAGCTAATGTTTGGGCCCCTTCTGTATTATCCTCTAACTCAATGAAGTCGTTCCAATCGATGTCCGTAGGCATTAATAAGACAGCCTCTTGATACTCTGCCTCAGTACAATCTGTATAGGGCGCCTGCACATACGTATGGTTTGAATGTGGCAAGAATGATACCCCACTTACCTCATCAAAGTACTTCCATACCCAAGCGCCAACTTCTACCCACTCTTCATCTTTAACACTAATTGTTACAGAAGGCTTATGCTCACACCAATGGCGCTGATAGATTAACCATAAATCTAATTGTTCAATTGCTGATTTGCTATCTCGTGTAATAGCTCCTTTAGGGGCTTTCATAGGAAAGCTAAACACTGCAGTTGAGTCAGGGCGATAAGCCTCGTCTTCTACTGGAACACCCTTGTCTTTAAGATACGTATATATTGGATCTTTCTTATCCATTCGAATACGTCTGATATAAAAATCATTATGCCTAGCATGAATGCCACTAGCACTATCCACCAACTGGCTGACTGTTCCGGAAGGTTTAACACAAGTGATAGAAGTAGAAGCAGAAATACCAAGTCTTTCAGCAAATGTTTCATTTGTTTTCCTCGCTAGGTCTCGAAGACCTTCTAACATTATTGGGTCGGGGTTATTAGTAATTGTAGCATCCATAATGCCTGTCATACTAACCCCCAGTAAACGCTCTTCTTCTGTGTTACGTTTCCAGTCTTCTGATAGGAACTGAAAGTCGCCTAGCATGGATTGAATAGTTCCAAGAATTGCGGCTAATTCTACTTTACGAGCTAATGACTCTTGTGTGTCTCCGGCGCGTACAACCACTTCCGTAAGATTGCAGAATTGTTTATCACGGAGGATAATCTCACTACATGGATTGGTTCCGTAACTGAAAGCGTTAGAACGGCGCCCCCACTTAGCTGCTTGATTTTGTGCAGCAACACGATTAAAGATTCCTCGTTCACCTGATTTAGACTTAATAAGACTGACCCACTCTTCCAAGAAAGTTTCGCTATCTGGTTTTTCTGTATAGGCCACGCTGTTGTTAGCGAGTCCTCTATGTGGATTATCATTGTACCAAGCCCCCATTTTTGCTTCGCGCATACGGCGATCTGTTAAGTTCGAAAGTGAAATAAGAGCAGAGCGTCTAACACCCCCAACAACTACAATCTCTCCCACCATACACATTAAATCATGGACTTCTAAACTATTGAGTTTGCGTCCACCAGCAGTTTTAAACGAACTAATCGAGAAGTCAAATAGCCGTTTAAGTGGATCAGGTCCTGATGCTCTTCCACCAAATGTTTTAAGTCTTGCTCCAGCAGGTCGAACCTTTGAGTAATCAATCTTAGGGATATCTCCTTCCCAGAGAGAAGAGAGTAATTTTTTGAAGGCTTTGGCCCATCCGAGTTTAGAGTCTTGTACAAAGATGACATCATCTACTTCCTTAAAATGATTAGGGATTGCTGGTAGCTTATCAATCTCTTGACGCTCACAACTAAAGCCAACGCCTGTACCATTCATAAGAATGTATAGTGCCTCAGAGAAAGCTCGTTTATTATTGACTGCAAGGTAAGAACAATTGTAGGCTGAAATATTATCACGATCACAAGCCTCTCCAGCCGTCATTAAAAGACGCATTGAGGGCATAACCTCAAGTGTTAAGATTGCTTTACGTAATTCAGCGTAAGGGATGTCTGCGTCTTTTGTCTTACCCTTTAAGTATGTAACTAGACGATCTACTGTCTCTTCCCATGACTCTCTACGCTGTTCCTTAGTTAAATATCGTGAATATCGACTACGATGGATGACACTTTGATAAATACTAGGTAATTCCATTTAAAATCCTCTCAGCGTGAGCTTCTGCATCTTTTGTTTTGATGTGGAAGTCGCATATATTTGGTGGTGTAAATAATTTATTAGTATCTTCGTATTCGCTTTTTGTTTCTGTATCCATCCATATTGTCACTTGTGGTCCAAATAAATACCACATTAATGGAGTAGCACAAACAAAATCGCAAATCACAAAATCTACTTTTTGATCTTTTGATAGTAAGTGCATCCTAGAAGCTTGTCGCATCCTACCAGATAGCGTAAAGTCCCAGTCATCATATTCTTTTCGTACTTGGTCTGCATTAAACCATTTTACTGTCTTACCGCTCTCTATTAGTTTTGATATTAACTTCTCGGCTAAGGTGGTTTTACCAGTTCCGGGAAGACCCATAATTAGTATTTTTTTCATAAAAAAGGGGGACTGATTCCTCAATCCCCCACCTTAGTAATTAAATTGCGAAGTCTGATGCGGCTGAAGAACTACCACCCAATTTTTCACCATCTTCTAACTTTTGAACATTATTAAGACCACAGGCAATGCCTTTAGATCCATTAGAGTTATATGCATACATTGTTACTGATGCTCGGCCATAACAGCCTGAATAAAACTCTCCCGCATCAATAATTGCATTCATATCAGCATCTACAACTCCAGGTTTTTGTCCTGAGTTTGCATTGATAAAATATGAGTTTGCATATGCTTCATCATCTTTTTCTGCATCACCATCTCGTAAACCACCTTTTAGTAGTTTAGGAAGTGATCCACCAAATACAGCTAGGTTTGCTTCTGATACATCTTTAAATGCTTTATTAAAACGAGCTACAGTTTCCTTATCTGATTTAGGGATAATGATTGATACTGAGTACTTAGGTACACCGCCTTCCATAGCGGCTTGTGGTTGGAAAACGTGAGCGTATGAGAAACGTACTTTACCTGTTACAATTTTTTCGTTTGTTGCCATGATGGTTTACTTCCTTTTAACGGTAGAGCAGAACTTCAATGGGTGTCTGCTCGTCTGACCCTGAAAACTATTTTCCTCGCTTTATTCCAGCATGTCAAGCATTAAATAATAAATTGTTTGCTTGAAGCGCTTCTTTTATTGCTAATGCATTTACAAACTCATCGTACCTGTCTTGCCTATTAAGAATTCTTGGATCTAATTCTGCCAGTTGGAGTATATGGTATACCATCTCCCGTAATACCTCCATGTCCGCTTTCATCTCTTCATTACGCTTAAAAAGTTCAGTCATGTTAGCTATAAGTGGATCTGGTATATTAAACTCAGTGTCAAAGTACACTACAATCATTTATACGTCAATCCAATAGGCAATTTTAAAACAGTTCCAAAATGATCTATCATTGGCTTAAATGCTGAATACTTTTCTCGGTACTCTGTTTGATTGCTATATGCCAATTCAGGAATAGCTACTGGCTTCTCATATGCAATTACAAAATCATAGAAAAACTTAGCTCGTACAAACTCCCTTTGTAGCATAGCTACTTGAGTGTTATGTACTTGTCGTGGATTGGGGTCAGTAAATTGACATAACATTTTTTCAATAAACGCCAAGTATGACCACATTGAGTTCTGTACATTTTGGCGCGACACAAAGATATCAGTATGTATCAAGTTAAACCAAGTTGTGTCGTGGTTATTCACTACTACCTTATTAAAATCTACTGTCTTCAAGAACTCCACAGTCTTTGGGTAGACTACATCTAATTTGAGCTCGTGAATTTCGTTCTTATGTTTGGCTTCGATGTTGATATTAAATATCTCATCAAGCAATTGATACCCAAGCTTGTCAGCTAGATCCGAGCAGTATTTAGTTGAGCCTGATCTAGGGATGGATGATACTATCATGCAAAATCCTTTTCTGCACTGGCTGTATCGCGGACCAATTTAGGAGAGCCCTCTGGACGCGCAATCAATGAGCCGAGCCATGTGACTACCTGTCCCTTGGCTGTTAGTTTCTCCAACTGTGCTAGGCTCTTTAGTTTGGATGGTTCGTATAGAGCCTCCATTGGGATACCTTTGTTCTGCAATATTACTGCGGCCAGTGTGGGGTCACTAATCTTACGATGTGTCACTGTGGTTCCTAATTTGTAACCTTTTGGAATATTGCCCTTAGTAACAGCTTGGTCAAGAGACCAGTCTTCTACATCTGATACCCAAGTACGTAGGTCTTGAGCCTTAGACAGCACCTCTGATACCTCAGTTTCAGATAATAGTGGTGGGGTTCTAAATTCCATTTTAGCTAACGAAGTATTTAGATCTGCCCTTGCTCGGCATGTTGCCTTAGCTCTGCAAAATCCACAATGCTCTCCGGCAATAAAATCCCCCTCACCAGCCCAAGCTTTTTTAGCTTTTGGTTTGACAAAATGATTTGCCCAGTCTAAAAGCTTAACTAGCGTTGTGCTATCTGTCGTGATGGAATTAAGGCGGGGTTGCATAATGGTATACACAACTTCGGTAATATCAGGAAATTCATCCTTAAATTTATTCCAAGCACCTAATCCATATAGTCTTAGTTGCGGGTTATCTAAGGCTGAAACTGCAATACCTGCGCCAAATTTAAGGTCGATAACAGTCACTCTATGCTTCGATAAAATAACCACATCAGCTGTACCAAAACCATCGGGAGCCCAGTCTGAATAATCTGTCTTTTGTTCAAATAGTGGAGTATCTCCATCTCCGATTTGAGACCGCACATAAAGTACATAGTTGTCTACATGTGCCTCAAAGTCTTCGTTATAATACTGGGTAGCTTTTACTTCAGCAACTCCAGTGTCGAACTCTTTGGTAGTGATTTGATCATATAGTTTGCGTAGTTTAAGTTCTGCTAGTGTATGGGCTGTGGTGCCCTCTTCACTAAATGAAAATCCATTAGAAGATTTACTCCGCTGTTCTGGAAGTGTGGCTTCTAGTCTTGGACTTGGTGTACAAGTTAGCCATCTTTTGCTACTTGATGCGGACAATAAAGCATGTGCTACCATAATATTTCCCTTTCAGGGAGTTGAATTTCTACATATTATACAGTATTACTTTGCGGCATTCAAGTTTTTTATTAGGTCATTTACTACACCTGAAAAATCAATGACTACCTCGTTTTTGATAGCGATGATAGGATCTTTTGTCTCACGATAGTCTTCTTTAAACTGGCCTTTAAGCGCAATTTCTAAAATACGTGAGTTGAAGTTTTTATTTTCAATGTTATCCAGCATTAGTTTTTCCCAAAATGCCTGCGCTTGAACTACGGCTTTGTCTAAAGCTTCTGCAAATGCTGGATGATTCTTTTTATATGTTTGGGCCGTGGAATAACTAAGCCCCAATTCAGCAAACATAATCTTTTGACTTGCTCCTGTTTTACCAAGCTCCACCATTTTGTTACACATGGATGGATCATATTTGACAATTGCTGATTTTGTTTGTTTTACTGGGG
>Ga0316222_1002223_pt1 | contig 21275 bp, 20 predicted proteins | sample TBH18011metaG_FD_206008 | JGI IMG/M metagenome (GOLD analysis project Ga0316222, IMG submission 206008) | Freshwater microbial communities from Trout Bog Lake, Wisconsin, USA - TBH18011 | ecosystem: Environmental > Aquatic > Freshwater > Lake > Hypolimnion/Profundal zone | place: USA: Wisconsin...
CGACGCACGAGGGTTATCCGCCCATCCGCAACATGCTGGCCATCACGCAGGCGGAGGTCGGCCAGCCGCTGACGTATTATTTCGGCGCGTGCTGGGATCGCAGCGGCGATTTCACGAACGCCGTGCAGTGGAAAAATTATGTGAGGCGCTTCGCCGAGCGCCGCGACCAGCCCTTGCAGGTGACGGTAATGGATGGTTTTCGCATTCGGTAGAAACCAAGCATTGGAGCCAAAAATACTGTCGAAACAACTCCTTGTGCAGGAAAAACCGGTGGCGGACTGAAAAAACGAGTTGCAAATCTATGAAGCAGGACGAAAACGACCAAAATGGCAATCCCGGTTGCCATCCCGGAGAAATGGGATAACGAACAGCCGTATAATAGCAACGGTTTGATTTTCACCAACACCGTCGACCGCACTTTGACTTATGGGAGGGCAACATCCAACAGCCTGACGGTCAGCAATTGAAAGTTTTGGCATCCGTCTTGGGATTCGAGGCTGAAAATTTTGAGACTCTGACCAACAACCGGATGAATCTTGGCCAGTCTTTTCAGTATTATGGAGGCCCCGCACCCGGACGGCAAAAGCCCAAGGACCCCCGGCTTAAACATTTTGACCTACTTACCCAATCCCGCCGCTGTCAGGACTGGTTTGAAAATAAATTGCGCGGAACGATTCTTTTCTTTGGCATTGCCGCCAGCGTGCAAAAGTGATTCATTCGGGCAAATTAGCGGGAACGAGAAAGGCGACTTATGAGCGAACCAGACACATTCAAAATTGCCGGGCTATGTTGATCCGCCGGCAGAAAAAATCGCTTATTCAAAGGCATTAAATTTGAATTGTTCATGCACAGGATGCCGGATTTTACCCCGCCGTCACGGGAAAATCATCGGCTCAAGGTCGGCAGGGGCGCATTGCGCGTGTCGGTCAGGGCGTGGTCGGCGAACAAATTCTCCCCCGACCATAGCTTCTGCGAGGTCCACTTCTCCGCCGGCGCGTTCCAAAATTCATATCCCGGCGGCAGCCCCAGCGGCAGCAGGCTCACGCTGCACAAATACAGGCTGCCGGTGGAAATGTAATTTTCCCCCAGCGCCGGCTGGTGGCCGCAAAATCCAATTTGCAGCCAGCCGTCCGCGTCGAAGGTTCCCGGCGCTTCGATCATTTTGTGGATGACCGCCGTCAGCGCGCACCGCACCTGTGCGGGCTTGATTTTCTCCGACAGCTCGCGCCGCAGCGCCACCAGCGCCAGCGTTTGAAACGCGCCAAAGCGATACGTCGTCGAGCGGCCAAGCGATGGAAAAGTCCCGTCCGGCGCGATGAGCCGCTCCTGAATTTCGGCATATCGTTTCGCGCGTTGCAAAATCATTTTCAGCGCCACGGAAAACTGCGCGTCGTGTTTCGCCAGTGTTTGCAGCACTTCCACCAGCATCGGGTGGATGACGAAACTGTTGTAATAATCGAAATGGAAAAATTCGCCGTCGCCATACGCGCCGTCACCGGCATACCAGCCGAGCATCTTGCGGACGCCGTCTTCCAGCCGTTCCGGCAACGTCGGCTCGCCGAATTCGAGCAGCGCCGCCTCGATCATCGCCGCGAACATCACCCAGTTGTTGCCGGTCGGTGTCGAGATTTTGCGCGAGGACTTCAGGGCAGCGACAACTTGTTTTTTTACGCGCGGCTCCAAAGGTTCCCACAAAACTTTCGGCGCGCGTAAGATTCCCTGCGCGAGAAACGCCGTGTCCACCAGCGGCTGCCCGTCGGTCGTGAAATTCATGAAATCCGGCGAGCCGGGATCCGTGGCGGCGTCGAGCGACGACTGCGCGAGCCGCAAAAACTCCTGCTGCAATTTCAACTCGCCGCCCGCCAGGTTTTCTAGCGCCAGCCACGGCGCGAGGCCGCAGAGCAGCCGGCCAAACGCCTCCAAGTGCGCATAGCCCGCGCGCTTTGCACCGGGCTGTTCCTCGACCGGCATTTTCATTTTCAGCTCGCGCCGCGCCAGATTTTCCAGCACCGGGCGCGCGATTTTTTCCGTGACGGAAACCCAGTAATGCCGGTCATCGCCGGCGGCGGAAATCGCCGCCGCTGTTCCGGCCGCTGTGCGCAACGGCAGCCCGGTGGCGCCCAGCACCCCGAACGCGGCGGCGGACTTGAAGAATTCACGCCGGTTTTTCATTTTACCCGGGATTTCCCATTTGAGTTAATGCTCATGGTTGAAATTGAGTTTTTCCGGTCGTTTTCCTGATTATCCTCTCATCTATTGGCGGTTCAAATCCTTTTTCAGCGCCCAAAACGGGTTTTTCATAGCGGCAGCAGTGTTCGGCAAGGACTGTTACTGCCCAGCACGCTTCGTGTGCCGTAAGCAGAGACACTCCACCTGTGTTGACCGCTCTTTTCATGCGCTTTTCATTCATCCACTGGTTACTGCGGTCTGTCGCAGGCGACCGATGGCCTGAAGAATGGTTCGGAACAACTCGCGTGGCACCGCCACACCTCCGCCATCTGGAAAACGATCTTCCGGAAATGGTGCACGACTTTCGCCCCAATCTTGATCAGTTTCTCCCGCAGCGTCGTCAATGTCCAGTGCCGCACTCCTCGGGGTAGCAACGCCTGTCGCAGAAAATTACCCAAATTGTAGGCCAGCACGAACAGATGCAGCCGCACCTGATTGTCCACAAAGTCGTGACAGGACAGCCTCTTCCATTTGACGGCGTTCTTGCCTTCCTTGATCCACTGGTCCGCTGTGCCGCGTTGGTTGTAGAACCGCACCACCCGTTTGGCAGGCCGGGTTTGGAACCGGTTTGCACCAAGAACTCAATCATTGGAATTGAGAGTGTCGTCCAAACCCAGTCAAATAGTGTCGCAGCGACCAAGGCGAAAACCCGCACCCTTTGCAATTAATTAATTATTGCCATTTGGTATCCAGCGCAAATCCTGGAATTCAGGCTTGGCTCCCTGCCAGACGGCTCCGAGCTCGAGCTTTTGTTCCTTGCCGCCGTCCTTTGCACGCAAAGTTTCCTTGTCACCCAATCGCAGTTCTTTGATCCCAGTCCAGCCATGAAGCGATTTGCCCGAGGCATCGTGGAAATCGGCGGGGGACAAAACAACCTTCTGCCATTTCGTTCCGCCGTTGAGCGGAATTTCAGCCGCGAAATTGTCCAGGCCCATTACCAGCTTGTTCGGCTGCCGGGAACGCACTTCCAGCGCCAACGTGGCGGACGCAGGCGGCAGCCATTTGGGGTCGTAAAGCTTATGTGTTTTCCTCGCCCAATTGTCCGTCAGGTCATAGGTGAACCATTCCTTCTGCCAATCTTTTGAAAAAGTTTCGATTACCAGTGACGGCTTGTCGGTGGCTTTGACGCCGGCTGCTTTCAGTTGTTCCGGCGAGGCAATCAGCATCTTTGAAGCGAGGTTGAACTGCGTCGCGGTGTAGGTCGCGTAATAATATCCGGCAGCGGTGACCGGCTCCGCCAAGGGATATAGCACATTGGCATAGACCCATAGCGGTTTGGCGATGGTGAGCAGGGGCAATTCCGCCGTCCAAACATCACCGCGATGGGTGGCTTTGGCATGATGCCAGAAGCGGTTCATGGCATTGTTCATGTCTTCCTTTTCCCCTTCGTTCGGGCCTTGCTGGGTATAGTAAATGTCCACTCCCAAGATGGCTTTGGCAGCATCTGGCTGAACGGTAAACAACGGAATAGCGTCGGAAGTCTGTAGTTTTAATGCGACGCTGGGCGTTTTCGGAAAATCGAAAGTTCCTTTCAAATATTGGTCAAACCACAGTGGACTGGCGACTTCGTATGCCGCCAGATCCTGATGGTTTCCATGCGGTGAACAGGTGACCCGCCAATCTTGGCTCTTGATTTCCGCCAGCGCCTTTTGCAGGTCATTGATGTGACCATGAAAATCATTGGCTGGATTCAAGAAAATAATGGGGCAGGTGATACGCTGGAGGCTTTCATTATCATCAATCGGTTCGTCGCCGCGGGCACTGACTCCGCCACAGGAAGGGGCGGCCGCCTTGACCCGCGAATCGGCGGCGGCGGTCATGACGGTAAGCTTGGCGCCCATGGAATGCCCGTATACCCCGAGCCTTTGGGAATCTACTTCGGGTTGTTGTGCCAGAAACGTCAAGGCCCGGCGGGCTCCAATTTCCCACATGAACCAAGAGGAGTTCCGTGAGGACTTGGTATCCGCATCCAACGTCCACGATGGCACAGCCGGTGGCGGGCGTCCGTGTCTGTCCACGGCGTGATAGCCATCGAACCCGGCCCAGTCCGTGGTGAGCTTGTAGGCCGGATCGTTTGTCTGTCCTTCGATGAAAAGGTTGACGATATCATTGTTGACCTCGTAACCCGGGGCGCTGATACGGCCTGCCCAAGCCAGCGAGATGGTAGCATAGCCGCGTTTGGCGTTAGTCAGCGGTGACTGGTAGTCTGCAAACTGTCCGCCGCCGTGAAGTTGCACCAGTCCGGGAAGGTTCGAGCCGCCTTTGGGAAACCCATAAACGGCGGCCATCATCGTTTTATGCCCATGGAAAACTCCGATGCGGTAGCGGACGATTCGCAACACCACGCCGTCCTCCTCCCATTGCTTGAGCACCTCGGTCTCCAGCGGTTCTCTTGCCGGGTCATAGCCGGCCCACAGTTCCTCAAAGGTCTTTGGGGCTTGATTGTCTTTCAATGGCGGGAGCGTTTCATCGGCATGCAACGAAAACTGACTTAAAACCAAATAGCACAGCAAGAGTTTAAGATGTTTCATAAGGGGCTTTATTTCTAGAAATATTACAAAACATTTATTTTCCAGCCATACGGTATTTACCTAACACCTTTCGTAACAGTGCCGGAAAGGCCGTGCGCGCTTTAACCAAAGTGGGTTTTCCAATCTGGTCGCTGCGAATACCGGTCGAAACATCCACCGGCCGCGACCGCTGGCAGGAGAAGCGCAGATTGTCTTTGGCTCACGTGACGAAGATCTATTCCAGCGGATTTTGAAACGACAATTTGCTTTGTAGAAACCATTTAATTTCTGGAGCGTCTGTGAAGGGATGAGCGAGAAAGTGGCGAAGAAAACGACAGTGGAACGGGTGGCCGAGCTGGCGATGAAGCTGGGCGGCAGGCATCTGGCCGACTACGGCTCAACGCGGAGCCGGCATGATTTCACGCAGCGGCAGTTGATGGCCTGCCTGATACTGCGGGCGTATTTGAAGACCACCTATCGCGGGGTGCTGGAGTTGCTGGCCGTCAGCCCGAACCTGCGGGCAGCGTTGGGAATGCAGGACAAGCTGCCGCATTATACGACGCTCCAGAAGTTCAGCGCCCGCAGCCGGGTGCTGGCGATTGCCGATGCGATGATCCGGACGATTGGGCGGGCGGCGGGTGAGCCGAAGTTTGCGCAGACTGCGGCAGCGATGGATGCGACGGGGATGGAAACAACGACGGCCAGCGCGCATTTTCAGAGCCGTGCGGGACGGACACGGCGCAAATGGGTGAAAGTGTCCACGATTGTATTGTGCGGGAGTTTGCTGCCGCTGAGTCTGGTGTTGGACTGGGGGCCGGGCAACGACAAGAGCCAGGCCAAGGAATTGATGACCAAAGCCAGTGCCGCGACGTTACCGGCGAAGTTGTATGCGGATGCGGGTTATGATGCCGAATGGGTGCATGACCAGTGCCGGTTGGACTGGGGCGCGGAAAGCGTAATCAAACCGGCCAAACAACGAGCCGACGGCACGCGGAGCGGCTTTTGGCGGAGCCGGATGAGCGAGAGTTATCTGGAACGGAAAGGTTATGGTTCACGATGGGCGGTAGAATCGTTCTTCAGCGGGCTGAAACGGACGATGGGTTCGACGCTGACCTCACGCAAACCAAGCCAACTGCTGGCCGAAGCCGCCTTCAAGGTGCTCGCTTACACCCTCCGGCGTTAGCCGACCCTATGCAGTCACGGATGTATTCAACAGAGCAACGACAATTCTAATGATGCCTTCGGCAAGGCAGCGAACGGGAAACGAATTGTTATTCGCCTGTCATTTTCGCCACCAATGAAATTGAAGCGGTTAACATCCTTTTATAATATAGATTTTTTGCAAAAAACCAGATTTGACAACCATTCTCATTCTCACTTTGTTTTTTTTGAAAATCATGAAACCCTGTCAGCGTCCAAAATTTTCAGCCTCAAATCCCAAGACGGATGCCAAAGCTTTCAATTGCTGACAGTCAGGCTGTTGGATGTTGCCCTCCCATGAGTAAACTAAGACCGTTGCAATACCCATTTTCCCCGCCAAGTGGTAGGCTGATAGATTTCTCTCAATTCGCTTGCTCCGAATCCAATCGCCAATCGTTTTTATACTCTCTGGCAAGGGTTTAGAACCGTGGCTTTTCCTTTGGACTGGGGTGAATTTTATGGAAACCTGCTTTTGTGCAATACCCAACAGAGCTACTCAATCAGGTGAAGGGAATCGAATCCTCGTTTCCTCGAAAAATGTGTAAATCCCAACACACTACTCTGACGTTGGAACCGTGTCTGTTGAAAATCGGGAATTCACACGCAATATCAGCGCCAATGCCTGCCAATGATCTTCGGTGGGGCATGCTTGGCCGCATTCCCACTTTCGCACCGTCCGTGTTGAAACCCCGGCATTTTGCGCCACTTCCATCTGGGACAGGTTGGCTCTGATACGTTGCAAATGAAGGTGGTCGCCCAAGGTTTTGACATTGACTGGAATCAGCTTTCGAGGGCTAAATCTCTGCGATGAACAATCGAAAACCGCCACTGCGGTTCGCTGTGCAATTCCCAACAGCTGACCCAACCGCCGTTGGCGCTTTCGGTTCCGCTGTCGCGGTTCACGCCGCGAGTCGGCGGTGGCTTTTTTCGTTAGGAGAAAGGCTGTTTAGGGCTGGGGGGCTTCGCCCGCTCCCGCCGGTTCTTGCCGCTTCCGTTTCTTTCGTCCTCCGTTTTAAGCCGAATCCATGTAGTAGAAGCTGATTTTTGAGTGGGTTTCATGCGGTGAAGGCGGGTTGGTTTTCTACTGCATTGCAGTTGGGGAAAGGACTCAAAATCTTTTCCCACAAGCGCCGCCACCAGTCGCGCTCCCGTTCCGGCACCGCCAGTTTGATGGTGGTTTTGCCGGCCGGACGACTCAGCACACCCGCCGTCACGAACAACCAGAAACGCAGGTTGCGCAGCGTGACCTTGTGCTGCCAGCCCAGATGGCGCTCAAACAACACGACCAAGTTATAGGTCAAGGTGGCCAGACTCAGGGCCGCCTCGCTGGCCCAGAAACGTTCCAAGCAGAGCGTGGGCAGCGCAAAGCCCGCCTGCAGTTCCTTGATGACGTTCTCGCAGTCGGCCCGACCGTTGTAGTAGCGCCACACCGCCAGCGGCGGATGGGTGGCGCGGGGCAGGCTTGTGACCAAGGCTTGAAAACGATACCCCGGCACGTCGAGCAGGCGTTTGCCGCCGCGCTCCTCCTCGTCATTCACGCGATGCCGGAGAAGCACCAGCCGGCGCGGCTGCGGCCAGCTCATGGCTTGGTATTCCAACTCGGCCACTTCCGTGCCCGGCACTTCGGTCGCCGTCCAGGTCAAGTCGCCCTTGATGAGCTTTTGAATCGGCTGGCTCAATTGTGCCACCACGACGTAGGGCAACTTCAATTGTTCCCACAAGGCCAGCAGTTCGGGCAGGCAGAAGCCCGCATCAGCCCGCACGCCCCGCAAGCGAATCTGGCTGGGCAGATGCTCCCACAGATCCAGAAAGAAGGCGGTGACGTTGCTGCCGCAACTGGCGTTGCCCGGACGCAGCCACAGTTGCGCCACCAGCCGCACCTCGGCCAGCACCGCCAGCAGCGGATGCAGGCAGGGTTTGATTCCCTGCCGGGTATAGCCGCCCGCCACGCCCTCCTGTTGGCCGTCCTTGTGCAGCAACCGCGTGGAATCCAAATCCAGCGTGTAACCCTCCTTCTGGCTGGGCAGCCGGTCCAGGCACCAATGCCAGAGCGGTCGAAAGCAGCGCAGGTTGTCGCCCGCAGAAGCGAACCCCTGAAAGAACCGGGTCAACACCGACTGGCTGGCCACGCGCCTGATCCCGAGCAGTTCCGGCACGAGCGGGTCGCGCCGCAGATAGGCGACATGGGTGAGTTTGCGCGCATCACACAACAGTCCGTGCATGAAGGCCAAGCCTTTTTCGAGCGGCAGCAGTTTGTTGTTGGATACGGGCAACGGATGCGGCAGCGCGGCCGCCAGCCGTTGGCACCAGTCCAGCGGACGTAGCCAGCCCCAGAACAGGGCGCTGCCGGCGTGCGGGGAAAGTTGTTGATCGGTGAAGCCGATGGCAATTGATTTGCCGTTGGATTTGAACTCAAATGTCCCAGCCACCGTTTGGTGATCCGGGCTCGTGCCCGACGATTGTGTTGTTTTCATCTACCACCAATCAATCCCCATTCGGTGGCGCTTTTTCAATGGAATAGATTCGGTTAAGATCGTATCGCCTCGCGGCCAAATCATTCATCAATCCACGTCCTTCCGTTCGCGTGTGATTTGTCCTGGTGGTGCCGGGTTTGCAACCAGTTCCGCGAAGGGTCACATGGGCGCGGTGCTGGTTGCAAATTCGACACGACCAGTCTTGCATGGGGTGAGCGTTCTCCTGTTTGGCAACTGGCTTGGCCTTCAATCCAGCAAGCCGGATGACAAACAGGTGAATGCGAACGGGGATTTTCTTTTGCAGAAACCTGTTGTTTGCAAAGGTTTTCCGCATTGGCAGTATACAAAAAACGGTTCTAAAAACCGGTGCTCCATCAAAATTCCCCAATAAATCGAGGGGTTAAAAAAAAATTCATCGTCTCGCAAATCAATAAATTAAATCGGCGTCACTTTTTGATACTGCTTTTGTATACAACCTGCCGTTTTTTCCGCTAATTTCAGATTTTGACTGATGACGCGTGATTAAAATCGCCAATACAATCAATGGTGGAAGAGGTGTGAGGATTTCTGAAAAACTCAATCCTCACTTAGGAAACCGCTGCTCTATCCATTTGAGCTACGGGAGCGAACTGACGCTGAAACCCTAGCAAGCCGCCCAGACTTTTCAAGCCGCGCGACGGAAATTTCAATGCCGCGCCAGCAGGTAGTTTTTGAACTTCTCGTAGTCCGCGTCCATCCGGTCATAGTCTTCTGGCAATTGGATCGCCGCCGTCATTGCGGGCGGCACATCCGGCGGCCAGCCGACGACCTTTTCAACTTCCTCCGGAAACTTCGCCGGATTCGCCGTCTCCACAATCACCGCCGGCGCATCGTCGAGCGGTTCGCCGGCGTTCCAGTCGAGAAAACCCTGCCAGGCCACCGCGCCGTGCGGTTCGAGCAGCAGTTGAAACCGGTTCCAAAAATCCCGCACGCCCGCCACCGTGCGTTCGTCGGAAACCGAAGTCGAAAAAATATCGCGGCGCATCGCGACGAGATCTGGCTGACGGGAAATTTTGCCCGTCTCGTCCATCTGCCCGCCATAGACCGCCACGAGCCGCGCGAGGTTGCTCGGATGGCCGACGTTCATCGCGTTGGACAGCGAGTTGCGCGACGGACAAATCTTTTGATAGCTGCCGGTGGCGAGAAATTTTGGGAACGCGTCGTTGTCGTTGACTGACGCGATGATTTTTTTCACGGGCAAACCCATCTCGCGCGCGACGACCGCGCCCATCATGTCGCCGAAATTGCCGCTCGGAATCGAGAAGACAATCGGCTCGCCGTTTTTCGCCAGCCGCGACGCGGCGTAAAAATAATAGACGCTCTGCGGCAGCAGCCGGCCGATGTTGATGGAATTCGCGGACGACATCGAAATGTGCGCCAGCGCCGGGTCGGAGAACGCGCGCTTCACCATCGCCTGGCAGTCGTCAAATTTTCCGTCCACCGCCACCGTGCGGACATTGTCCTTGAGCGTCGTCATCAGCTTGCGCTGGCTCTCGCTGACCTCGGCAATCGGGAACAGCACAATGACCTCGATGCCGGGAATTTTGTGGAACGCGTGCGCCACCGCCGCACCGGTGTCGCCGCTCGTCGCGGTGAGGATGGTCAGTTGTTTGCCCTCTTCGCCGAGAAACCGGCCGAACATCCGCGCCATCATCTGCGCCGCAAAATCCTTGAACGACGCCGTCGGTCCCTGATCCAACCGCATGAGATGGACGCGGTCGTAAATCTTTTCCAGCGGGATGCTGAAGTTGTAGGCCTCGCGGCACATCGCGGCTAGCGCGTCGTCCGGGATGATGCCGGCGGTGAATTTCGCCAGCACGCGAAAGGCGATTTCGTGATAAGGCAAATTGGCGAACGCGGCGATCTCCGCCGGCGTCAGCTTGGGAAATCTTTCCGGAAAATAAAGCCCGCGATCCGGCGCCTGGCCGGCGAGCAACGCCTCGCGCAAATTGACGGCGGGCGACTGTCCGTTGGTGCTGCGAAAAAGGAGCGGCATTTTCAAAACCTATTGAAAATTTTCCACGCGCAGCATGACCGGCTTGCCTTTCACGGTGGGCAGTTTGGCGATTTTGGCGAGCGCTTTCGCGGCGACGCCGTTGGTCGCGTAGTGGAGCATGAAAATGAGCGGCACGCTTTCGCCCTCGTGGCCTTCCGGCTGGATGACCGACGAGATGCCGATGTTCGCCTGGCCAAAAATCGTGGCGACCTTCGCCAGCACGCCGGGCTGGTCCACGACGTTCAGGCGGACGAAATATTGCGACACGACCTCGTCAATGGGCGCCACCGCGCCGGCACATTCGTGCGGCACAAACGCAGGCAGCCGGTGCTTCGTGGCGAATTTCAAGTCCAGCACCGCGTCCGCGATGTCGCTCAACACCGAGCTGGCCGTGGCGTCCTTGCCCGCGCCGCGACCATAAAACAGCGCGTCGCCAGCGACATCGCCTTGCACGAACACGGCGTTGAACACGCCGTTCACGCTGGCCAGCACGTGCGCGTTGGGCACGAGCGTGGGATAAACCGAGACCTGCACGCGGCAACTGCCTTCCAGTTTTTTTACCGTGCCGATGAGCTTGATGGTGTAGCCCAGTTCGCCGGCATATTTGATGTCCAGTGCGGAAACGTGGCGGATGCCCTCGACAAAAACTTTTTTAGGCTTCACCCAGAAGCCGTGCGCGAGCGAGGCCAGAATCCCGATCTTGTGCGCGGCGTCGTGGCCGTCAATGTCGAGGTCGGGCGGCGTCTCGGCGTAGCCCAGTTTCTGCGCGTCGGCGAGCACCGCGCCAAAATCCGCGCCTTCGAGCTTCATGCGCGTGAGGATATAATTGCAGGTGCCGTTGACGATGCCGTAAAGCGCGTTGATGCGGTTGCCGACAAAACCTTCGCGCAGCGACTTGATGATGGGAATGCCGCCGCACACGCTGGCCTCGTAATAAAGATTCGTGCCGTATTTCTTCGCGGCGGCAAACAGTTCCTCGCCGTGCGCGGACAACAGTGCCTTGTTGGCGGTGACCACCGGCTTGCCAAGTTTCAACGCGGCCAGAATGATTTCGCGCGCGATGGTGGTGCCGCCGATGAGTTCCGCGACGAACTGGACTTCAGGATCAAAGACAACTTCGCGCCAGTCGGTTGTGAGCAGGCTGACGGGAATCGTCGTGGCGCGTTTTTTCTTCAGGTCGCGCACGGCGACGCGGTGGACTTTGACCTGCGCGCCGATGCGCGAGGCGAGAAGCGCGCCGTTGCGCGCGAGCGCCTCAAACACGCCGCTGCCGACAGTGCCGCCGCCGATGATGCCAAGGTTGACCTGCTGCATAATTAAGCGCACAGCTTGCCGCGAAACGGCGCAAGGGACAACTTCAAAGAATGCAAAAGGATGAATGCAGAAACAAACTACCTCGCGCTGAAATGCGCGCCAATCATTTCAGCGATTTTTTCCAGCGCGCACGTTTCGTCCGGCGTGTATTCGTGCGGGCGCAGCGTGCCGATACCAAGTGTGCCGACAATTTTTCCACCGGCGCGGATGGGCACGCACAATGCACCGCTGACGCCGGTCTGTTTTGCGGCAGGCCTGGCGACGTCGCTGGTGTCGGTCTGCAGATTGCAAATCGTCACCGGCCGGTTTTGCGCGACGGTTTGGCCGGCAATGCCTTTGCCGACGGGAATGGTTTTGACCACGTCGAGCAACGCCGGCGGTAAACCGATTTGCGCGACGAGATGGAGCAACTGCGTCTGCGAATCGAGCCGGTGCAGCGTGCCCGTTTCTGATGAGAAATGATTCAGCACGGCGCGCAGCACCGGCTCCAGCGGCGCCGACGGCGCCAGCAGGGTTTCGACCTGTTTGAGAAATTCAGTCATTTTTGGGTCGGCGTCATGCGCGGGCTTCACCACGATAATGCAGCACTTTCACCTTTTCCAGCGTGACGAGGCCGCCGCTGATCATCTGGTCCAACTCGGGCAGGAAGGCGTTGATGTTTTCCTCGCTGTCCACGATCTCGATGATGAGCGGCAGGTCCATCGAGAGCCGCAAAATTTTCGCGGTGTGCAGCCGGCTGGCCCGGCCGAAGCCCATCGGCCCGCGCAGCACCGTCGCGCCGGCGAGGTGCCGTTCACGCGCCTTGAGGACGATGGCCTCGTAAAGCGGCTTGTGTTCCCAGCGGTCGCTTTCGCCGATGAAAATGCGGAGCAGGACGGCGTCAGTTGGAATTTGCATATTAATTTCCTTTCATGGAATTGAACATTGCCCCCAGCGCGTAGCCGAGCCACACGGCAACGAGGCAAAGCACGACGGACAATAAAATATTTCCGCCGACGTAAAGCCATTCGCGGTCCTGCGCCAGCCGGAGCGTCTGCAGGCTGAACGAAGAAAAGGTCGTGTAGCCGCCACAGATGCCGATCATCAGAAACTGCCGGACGCCGGGCGAAATCAACACGCGCCCATCGGGATCGGCATACGCCGCGAAGATGCCGATGAGAAACGAGCCGGTGACATTGATGATGAGCGTGCCCCACGGAAACGTCTCGCCGAAACGCGCCGAGACCAGACCGTTGAGGCCGAACCGCGCCACGCTGCCGAGCGCGCCGCCGATTGCCACCCAAAGATACGCGAGCATAAATTCGCCCAAATCTTGCAACCGCCGGCGAACCAGCGCAACCGAAATGCGCGGGCATTTCCGTCCAGAAAGAAATTTCACGAAAACAATTCCAAGTTTCTGAAGACCGCGCGGTTTGCTAGACAACCCGTTTTCGCGTCCGCCGCACCAATTGGGGTTTCAAAAATAAGATTTTGATTACCATCGGTTTGCGACTTGATTATGAACGGAGCCGGAACTTCTGCGTCTTACACTTGTTACATAAAGCGACGGCCAACATCAACCAACATTTATGAAAGATCATTTTTCCCTAAAAACCCTGCTTGCCCTAACGGTGGCACTCGCCGCCGCCGGCCTCCAAAACACGGCCCACGCCCAGCCGGTTCCCGCAACCACCGGCACGGGCGCGCTGCCCTCCGGCATCCAGCCCGGCACGCCGGCGGCGGAAGTCGTCAAGCTCGCGCAGGCGGGCGTGGATGCCAGCGTGATCCAGAATTATATCGCCAATTGTCCGGGTGCCTTCAATGTGGGTGCCGACCAGATCATTGCGCTGACCGACGCCGGAGTTTCGACCGAAATGGTGAATGCCATGATCGCGCACGACAATAAATTTTCCGCCGCCAGCGCGCAACCGGCTCCCGCCGCGCCGGCGCCGGCGGACAATGTGGAACCGGCGGCGCCGTCCGCCGTGACCCAGACGGATTTTGAAACCACGCTGGCGCCCTACGGCCAGTGGGTTCAGGTGGACGGCTATGGCCGTTGCTGGCGACCGACGACCGTGATTTACGATTCGACCTGGCAGCCGTATTGCGACCGCGGCCGCTGGGTTTATACCGACTGCGGCTGGTATTGGGACTCGGATTATTCGTGGGGCGTCACCTTTCACTATGGCCGCTGGTTCAACACGCCAAACTACGGCTGGTGCTGGTGGCCGGACACCGTCTGGGCGCCGTCGTGGGTGACGTGGCGTTCCTCCGGCGACTATTGCGGCTGGGCGCCGCTGCCGCCGTTTGCCGTCTATCAGCCGGGCATCGGCTTCACCTATCGCGGCGCGAACGTGTCGGTGAGTTTTGGGTTCGGCCTGTCCGCCAGCTGTTTCACATTTGTGTCCGTCGGCAATTTCTGCCAGCCGCACCCGCGCAGCTACTGCGTGCCGCGCCAGCAGGTCACGCAGATTTACAACCAGACGACCATCATCAACAACTACGGCTCCTACAACCGCACCATCGTCAACCACGGCATCCCCGTCACCGCCGTCGGCGCGGCGGCACATCATCCCATCCAGCCCATCAGCGCCGCCACCCTGGCCAATTCGCGCAACCACGTCTGGTCAACCGGCAATTCAAGCTGGAACCCGGCTCATGCCGGCACGGGTTCACCGGCCAATTTTGGCGCAGGCAACAATAATTACAATGTGAACAACCGTGTTCCAACCCAGCAAACCCAGCACAATGACGGCGGCAACAGTTTCAACAACTATAACTACCGCCAAAACAACAACGACAACAACGCCACCCCCGGCCATCGCCCGCCGTTCAGCCAACCCGCGCAACCGGTAAACCGCGGCAACGAATCCGCGCCGGCCAGCCATCCGCAAAATTACGGGACGCCATCGAGCCAGCCAAATCAGCACCAGTCCGGCTGGTCCGGGCACAATGATTATTATCCGCCCGCACAGAACCTCACGCCGCATGCCGCCAACACCGCCTCGGCACCGGCGTCACCCGCGCAAAGCCAGCCAGCCAGCGCCGGCGGTCGAAACCAGAACTGGCTCACGCAAAACCATTGAGGCGGAAATTTTCACGAACGCCGCGACCAAACTCGTCGCGGCGTTTTTGCTTTTGCCCGTCCGCGCGCGCTGGCAACCTGTTGGCGTGGGCATTTCCCGGCAACAATTTGAGCAGATGCAGCGGCGCCTCAACGGCAAAACGCCGCGCGCGGTGCTTCCGCTGGTCACTCGGCACTCGGCACTCGGCACTCGGCAGGTCATTCTTGGCATTGACCCGTCGGTGCGCGGCACCGGCTACGGCGTCATTCGCGTGGAAAAAAATAATTTGTCCGCGCTCGCGCAGGGAACAATAACTTGTCCGAAAGACTGGGAACGCTCGCGCTGCCTCGCAAAAATTTCGCAGACGCTGCGCGATCTTGTGCGCGAACATCAGCCGACGGTTTGTGTCGTCGAAGGGCTATTCTTCGCGCAAAATCTGAAGACCGCCATCATCATGGGCGAGGCGCGCGGCGCGGCGATGGCGGCGATTGCCGAGGCCGGTTTGGACATTTACGAAATCGCCACGCGCAAAGTGAAGCTGGCGATTGTCGGCTACGGCGCGGCGCAAAAAATTGCCGTCGCCAAAATGGTGCAACGAATGCTAAACCTTGCCGAACTGCCCGCGCCCGACGCGGCGGACGCGCTCGCGCTCGCGCTGACGCACGCGCAGGAAAATTCACGGCACGGTTTGAATCTACTAAAGAAAATATGAATTTCTTATTCGCATGATCACTTTTCTTCACGGCAAACTCGTCGAATCACTGCCCACCCAGGCCATCGTGGACGTGAACGGCATCGGCTACGAGGTGCTGATTCCCTTGTCGTCATTCGACAAATTGCCCCAGCCCGGCGGCGAGGTGAAACTGCTCACGCAACTCATCGTCCGCGAGGACGCGCACATTCTTTACGGCTTCGCGACGGCGGTGGAGCGTGATTTGTTCCGGCTGCTCATCAACAACGTCAGCGGCATCGGCCCGAAAACCGCGTTGAACATCTTGAGCGGCATGAACGCGGTCGTGTTTCGCGGCGCGGTGGCGAACGGCGACGTGAAATCGCTTTCGCAAATCTCCGGCGTCGGCAAAAAAACGGCGGAACGCATCGTCGTTGAACTACGCGACAAAATCGGCACAGCAGGCGCGCTGGAAGCTGCGAGCGCCAAACATTCGCTCTCGCCCGACGACCAAAAAACGAACGACGCCACGCTCGCGCTCATGGCGCTGGGCTTCAAACAGATTGAGGCGCACGATTCCGTTCGCGCCGCACAGACGATGCTTGGCGCCGCCGCCACGGTGGAACAGCTTGTGCGCGCGTGCCTGAAAAAGGGAGCATGATGGCTGAAGCCAATCCGCAATCCCAGCCACCCGCCGCAAACCGCCACGCGCGAATCGTCGGTGGCGTGGTGATTCCGCACCCACCGAAATGGTATCAGCGATTGCTGGCAGCGCTGATTTATACCGTGGCGCAGGGTATCACCGCGACGTTGCGTTTCCGGCTGGAGGATTTGTCCGGCTATTTTTCCGACGTGCCGCAGGAGAAGATTATTTTCGCCATCTGGCACAATCGCCTTGCGTTGGCATTGATTCTTTATCGGCGTTACGTCGCGCGGCGCGACCACGGGCGGCAGCTCGTCGCACTCGTGAGCGCAAGCAAGGACGGCGGATTGCTGACGGGAATTCTTGAATTATTCAAGGTGCAGCCGGTGCGTGGTTCGTCGTCGCGGCGCGGCGCGCAGGCGTTTCGCGAACTGGTGGCGTGGGGGCGACGTGGACACGACCTCGCCATCACGCCCGACGGCCCGCGCGGCCCGTGCTACGTCGTGCAGGAAGGCGTAATCTCCACCGCGCAGATGACCGGCATGCCCATCGTGCCGGTGACATATCATCTCAACTGGAAAATCCGCGTGAAGAGCTGGGACCGGTTCCAGATTCCGCTGCCGTTCGCGATCTGCACCGTGACCATGGGCAAAGCCCTGCGCGTGCCGCGCGACACGGACGAGGTCGGCCGCGAGAAACTGCGGTTGCAACTCGAAGCCGATTTGCGCTCCATCACGCGCGATTAAAAAATGATCGCCCGCGTCAGCCTGGAAATTGCGCTGCGGAAGGAATTTGATTATTCGATTCCGGCGGAACTGGCCGGGCAGATTGACGTTGGCAGCCGCGTGCAGGTTCCGTTCGGCCCGCGCAAAATTCTCGGCGTCGTTACCGCCGTCGCCGAAGAATCCGGCCACGCCAATCTCAAACCCATTCTCAAGGTCATCGGCGCGCAAACGCTCGTCACGCCAAAGGTTTTAAAACTCGCGCGGTGGATTGGTGAATATTACTGCTGCGCGCCGGAGATTGCGCTGAAATCGGTTTTGCCCGAAGCCGTGCGCAAAGAAGATGCCGGCTGGCGCGAAAGATTATTTGTCCGCGCGCTGACCATGAGCGGCGAATTTCAAAAGCTGCCGAAGCGACAGCAGGAAGTTTGGAACATCGTCGAGGAACGGCGCGAGCTTCTGCTAGCGGAATTGCTTGAACTCACAAAAACCACCGCCGCTACCGTCCGTAAATTGGAAGATCGTGGTCTTGTTTCCATCACGTCCGAAGTTTCCGAGCGCGATCCGTATGCGCACGAAACGATTTTACCGACGCAGAATATCGTGCTGAATCCGGCGCAGGCGCAAGCCTTGGGTGAAATCACCAAGGCGATGGACACGGAAAATTCCTCGCGCACTTTTCTGCTGCACGGTGTGACTGGTTCGGGGAAAACTGAAATCTATTTGCAGGCACTGGCGCACGCGCTGGAGCAGGGCAAAGGCGCGATTGTGCTCGTGCCGGAAATTTCGCTGACGCCGCAAACGGTGGAAAGATTCAAAGCGCGGTTTAGTTCAGGCAAGTTGCAGACACTCGTGGCGGTTTTGCATTCTCATTTAAGCGCCGGCGAACGGCACGACGAGTGGCACAAAATCCGCCAGGGCCGCGCGCGCATCGTCATCGGCGCGCGGTCGGCGATTTTTGCGCCGGTCGAACCGCTCGGCCTCATCATCGTGGACGAGGAGCACGAGCACACTTACAAACAGGAGGAAGCGCCGCGTTACCACGCCCGCGATGTCGCCATCATGCGCGGCCAGATGGAAAACGCCGTCGTAGTGCTCGGCTCGGCCACGCCGTCAATGGAAAGTTATGCCAACTGCAAAAAGGGAAAATTCACGCTGCTGAATTTGCCCCAACGCGTGGACGACCAAAAAATGCCGCACGTCCGTGTCGTGGACATGCGGCAGGCGATGTTCAAGGAAAAAGGCCCGCCGCTGTTTTCGCCGCAGCTCAAGGAGGCCATCACCCAACGGCTCGAACGCGGCGAACAGACGATTTTATTTTTGAACCGACGCGGCTATTCCACTTCGCTGCTCTGCCCGAAGTGTGGCTACGTCGCCGAGTGTCCGAATTGCAGCGTGTCGCTCACGTATCATCGCATTGACCAGCGGCTGGCTTGTCACATCTGCGGCCACAACGAAAAAGTCCCGCTCGTCTGCCCGGAGCCGAAATGTAAAAATCCTGCGATTCGCTTCGCCGGCACCGGCACGCAAAAGGTCGAGGAGGTTCTCGCCAAACTTTTTCCCAAGGCGCGCATCAAGCGCATGGACGCCGACACCATGAAGCGCAAGGACGATTACCGTCATGTCCTCGGCGATTTTCGCGCGGGGAAAATTGACATCCTTGTCGGCACGCAGATGATCGCGAAGGGGCTGCATTTTCCGAACGTCACACTCGTCGGCATCATTTACGCGGACTCCGCACTGCACCAGCCGGATTTCCGCGCGGGCGAACGCACCTTCCAGTTGCTCACGCAGGTCGCCGGCCGCGCCGGTCGCGGCGATGTCGAGGGCGAGGTGTTTGTGCAGGCGTTCACGCCGTTTCATCCGGCGATTCAATACGCCCGCCGCCACGACTTCGTGGGTTTTTACGAACAGGAGATTGAATTTCGTGAACAACTGAAATATCCGCCCGCCAGCCGTGTGGCACTGTTGACGCTGAAAGGCCGCAACGAGGAAAAAGTAAAATTCTCCGCCGACCATTTGAAACGTGAGTTGGAAAAAAAGTTAACGTCGCTGAAAGATTTGGTCATCGCCGGTCCGGCTCCGGCGCCGTTGCTACGGGCAGAAAATTTTTACCGCTACCAGATCATGCTGCGGACACGGGCGATGAGCGCATTGAGCCGCGAACTCGCGATCATCGTCCAATCGCTGGTGTTGCCGGACGACGTGACCTTGGCGGTGGACATTGATCCGGTGAGTTTGAGTTGAGCCGCCATTTTATCCGCGCTCATTTCCTTTTGCTTTTATCCGCGCGATGCGGCGTTCGTATTCCGCTTCGGTGACTTCACGCGGAAAGGCTTTGCAGGTTTGCTGAAAGCCGGGGAAATTCCAGAGGTTCGGAAAATCGCGGCACTGCTGCGGCTTGATGACTTGCACGGAGCAGTCGTCGCCGTCCAGAAAAACGCAGCCGCCGTCCGTCTTTTCCTGCAAAGCCAGTCCGCCGCGATCCCAGCGCAGCCGGGTGAATTGCTGGATGAAATCGGCCTCGCTCAAACCTTTGAACAAAGCGAGCCGGGCGATTTCTTCATTCGTCAAACGCACCTGACCCGGCCAGCGGCAACAGGCCGTGCAGCGCTGGCATTCGTAGAAAATCGGCATGAGCAATCCAGCTCCTGACTACGCCTTTTTTATACCGCGTTGCCACAAATCAAAAAAATACAGCGCGACGACAACGAGCGAGTGGCCGATCTTTTCGTCAGCGACGAGTTTTTGAATTTCCGCCACCGGCACGAGTTGCGTTGCCAAATCTTCGCCGCTGTCGAATTCCACGCCGTGTTGCAGCCGGCAGTTTTCAATCAGCACGGTGAAAGTTTTATTGCTCAAGATGGCCGGGTTCGACCAGATTTTTCCGAGCAGCCGCGCGTTTTCGCCGGCGTAGCCGGTCTCTTCGCGCAGTTCGCGGACGGCGGTCGCGATGGGGTCGGTCTCGTGCGGATCCATAATGCCGCCGGGAATCTCCAACTCGACGGTGCCGGAGCCGTGGCGGTATTGCCGCACCATCACGAGCTGCTGGTCAGGCGTGACGGCAATGACGTTGACCCAGTTGACGCTGTCGAGGACGAAAAAATCATGTTCCTGGCCGGTGCGCGGGTTGATGCAGACATCGGAGCGGATCTTGAAAATCCGAAAATCACCGACCGGCTTTGACCCGACTTTTTTCCATGGTTTAATCACGCGGAAATGCTACCGCAGAGGCGCGAAGACGCAGAGAAAAATCTATTTGGGAGCCGCCCAGCCCTGTTTCATCAGCGTGAGCAGATGTTTCAACGCATCCTCGTAGCTGCGGTTCTTTTCGGCGGCCAATTGTTTCGCGCGCTTGTCAAGCTGCGCGGCCATGTCGGCGGATTTTTCCGCCGGGCAGCCGAGGGCAACGAGGACTTGGGCGAGTTTGGAAATTTCCACGGATGATTGAAGGTAGTTTTCCAGACGGAAACTGGCGTCGGCTCGCGGGGACGCTCGCCCCACCAGAATTACTTTTTCCCGTGTTCGCGGATGACGGCGAGCATGGCGTCGGCGTCGGTGGATTTTTCCAGAGCTTCGCGGAAATCGGCTTTGTGCAGAAGTTTCGCGATGTTAGCGAGCGTGTGGAGATGTTTTTGAAACTGACCCTGCGGGACGAGAAAGAGCATGACGAGCTTCACCGGCTGGTTGTCGAGCGCGTCGAAGTTGACGCCTTTGGCCGAACGACCGAGGGCGCCGACGACTTCAAAAATCAAATCGGTCGAGGCGTGCGGGATGCCGATGCCAAAGCCGATGCCCGTGGACATTGAGGTTTCGCGCTTCTTGACGGCGGCGGTGACGGCGTCGCGGTCGGCGGCCTGGATTTTGCCGGTGGCAACGAGATTGCCAATCAGTTCATCAATGGCTTCCCAGCGGTTCGAGGCTTTGAGTTCGGGCACGATTTGTTCGCGTCCCAAGATGTCGGCTAAATCCATAACTGTGTGAGGATGAATCCAAACGCGGTTGCATTTCAAGACTGAATTACTGACATTTTTGGCGAGCTCAAACCACCCGCTGCAGCCAGTGAAGGATTTTGCCCGTGCATTCCAGCCACCAGCCGAGCGAATTCAGCATCCCGACGCGCGCCGTTAGCAGCGGAAGTCCGAACAGCAGGACGCAGACATTGCCGAGAAAAATCACCACGGTGGAAAACAAATAGCCCTGCGAGGTGATATCCGACTGCCGCGTCTGCAAAACATGAAACGTCAGCGTCACATGAAACGCATACGCCGCGCCGACGCATAGATGAAACCAGACGAGATAGCCGTGCCAGTTCCAAATCAGATTGCCGAGCGCGAACACGCCGACCACCAGCACCACATACAACGGGAAAAAATACGGTGCGAGCGCGATGGCGAAATTCGTCTTGGAAATGACGACGTGGCCGCCGGACGA